>Ga0307510_10011184_pt1 | contig 10673 bp, 11 predicted proteins | sample 12_EM_MG_FD_207224 | JGI IMG/M metagenome (GOLD analysis project Ga0307510, IMG submission 207224) | Populus trichocarpa ectomycorrhiza microbial communities from riparian zone in the Pacific Northwest, United States - 12_EM | ecosystem: Host-associated > Plants > Roots > Unclassified | place... | reverse complement strand
TAATCGATCTTCTGGGCAGCTTTTGGTAAGGCCAGTTGAGCGCACCAGCCGTGTCTCAGTCAAGGCCCGGAGCGGCAAAAATGACCCGCCCGCTAGCCGGCTGCCTGGCCGGATATTTGCCGAATTGGCCTGACCAATATAAGTTACGGCGCGAGTCGATCTCGGCACGTATCAAGAGGGTGTACCTGCCAGGGATAGTTGCCGCGCCAATAAACGATCTGGCCAGGGATTGGCCTGACCACGTAATATCAGCCTCATGGCCGATACCCGCAGACTTTACGAGCAGATCGCGCAAAAGCTGGCGCGCGATATTGCTATAGGCCGCTACGAACTGGGCCAGCGGCTCCCCTCGGAACGAGAGCTGGCGCAGGCTTTCGCCGTGTCGAGGCCCACCGTCCGCGAAGCCATCATTGCGCTGGAGCTGGATGGCCTCGTTGACGTGCGCACGGGATCCGGCGTCTATGTGATGAACAAGAAGCCGCCGAGCGGCAAGGCGGGCGCGACCGACATCGGCCCCTTTGAGCTGCTGGAGGCCCGCCGTTCCATAGAAGGCGAAGCCTGTGCGCTGGCGGCCTCCCGCATCGACGAAAGTCAGCTCGTGGAGCTCGAAGTCCTCATTGCCGAGATGTTCGATGAGAACGAGCACGATGTTGTGAAAAGCGAAGATGCCGATCGGCGCTTTCACGAGCTGGTTGCACGCTCGACCCAGAACAGCGGAATGATCGCGGCAGTCCAGATGTTGTGGGACGCTCGCACCCGCTCGCCGCAGAACCGGTCGATGAGCGCCAAGGTTCGCGCCAAGGGCGTCAAGCCGCGAATCGATGAACACACGGCCATTGTGGATGCCTTGCGGCGGCGTGATCCGGATGCGGCGCGGGCCGCCATGCGTGACCATCTGTCGCGCGTCATTGGCGCACTGTTGGAAGCAACCGAATTCGAAGAGATGGAGCGGGCACGGGCCCACATCGCCGAGCAGCGGCGCCGGTATGCGCTTTCAAAGTAATCGCTGCCGTCCGCGCAACCGCTGGAGCGAACCATGAGCAAATCCTGTTCACACCTGGCCGGCATCAAAAAGGTCACGCCCAGCGCGCTGGGCTGTGAAGAGTGCCTGAAGACCGGCAGTCCCTGGGTGCACCTGCGCCTGTGCCGGACCTGCGGTCACGTCGGTTGCTGCGATGACTCGCCGAACCGGCACGCACACAAACATTTCCATGCCACCCACCATCCCATCATCGAGGGCTACGACCCCCCGGAGCACTGGGGTTGGTGTTATGTGGATGAGTTTGCGTTCGATCTCTCGGATGACGCGACACCGCAACGCGGACCCATTCCCCGCTTCTACTGACGCCGGCCGACGGACAGGCTCTGCGACAGCCTGTCAAAATCCACCGGCTTCACCAGGTGATCGTCGAAGCCGGCCTCCTGCGCCCGACGCAGATCCTCCACCTGTCCATACCCAGTGAGGGCGATGAGCTTCATTGCATCGCTGCGCCCGGCCGCGCGAATGCGCCGCGCGACTTCATAGCCATCCATTTCGGGAAGCCCGATATCCAGCAGCACCACCTCCGGCTCAAAAGCAGCCGCCAGATCGAGGGCGTCGTGCGCCGAATAACCGGTCCGGGTCAGATGCCCATCCAACTGCAGAACCAACGCGAGCGAGTCGGCGGCATCCACATTGTCATCCACAATCAACACGCGGCGGGCAGGCTGCCGGGGCTCGGCCAGTTGGCCCACCAGGCTGCCGGGGTGCTCGATCAAGGGTAGCCACATCCGGAATGTGGAGCCGTGACCCAACCCGGGGCTGACGGCTTCGACCCGGCCGCCGTGCATCTCCATGAGTTGCCTGGCCACTGACAAACCGATTCCCAACCCGCCGAGCGAACGATCGAGTGTCCGCTCTCCCTGCACAAACAATTCAAACACGCGGGGCAGCAGCTCAGGGGAGATGCCCGCACCGTTGTCCAGGATCTCAATGAGCGCGTAATCGCCGTCGGCGCGGGTCTGCAACTCGATCCGGCCACCGCTGTCCGTGTACTTGGCAGCGTTGGTGAGCACGTTGACGACACTCTGCACGAGCCGCGCCATGTCACCGTTGACATACAACTCCCGACAGCTCGGGACAATCGCGACTCCGTGCTGGCGCTCGCGAAACAGGGGCTCCACGGTCTCCAGGGCGCTGTTGATCACGTTCGCCAGGTCGAGCGGCTTGCGCTTCAGTTCAACGCGGCCCTGGGTAATGCGCGACACATCGAGCAGATCGTCCACGAGGCGAGTCAACTGGGTGACCTGGCGCTTCACTGTGGCGATCGCGGCATGAGTCGGCGATTCCGGCGGCAGGCTCCGCGACAGTATTTCACCGGCATTGCGAATCGGCGCCAGCGGGTTGCGCAACTCGTGCGCCAGCATGGCCAGGAACTCATTCTTCTGCCGGTCCGCCGTTTCCAGCGCTCGCCGCGCCTGCACGTGCGCCGACACATTCCGGAAATAACACACGGCCCCGAAGCGACCATCCGGCAGTGGAATCCGGCTCACCTGCCATTCATAGTGCTCGGCAGGTCCGCGTCCGCTGAGCTCTTCCATGGGCTCGGAGGTTACGTAGACCTCACCTGTCTGCAACACGCGGCGGAATATGCGAACCACCTCATCCGCGTACTCCTTCGGCCGCATGGAATGAATCACCTCTTCGAAATCCCTGCCGACCGGATTGGGAATCGAGCGGAATGCGTGACTGGCCGTGGGATTCACATCGCGGACCTTGAAGTCCGACCCGACCACGTAGATGCCGAGCGGCGCCGCATTCAACAGTGCCTCGGCTTCCTGGCGCAGTGCCTGCTCGCGCTCGGCGGCCTCGCGCCGCAGTCGCGCGAGTTGCAACTGGGCCGCCACCCGCGCCAACAGCTCGCGCGCCGAAAATGGCTTGACGAGGTAGTCGTCGGCCATCGCCTGCAGCCCTTCAATCACCGATTCTTCGCCCGCCCGTGCGGACAACAGAATTACAGGGACCTCGCGCAACTGCGGCTCGGCGCGCAATCTGCGCACCAACTCGAAACCGTCCACCCGCGGCATCATGACGTCCGAGACGATCAGATCCGGAGGCGAACGCAGAGCCGCTGCCAACGCCGCGGCGCCATCCGGCACAACATCGACCGCGTACTCTGGCTCGAGCAGCTCGCGCACATAGGAGCGCATGTCCGCATTGTCATCGGCAACCAGGACACGCGCGGGCAGCACATCACGATTCGGACTGACGGGAGCCTCCGCAAGCTCAAACTCGTCGCCGGCTCTCAGCTTCGAGTCAGGCAACCAACGCAGCGCCTCCTGCACATACGCGCGTGCAGCGGAAGCAGGTGCGTGCAGGGGCTGTTCGGTGACGACGCGCTCCCCGGGCAGATGGTCGGCACCCAGCGGCAGACGGATGGTGAAGGTGGTTCCCCGACCTATTTCGCTTTGCACCGACACGCTGCCCGAGTGCAGTTTGATCAGCTCGTAAACCAGTGCGAGCCCGATTCCCGTGCCTTCATGAGTACGACCTTGTGCGCCTTCGACCCGGTAGAAGCGGTCGAACAGCCGGGGGATCGCCTCCGCCGGAATACCGATGCCGGTATCGCGCACCGTCAGAACAGCTTGGGTTTCCGACTGCGACAATGCAACGTTGATTTCACCCCGCAGCGTGTATTTGAACGCATTCGAAAGCAGGTTGAGCACCACCCGCTCCCACATGTCGCGATCGACATAGACCGGTTTCTTCAGTGGCGCGAGCCGTTGCGTCAATTGCAGGCCCGCAAGCTCCAACGCGGAACCAAACGTACTCACCAGGTCGCGAGTCAACTGCGCAAGATCGGTCGGCTGGTAGCTCGCCTGCACGCGCCCCGCCTCGATCCGCGAGAATTCCAACAGAGAGTTGACGAGCTTCAGCAGGCGCAACGAATTGCGATGAACCACATCCAAGCGACGTCTGACGACCCCGGGCAACTGCGGGTCGCGCGCCATATCCTCCAGGGGCCCGAGCATCAACGTGAGCGGTGTGCGGAATTCGTGACTCACGTTGGAGAAGAAAGTCGTCTTCGCACGGTCGATTTCCGCAAGCGCCGCAGACCGTTCGCGTTCGGCCTGGTAAATGCGCGCATTGGCTATGACAGAGGCCACCTGGCTGGCAATCAGCTCGAGGAACGAGACATAGGCCTCGTCAAACGGGCGCCGTGGGCTCACACCGGCGATCAGGAATCCCACCACCGGCTCCTGACCGGCACTCATCAGGGGCAGTACGAGTGCCTGCTGCACGTGATCAGGCCAGACTCCGGCCAATACGCGCAGTCCCCGCTGGGGCAGGTCGGTCAGGCTCATGCGCAGTCGCGCGGCGGGCGCATCACTCAACTGCCACGAATTGCGTCCCGGGTCGAGGTCCATGACCGCTGGAAACCAGCTCTCCGGCAACTCGCGGCTGACTGCAACGCGCCGCGCGCTACCGGCTGTTGCATCGATCAGGTACAGAGCCGTAAAGGGCAGATCGTTGGGATATTGCGCCAGAACCTGGACTGCCCGGCGACAGCTCCCATCGACACTTTCTACCGCGACGGACTGCGCTGCGAGGTCGTGCAGAACGCGCAAGCGACGCTCACCGATGACGCGATCGGTGACCTCGGTGACCACACATAACATCCCGGCAACACGGATCGCATCGTCATACACCGGGCTGTATGAGAACGTGTGGTAGGTTTCCTCGGCAAAACCGCTGCGCTCCAGGAACAACAACAACCCTTCGTCCCAGGTTGCCTGACCTTGCGACAACACCTGGTCGACGCGTGCCTTGACGTCGGCCCAGACTTCTTTCCAGACCTCATCGGAGCGCGCACCCAACACCCAGTCGCGCTTCAGGCCGACCGTGGGCAGATACGCATCGTTGCAGAAGAAAGTCAGCTCGGGGCCCCATGCCATCCACATGGCGTAGCGGGAATCGAGCATGACCCTGACGATGGTCTTCAGAGACTGCGGCCAGCCTGCCGGCGGACCCAGGGCCGTGGAGCGCCAGTCATGAGCGCGCATCCGTGCACCCATTTCGCCGCCGCCCGCCAGAAAAGCCAACGCGGCAGGATCGGCCGCCAACTGCGCGCTGTTCTGCATGTTGTGAAGGAGATTAGTGTGGCGCGGGTATTCCTTCAATCTCTCACGGGGTTTGCTTTAGCGCCAAGCTCGAGCAGTCAATGGGTGGTGCCGCTGATGGCGATATCGACCTGGTCGCCGCCGCTGAAGAATCCATGCGGCAGGCCGAACTCCGAGCGCCGGATGCGGCCGTGAGCGACAAACTGACAGTCGCCGCCCGTTGGGCAATTGAGGAAAGTCACTGTCAGCACGACGGGCCGCGTGATGCCATGTAACGTGAGCTCGCCATTCGCGATCGCGCCTCGTGCGTCGGCGTCGGGCCGGTCGAGCTCGATGTGACTCGAGTGATAGGTCATCTGCGGATAACGCGCGGCATCCAGCCAGTCGGCAGAGCGTAGTCGATCACCCCAACGCGGCTCACTGCACACCAATGTGGCAATTCCCACGGTCACATCGACCCTGCTGTGCGCGCCGCCGCGATCCAGGACGAACTCACCGGCGATATCCGGAAAGTGCGCACTGATCCACTGAAAGCCCAGGTGCTGGACCACGAAAGAGACCTGTGTATTCGTCGAGTCCAGGCGATAGTGCTCGACGGCTTGGGCCTCTGGAGCCACCAATGGATCGACAATCGCGGCAACGAGCAGCAGAACCCATCCAATTGTCGTTCTGCCTGCCATCCGCACTCACTGCCACCTTCCTGCAAGTGAGTAGGCTGCCACAGGTTGTTCGGTTCAGGGCCCGGTGAGTGCGACTATTTTTTCGAGCCTCTGGCCAGTATACGAGCGATCTCGGTATCGCCCAGTGCACGCAGCCGCTCCGTGTCCCCGGTAGGCCTGCGGATCTCGACCTCGCGCCAGACCTTCTCGGGACGATAGGCCATGCTGAGAATCTCCTGCCGCGCTTCGGCAAGCTGTTTCTTCAACAGGGGCTGCAACAGGCGCATGGGCTCGACCGCCTGTTTTTCCGGCTCGGTCTCGGCCAGCTCCACATCACAATGGACGCGGAAATAATCCGTGTACCGTTCCTGGTAAAGCAACAGCGGTTCGGCGAACGCGCCGTCCTTCATCAGGCGCCGTGCGAGGTGATGCGAGCACCAGTAGCTGGAGGCGCCGCGAAGGTAGTTGCCGTGCTCGGCAATCAGCGACGCGGTGTACTCCTTGAGACTATGGAACATCGACATCAGCTTGTGCCGCTGCTGCCGGGAGAGCTGATGCTCCTGCAGATATTCGAACACGGCTTTTCGGTGCAGCTGCTTCAGAGCCGTGGAACGAAGCGCAACCACCTGGCGATTGAGGTACCGATGCTCCGACACCCTGTGCATGAGCTGCGAGTGCTCCGCCTCCCAACGCCGATAGGCTTCCGGCTGGGACAGCAGCCGCGACGCCACCAGCATCTGCGCAGGCGTGCCAAACTTCGCCGAATCGGCGATGCACAGCTCCGATTCCTCCATGAGGCGCGCCTGCTTGATGCCCTGGATGCGCAATCAGCCTCCGGCTGGCGGTTATGTAAGGACGAAGGGCCAGTTTGCGCCGCACCGTGGACGAATTACAACTTTAGTCTCATTTGCGACAGGTGGATCCTACCCTTGCCTCCGACCCGGTCATTGAGCTAATAAATTAAAATGAAATATGAATCCAGCGTTGACGGCAGCGTGAGCGAATCACCCCGTCCCGTGCTTGCCGGCGTCGAGCTAGGCGGCACGAAGTGTGTTTGTATCATCGGGTCGGGTCCTGACGATGTGCGCGCCCAGGTTGCCGTGCCCACCGGCGAGCGCGATACCACCCTCGCAAGAATCAACTCCATCCTGGATGGCTGGCGCGATGCCCATGGGCCCTTTGCCGCGCTGGGTCTTGCGTCCTTCGGGCCGCTCGACCTGCGCCACGGATCGAAGACCTTCGGGCACATCACCTCCACCGTAAAGCCCGGTTGGGAGGGCACCGATGTGTTCGGGCGGCTGGGCGGGCACCGCAACCTGCCGGTGCAAATCAACACCGATGTCAACGGCGCGGCACTGGCAGAGGGCCGCTGGGGCGCGGCGCGCGGATTGGATGATTTTGCATACATTACCGTGGGCACCGGCATAGGTGTTGGGTTGATTGTCGCCGGACGAACCGTGTTCGGGTGCAACCACACCGAGCTGGGCCACATCCGCATCGCGCGCCTTCCCGGCGACACCTGGCCCGGCATCTGTCAGTTTCACGGCGACTGCCTCGAAGGGCTGGCTTCCGGGCCCGCGATCGGTGCACGCGCGGGCTTGCCGGGAAGTGAAGTCCCCCCTGACAGTCCTGTCTGGGAGCCGGTGACGGCGGCACTGGGGCAGTTGCTGCACACGATTCTGCTGACCACCGCGCCCCAGCGGATTCTCGTGGGCGGCGGTGTTGTAGTAGCACGGCCGGAGCTCATGACACGGCTGCGAGCGCAGTTTGTCAGAAGCCTGAACGGCTACCTGGATCTCGACGATTTGACGGGCGGAGTTGATCGCTATGTCGTGCCGCCGGGCCTGGGCGCCCTCGCCGGCCCCCTGGGCGCGCTGGCCCTGGCCGCAGATGCCATCTCCGCCACAAACAAACGTCCCGGTTGCTGATAGGATGCAGGCATCCCCCTGGCATCCACATAGGAGAATGCATGCGTCTTGATGCTGTTTCGGTCGGCCGTGATCCACCAAATGAAGTCAACGTCGTGGTGGAGGTTCCTGTGGGCGGCGAGCCGATCAAATACGAGATGGACAAGGCGTCAGGCGCCCTGATCGTCGATCGCTTCCTGTATACCGCGATGCGGTATCCCGGCAACTACGGATTCATTCCCCACACGCTTTCCGATGACGGCGATCCGTGTGACGTTCTCGTTACTAACCAGCGTGGCGTCATTCCGGGTGCGGTGCTGGCGGTGCGTCCGGTCGGTGTGTTGAAAATGCAGGACGAAGCCGGCGGCGATGAAAAGATCATTGCCGTTCCCGTGCCGCGGCTGACACGGCGTTACGAAAAGGTGCAGAACTACACCGACCTGCCGGAAATCACCGTCAAACAGGTGCAGCACTTCTTCGAGCACTACAAGGACCTGGAGTCCAGCAAGTGGGTGAAGGTCGCGGGTTGGGGCGATGCGGCCGAAGCGCGCGACTACATCCAACGCGCCATCGAAAAGGCCAAACAGGCCAAGGCCGCGGCCGACAAGACCTGAACCGGACCTGAACCGGACCCACAGGCCCGGAGACTGAGTCGGGCCTGACGGCCTGCTAACTGAGTCGGGTCTGATGGCCCGCTAACTGACTATCGTTACAGTCGTAACCGTTTGTTAGATGTTGGGGCAAGCGGGGCCGTTTCAATACCCCTAAATGAGTACGGCCGCAGACTCTCCCGAACTCTGGCGGCGCGGCGTAGGACTCGTACACTACGCCGCGTCAAGATTAACGGAGAAAACTCATGGATACCCTTGCTGCACTGGAAATCGGTGCCACCGCGGTGCTGTTGGTTGCACACCTGGTGATTGTCGTACGTAACCGCTTCAGCGAGCGCGCGTAAGCGGCTCTATCAGTTGCTCATCGTTATTTTTCGGTGAGTTGACTCGCGTACTGACTTCGTACGCAACCATCACATCCTGTGGATACGGTCCCAACACCGCACGCGCATCTGCCGCACCACCCCTGAGCCAGGCATCATAGTCCGCTGGCGCCAGGATGGCGGGCATGCGGTGCGGGTTGTTACCCGTGTTGTGAACCTGGCGCATCAGCTCATTCCCGGGCATCGTAATAATGGCGCAGCTTTCCACGGCAGTGCCGTCGGCGCGCACACTACGATCCCACAGGCCCGCAAAGCCGAATACTTCCTGATCCGCCAGGTGAATGAAGAACGGGTGCTTCTGGCCCATTTCATTCAGATTCCATTCGTAAAACCCCGCGGCCGGCAGGATGCAACGCTGGCCGCGGTTCCAGGGACCGCGCCATACGGCGCCATTGTCCAGCTTTTCGATCGTGGCATTGATGGTGGAGTATTTCGGCGCCACGCCTTTCGCAAAAAACGGGATCATTCCCCAACGCATCATCAGCCCTTCGCGTTCGCCCCCGGCGTTGCGCACCACCGGGACAGATTGTGTCGGCGCGACGTTATAGCTGATCTCAAACGACCAGCTCACCCGTGCCAGTTGCAGCTCGCGCTCGAATCGAGCGGCCTGCGCCAGTACATAGCGTCCGCACATAGCTATTTCATCCCTTTCCGGTTCTGACGGGTTGGCCTGATACCGTTGTCGGTGACATAATCCGGCATTGTCTACCGTCCGCCGGAGCGCCGTTCAATGAGACCATTGTTCGTGTTGGTGGCCTGGTTCCTGTTGCTCGTCCTGTGCTGGCCCCTCGCCGTGCTCGTGCTGCTCCTGTGGCCGCTGGCGTGGCTCATTTCCCTGCCATTTCGCCTGGTAGGCATCACATTCGAGGCTGTTTTCGCATTCCTGCGGGCACTTCTGCTGCTGCCGGCAAGACTGCTCGGCGGGCATCGCGAAGCTTGAAGCGCCCCGGGCCGTGCCCTAGAACGGTCCATCCACCTGGAACATCACGCGAATGGTCCATTTCGCGATCAGGTAAATGAGCGCGACCTGGGTGGCGAAAATGAAATAACCGGCCACGGTGAGCCCGATCTGCGCCCGTCGCGTCGGGGCCGTCACGATTTTCGCGCTCACCAGCGCGTGTGTGAGCCCGCGAACACCCGCGTACGAAAGATTGCCGAGGATGGCGCCCGCCGCGAACATCCCCAGGACGAAAAAAACCGGCGTCTGCCAGGAAAACAGTTTCGCTTCGGGCTCCGTGTTGTACAGCAGAGCCCCGGCGACGATCCAGACAATGGCCGCGAAAGTGCCATGGCTCGACTTCATCGGGTCATCAATTGCAACGTGTAGCTGGTCCGGAAACTTCAGTCTAAGCGCTTTTCGCGCACCCCGGCCACATTCTGGCCGAAAAGCAGCTCGGGCAGCCGCGCCATTTCGGTGAACGTGGCCTGGGCTCCAGCGCGGAGCAACTGCTGTGCCGGGGTATGGGCACTGTACCCATACACGCACATTCCAGCAGCGACACCCGCACGGACACCGGCCGAGCTGTCTTCGATCACCGCACAGCGCTCAGGTTCCACGCCGCATTTTGCCGCCGCATACAAAAAAATATCCGGCGCCGGCTTGCCGTTCGGCACTTCGGTGGCGCTGAACATCCTGTCACGGAATCGGGGCAGCAGTCCTGTCGCACCCAACGTGGTGGTCATCTTGTCGTGGCCGCCGCTCGAAGCCACGCAGCAGGGCACGGGCAGTGAATCGAGAACCGCCACGACTCCCTGAACGGGTTGCACTTCCTCGCGCAAAGCGGCCAGCGAGCGAAGTTGAAACTCGTCGCGAAAGGCCGCGGGCACCTCGTGGCCCAACATGCGGCCGATCTGCTGCCAGCAGTGTTGCATCGAGCGGCCGACAAAATGCTCGAACAGGTAGTCGATGCCCAGTGGCAGGCCGATTCCGGCCAGCATCCGGGCAAAGACCCGGTTGGTAATGAGCTCGCTGTCGACCAGCACGCCATCGCAATCAAAAATGATCAGCTCGGG
>Ga0307510_10011183_pt1 | contig 10673 bp, 6 predicted proteins | sample 12_EM_MG_FD_207224 | JGI IMG/M metagenome (GOLD analysis project Ga0307510, IMG submission 207224) | Populus trichocarpa ectomycorrhiza microbial communities from riparian zone in the Pacific Northwest, United States - 12_EM | ecosystem: Host-associated > Plants > Roots > Unclassified | place... | reverse complement strand
ATAGGCTTTCGTAGGCCGATCGAATTCGGCCTATATGGGCCTAGGCTGTCTTCCGGAGCGGCCTGCCTTAGCCCGGCCTACGGCCTATAGGCCGGCCTACCATCGGCCTGGCCCGTTGGGAACACTGATTGTACATGGAGTGAAATAGGCCCCTATGGGAAGCGATGGAGTGGTTAAGGTGGTTTCCTTTTTTTTGTATGTACATATGCTTTTGGTTGGTTTGGTGGAGAGAGAATGAAGTTTCCGATTATACCTGTCCTAGAGCCATGCCCTTGCCCGGTTTGAGCGTTTTGCCATTGTGCCATCTATTGATTATCTTCTGAAGGAACTAAGGAGGTTAATTTCTAGCAATGATACCAGTACTTTGTATACGCGGTAACTCATTAAGAACACCAAGCCGACCACCGACATGACAGACAACAATAGGAATGAGATGTGAGAAAGGTTTTGTGATAAACATTAGAAATTAAGATGCAAATTGAGAAATCGACATAAAGAAGAAGCTATCTCTAATCACAGCTTGACAGGGAAACTCCTTGGAAGAAGCCATCATAAAACGAGGGAAAATATGCGTGGAAACGTCTGAATCAAGGCTAAAAAAACTTTTTCTTCCCCGCCGGACCTTAACTCTTGAGAATCACAGGTCGGTTAATCCCAATGAAGCGACTCTCCAAATTCTTAAGCTTTAAGATTGCAAAGCCCGCACCCTCCGGGTTATTAGACGTTATCGCTAGTCGGGGGTTTTTCGTCGGGGCTAGTTTTGACAATTGGCTCCTCAATCCCGGGGGGGTATACGAATGGAATGAGGGACTCGGTGTGGTTCCAGTTCCTTGAGCTTGTCCTCTGGTCTAGTCCACGATATAGTTGGGTGGCCAGCAGCGCGACCGCATTTATTTTCTCCCCGGGTAACACAGACTTTTTTCCGAACTCTGGATGCCCTAGGGCCCAACCCAAGGTCTTCTGGATGATAAGGAGAAACAGGAGAATAGACGGGACAGAAATAAGGATTCGGGCGGATAAGGTGACAACATCTCCACTCCGGAGGACGAATTGTACAACATCAGCTTCCACCGAGCCTCCCGGTCCTTCCGCGTGATTTTGCATGTCGCGCTTATCATATGTGGTTGTGTCGCGTAGGACACTCCGACTACTGACCCAAGCAGCCAACACCAAACGTTCGAGGTCGCTTTGCATAGTGGATGCGCCCGCATCCAGAGTGTACAAAGGAGCCGTAACATAAGAAGCCGATTTAAGTACAGATTGCCCCGCCCCACGACCTACCCTGACCACACGTGGGACTCGAAACTCGGACTCCTTGAAGGCCTGTACCCAGAGAGTGTGCAGTTTCAGGCCAGGCAACTTATCTAAGTGATCGGTAGCCGCCTCTTTGCCATTCAGATGCCACTTACTCTCTTCCCAACAACTGAGAACTGGTCGCCCGCGGACCACCTGATATGCAATGCGTGTGTTTCCCCTAGACTTGTCAGTAGCATACCATGGGTCTTGGCCAGGGGTATAGCTAGAGAGACCGCCAGTGTTAATTATCATGGCGTAGGAAGTGTTGGATCCTGGAAGCGTGTTCGGATCGACCGCAAATTTCAACATCGGAGGGTAATCCATATCCGGTTGGTAATTGACACGAAGTGTGCTGTTCCCACCAAAGAGCCTGTAGGTATCTAGTTGTCTGGTTGAATTCGTGAGCCATGTGTAATCTGTGCGGCATGAACCGTTGACCCTAAGCTGCAACTTGGGATCACTCTGCAGCCCCATGTCCACCCCTGTGACGTTGTAGTTGTAAACCGCGCGCGCATTGCGACCGCTCGTTTGGACATCTACATAGACCCGTTTGCGGACTGTAACCTCAGAGGCTTCGATAGATCCGAGTGCACGGAGTGCTGAAGCGGCGAATAGTGAATTCAGTTTAGAAAGTCCAGCCCCGCTGTTGGTTGAAGTGTAGAGCTGGACGTCTGGGTAGAATATGGCGTCCTTTGCCGGAGGAGCGACGTTCCCCATCGAGAGTTGTACCGGTATCAGAATACCCGCGACAACATTTCCAACAGTCATAGCCAAGGCAATAGATACAAACAGGAGGCCCCACAAAAGATTGCCTACCCCACCCTTCTCGTTAGATGAGGAGGAACCTTCCAAAAACCCGCTCCGCTTCCCTCGGACAAGTGGTGCGCTCTCGATCGTGGAGCCTGTGTCGTTCGAGCCGGTCTCCGAGCGCAGACCGGCAACCGCTTGATGGGACGGGTCACCCTCGGCTTCCGAGTCTGAGGAGGCCTCTTCCGGGTTACCCCCAAGCATGTATAGTATCAGTCTCTTGCAGAAGGTTGCCATTAAGGTCGTCGCATTCATCGGTTCGCCAGAGTTCCAAAGGGCAACCAAGGCAGTCTGACGGTTCGGGTCACCACGGGTGGGCCAGAATGCCATTATGATGGCTAGGATCAGGTTCCATCCAATCATAAAAATCAGGATCACCAGGATGGTATACGCGGAGGTGATGCAAGCGAAAGAATTTTTGCTAACGGCAACAGCTGGGATCCCGCCTGAGTCGGTCGGCATCCGGAAAAGTTTCGTGATGCCTGTGACATAGGTATTCTTCTGGGGGTTGGTGTAAATGTCCATAATGGGGAGGGGGTGCGGTGTTACTGTAAGGAGATCTTTGTTATTCCCATTAGCTTAACTTGGGGCCCTCCAAGGGGGTTGTCAGACACGTACCAGGCTGTTCGCAGTATCGTTAAACGGGCCCCAGGGAGAAAAATAAACTTCGAGGAACAGTGGATAAGACCCTTCGGCCTAGAGGATTGCAGGGGCTGATTTTCCCGCTCTTGCGAATCGACGGGAGGGGAGAATTTATTCTAGCATTCCCAGTTAGGGCTGCCAGAGGAATCTACTCCCCGTTAACTTAAACTATTATCGATGACGCAAATCTAGGCTTCACACAAGTTGATTTTAGATGGTCGGCATGATCCGCTGGTTGTGCAAGGGCGCCCAACCTCTAGCAAAGCATTTTCTTTCACAGGGTGCCAGGGGACGAAAAGCTATTGGAACGCTTGGTTGGTGCCATACGCCCCGGGTCCCAATTGGCCAAACCAGCACTCGTCCTGCATAGCTCAAATTGAGCACCATATTCATGCCGTAGGTGATCTGCACTACAGTTATCCCATACCCTGTCGAGACATTGTGGGTGGGTTTAAAATTTGGAACACTAGCCGAATCAGTAACCGAGATAGGAAAAACCATGTAGAGAAAGAGATGCACTGCTTAGAATACCGCAAAAAAATCCGCACCGCTTAGTATGGCCATGATGGAAAAGAGAGAACGATGGAGATCGTCTCCCATAACTTGGCAGGACATTCTGTTGCTGTTTAAAATTTGGTGCACTAACTGGTTAGGAAATCGGGAGGATACGCGGAATGTGGCGACGAAACTGGCGTAGTGAGGAACAGGGATCGATGACAGCGAATCCTGTGCAACCCTAACGTCGATTTCATTTTCTTTTTGCCCTCCAAATACCCCTGTTGGACGCCACCCCAGTTTCGTCACCACTATGGTGATGACTGTACTCGAGTACTGTTGCGGATAAATTTCGCCTTGGCTCAGTTACAATATCTTGTCTTGTTGAGAATCGATCAGCAGAGCTTGATCATTGATGATAGACCCTGCTTGTGGGAAAAAATATATACGGTGCTTGTCTTTCATTGGAGATGAATAGGTCGCGCCTATTACAGGGATGGTTGTGAGCTAAGGCAGAGAGGAGGGCCGAGTCTATGTTATGCAACGATCTTTCACTTCTCTCATTTCCCCCGACAGGACAACAGTTGAGAGCGTCAACGGACGAAAGAAAATTTGGAACAGCGAGCAACAACAGGATCACCTGTACTTAGATAATCGGACAACCGGCCAAGGTTGGACTTTCTTTTTGCTTGGATTTTTTTTCTTTTCTGTGAGTTCGTCTTTGGTGAAGGTTCGGGAATTAGCTGAGGCGAGTTGAATCGATTGCGAATTGTGATTTATTTTATTAGGCGGGTTTTCTGATCTGTGATAGTTAGTAACATGTAGTTTCCTCCGCTGCAGAGAGTAGATACTTTCACCGATTTTCAGCTTGGGTACTCGGCCGATACCCGAAGTGGTTCGCGTTATTTTTGACCCCCCGCGGTACTTGTACAAGTACGAGGCTGGCGACAAAAATGATGAGTAGTGTAAGGGGTTTCCACTGAGAATAGCCATATTCACAACCTTCTAGTCACTGATTTAGTTGAAGCAATTTGGGCTCAATATTCTCCCATTTGCCCAACAATTCCCTAGATTTTACTTCCCAACCCTTTAGAACTCTGTATCTAGACTGGTTGAGGAATTGCTAAGAGAGTTATAGTTGGTACATTGGTCTTGGCGCAATTTCTGACTATTTTGTATGGGAAATGGCAAGGCTTAACGCTGTTTTCAACTTCAACTTTACAATATTGCATGCCAAAGTGTCCAATAATTCTTTAATAATCTGTAATTGCTTGGAGAGATATTTGAAAGAATTCTGGACCAGAATATCAAATTTTGAAATTTTTTGCATTCCCAGAATATGTTGAATGGAAAGCGTGGAGCAGCATGGTTTGGGTTGTTACATGCCATTCTGCTCACCATTTTTGTCGCTAACCTCGTACCTAAGGAAATTGCGCAACCGCAATTAAACATGTCTCAGATCGCGAACAATTTTGCCCAGTGGCTGCACCTACCCCTCTTTTCTCCAACTTCAAGAAATTACGTTCCAAAAACTCTAAGCTAATCAACACCCTGCTCTCAACGTTCACCTCCGTGAAAATTGAAAAATGTTGCGAGCTTTCAAGAATGATAACTCCGCCACCCATCCTGATAATTCTTTCGATACCACAGGCTCTTTCAACAATAATGAAGGCTGTTTCAATAATAACGATAGATCTTCCAACACAAACTCTTTCAACAGAACTACCGTTAACTACACCACCGTCGATGATAGATCGGAAATACTGGCATGGCTATCTCCATTAGAACCACAGATACGGCATCGGGACATTGCATCGCGGCGGGTCGGCAGTATAGGAGCCTGGGTGTTGGAAGCGGAGGAATTCAAACGCTGGTACAAGGGTAGTGGCGGGGGTGGATCTTATCGGCCGACTTTATTTTGCGAGGGAAATCCAGGAGTTGGAAAGAGCCATATCACGTAAGAGAGATTCCACCATTGCTGATATCTGGAATATGATTGCTAAGTGGTTGCCATGTAGTTCACTTGTTATAGATAAACTGTGCGACGAGGCTACCGAGGGGGATCCTATGGTTGTGTGTTTTTACTTCGACTTTGCTGCCCGGAATGAGCAGTCACCAATAAATATGCTTGGCTCCCTGCTGAGACAACTCGTTAGCGGGGGGGGGATTCCGGAGGCGATAGCCCAGGATTTTCGAATGGAGAGAGGGGCTATAGGAGGTAGAAGACCCCAACTTCCGGGGATCTTGAAGATGTTCCAGACGATCGTAGCCGCGAAGCGCGCATTTATATGTGTTGACGCACTTGACGAATGTGTGCCAGAGAATCGAATGGTGCTCCTTAGATCATTAGGCGAGATTCTGCAGGGGTCTCCTAATACTCGGTTATTTGTGACTGGAAGACCACATGTGCGGAGTCAGGTGGAGAGGGAGTTGGGTGGAGCGGCAACGTTTTTATATATACGGGCTGCGGAAGATGGAGTCCTTAGATTTCTGCATGAGAAACTCAGGAAGGACACGATCCCAGATATGATGAGCAGCACATTGGAGGAGGATATTATGCAAATCATTCCGGCAATAAGCTCAGAAACGTATGTAGAAACGAGACTAAGATTAAAGCTACCTCAAATCAATAACTACTGAATTTTGAACATAGATTTCTACTTGCCTCTCTCCACATTGAGGCAATCCTGAGAGGTGCCACCGTTGCTCGGCGGAGGAAAACACTAAAGTCAATAAAAGATGGGGCAGGGTTAGGGGATGTATATGGTGCCACACTAGGGAGGATAAAGGCTCAGGACGATGAAAAAGGGAAGCTTGCGATGGCCACTCTCACATGGGTCTGTCATTCGGAACGGCCGTTAAAGGTAGATGAACTGTGCCATGCACTGGCAGTGGAGATAGGCGAAACGGATTTTGATCCGGAAAATGTTCCTTCGGTGGGGGCACTGCTGGACTACTGCCAAGGCCTGATCACAGTCGACGCCGAGGCTTCCACTGTGCGTTCAATCCACCATACGGTCCAAGAGTACCTTTGCAGTCAACAAGGTCTCTTCCATAATCCTCACTCGACACTTGCAGAAACCTGCTTAACCTATCTAACCTCACGACAAGTCAGCAACATCACATCCGATTCTCTCTCAATTCCTCAAAGCGTTCCATTCCTTAGATATTCCGCGAGGTACTGGGGAACACATACCATCAAGGATTTCTCAGACCATGCGAAGACCCTTGCTTTGGAGCTATTGGATAAGTACGAAGCCCACATCTCGGCTGTATCCCTTCTGGAGCAGGTAGTGCACCCAAAACGCAGGGGAGGCCTCGTTCTTCTTCCGCTCTTCTCCGGACTGCACTGCGCATCGTTCTTCGGGATTGTTGAGCTTGTGACTGCGTTGATGAATACAGGGGGTTGCGACATCAACCAACAAGATTGTACAGGTAACACACCACTCGGATGGAGTGCTATCAAGGGACACGAGGGAGTGGTGAAGATACTGCTGGAACGACAAGATATCGACCCCAACAGCCTTAATATGGATTATCGAACACCACTCGGATGGGCAGCGGCCAACGGACACGAAGGAGTAGTCAAGTTGTTGCTGGAGCGGGAAAATGTCGACCCCAATCTCCAAGATTTGAGTCACCGAACACCACTCGCATGTGCAGCTGTTGAGGGACACGAAGCAGTGGTCAAGCTATTGCCAGAGCGAGAAAGTGTAGACCCGAATTTCCCAGAGAAGACTGGTAATGGACCACTTGGATGCGCTGCTATCCAGGGTCATGAGGGGGTGGTGAAGATACTGCTGGGACGGCAAGATGTCGACCCCAACCGCCCTAACGAGTGGGGTCTAACACCACTCGGGTGTGCTGCCTGTGCGGGACACGAAGCAGTGGTTAAGCTATTGTTGGAGCGGGAAAATGTCGACCCCGATCGCCCAAATATGAATGGTAATGGCCCACTTGGATCCGCTGCTATCAAAGGACACGAGGGTGTGGTGAAGATACTGCTGGAACGACAAGACGTCAATCCCAACCGCCCTAACAAGTGGGGTACAACGCCACTCGGGTGTGCTGCCTGTGAGGGACACGAGGCAGTGGTCAAGTTATTGCTGAGGCAGGAAAATGTCGACCCCGATCGCCCAGATAAGAATGGTAATGGGGCACTTGGGTTGGCTGCAGTCAAGGGACACGAGGGAGTGGTGAAGATACTGCTGGAACGACAAGACGTCGACCCCAACCGCCCCAATAAGTATGATCGAACACCACTCGCATGTGCTGCGCTCAAGGGCCACGAAGGAGTGGTCAGGCTATTGCTGGAGCGGGAAAGTGTCGACCCCAATCGCCCAGATATCGATGGCGATGCACCACTTGGGTGCGCCGCTGCCGAAGGCCACATGGGAGTGGTGAAGGTACTGCTGCAACGGCAGGATGTCGACCCCAACCGCCCTAATAAACTTGGTTCAACACCACTCGGATGTGCTGCTCTCAAGGGACACGAAGGAGTGGTCACGCTATTGCTGGAGCGGGAAGATGTCGACCCCAATCGCCCAGATATCGATGGCGATGGACCACTTGGGTGCGCTGCTATCGAAGGACACATGGGAGTGGTGAAGATACTGCTGCAACGGCAAGATGTCGACCCCAGCCGCCCTAATAAGGATGATCGAACACCACTCTTGAGTGCTGCTGCCCACGGACACGAAGGAGTTGTCAGGCTATTGCAGCAACGTAGGAGTGTCGACCCCAATCGCCAAGACACACACACTGGCACAACGCTCCCTGATACTGCTGGTGAGGGGTCTCAAGTCGTGCAGCGGCAACAAGTCCCAAATTCTTTTGAAGCCCCAGATGTTCGTGCTAGGAGACAAGGAATGTGGGATGTGTGGAAGAGTCGCGTGTTTTCTTCAAAAAGAAAGAAAGCCTAATTCGTCGGTTAACACATTTTGAAACCAGCTGGGCTGTGTGCTGGCGGAGCCGTAGTATTTTTGGTGGTTTCGGCTTGAATGACTTCAATTCGAGAGAATAAACCAAACGAAAGGATTGAAGATGGTGGCCGAACATGTAGGCAGTGTCTGCGACCCCATTTTCTGTGTGAAGACACCCACGTTCTGCCCTCCGCTCATAAATCATCATCAGTTCCGCGCCCTCTTCCAAACCCGAACAATTAAAAGATATCCGACTTATACAACATACCCAAGGAATAGTTTACATCCAACTAAAACCCCTTCATTAGCAAGCGTAATTCAGCTGTGTATGGATGTGAGTTGTTATAGGCAATAGAGCGCAGTGTATCCAATGGTGCATACGTTACTTCTAGTCGGGTGAGATATGGTGAAGCTAATGGTTTGGACTAGACAAAGTGCTTAGTTTGTCCCTCTGGGGCGCCTTCGAGTAATGGGGTGTACGGAAGCCCATGTCGTATGGGTTTCTAGGGTGTGGCAAGGAGTCCCATCCGGCCTGGTTAGTCCTGATGGCTGTTGTTTAAATTCAAACCCTATCCGATAATAGCATTGTGACCTTTTAGTGGAACTACGTGATCCGAATGTCAGGAATTGAAGTAGGAACTGGGGGGGATGTGGGGAGTGTTGAACGTGGATCGTTCTGGACTGCTCACCATTTGCATATATTCCCATGCACGTTGGATTAGGAACCTATCGCTCCGACCTGTTACACACTAAGTCTTCGAAAGACGTCTCACGACCATTAGCTTCATACCGATCTCCGGCATTTAACCCGGCATATCTACTGTGACAGCATCAAAACCTCGATTCATCGACAATGAAATACAAACTATCATCAATAGCCGAACAACGATGGCACCCGCCATTGTGCACTGAGTATTCAGCAAACCAGTTAACCACAACCTTGGTGCTTGGGTTTCGCCTAGGATGGGATTGGGCTGAGAAGTAGGAAAGAGCCACTATGCAGAAGAAACTGATCAAAGATATGGCACGCGCTGGAAGTGTGCTGTGGAGGAAGGGTCTCATCTCGTGGAGGATATAAGAAAGCCTGTTCTTCCCTTTGCTTGTTTGTTTTCTGTCAGTCAATTGTATTCATTATTTATTCACTTGGTCTTTCTACTCTTTTTTGTCGAAATCACTCATTACCGTACACAATTCCATTATCTCCTCTTGTTTCTTTGATAACGTTTCTCTATCCAATTTGTTCGTACAAATAAAAGTTCGGCATCGCCAGATCACTGGAATCTATATTCGCTGCGCATAACCTTATAGTGTTGAATAGCGAGCTGGAATGGAGACTCCGGGTTTCAGGAGAAAACTAAGGTCTTTAGCTAGTTGTTCTGTACAGATGAGCCGTGCGAGAATGAGAACGGATGTATGGGCTCGGGGTGAGGACTTTTATTGCAAATATGTATATCGAACTAGCAAAATATTCATTTAAAGTGATATCTTAATACTGGTATACCCTTGGGGGGCCAGCAGTGGCAAGAGGCCAGGTGGCCCAGTAGATAGCCGGCAGGCTTGCAGTCCGGCCAGGCCAGGCTAAAGTGGGATAGACCAGGGGTTCGTGGGCCGGGCATTGGGGAAGCCTGCCGGCTTCATGGGTGCCTGGTGGTGCCGGTAACATCATTTACGGGGATGTGGCCCATGCCTGGGATCCGGCTCACACAGAGCAACTGTTAGGTGGTACCAGATCTCTAAGAAAAAGCGAGATGGGTAAGACCGAGGTACTTAATCGTAGATGGAGATGTGTCTAGGAAAGCTCAATATAAATGTGCGTAAAATAGTGGTAAAGATTTTCCTCGTAACAACTTATTATATTGATAAGGTCTCTTCTCCGTGTGATGATTTTCAGTAAAGCTTGGGATGCACTTGGATATTTATATCCCGCGTCGATAGAGTGCACAGCATACAAGTAACTACCATACTAACTAAGTACCTGCGAACCTTTCCGAACATTTCCTATAGTGCGAACATCTTTTGACCCTGAATAAAATTGCCCCATCATTGACATCCAGCCTGGAGCACTCTTGATTTCGCTCGTGTGGCACCAGGTCCCAGTCAGAGTTCCCAATCCTTCTTCCGTCAGGAGGAACAGAAACTTGTCTGCATGCTAGACAGTGTCCTCATCATCGGACGAACGAAGTGGCCAACTGCGTAATCGGACCTCTTGCAGTAACAGATATCACTCTGGCTACCTGCGCTGAGGCTTCGGTCAAACTATCAGTCGGGATCGTACCAGTGGCACAATTCTCTCATAGTTCTTTCTTACCCAATAGTCCTAAAAGGCAACAAACCATTGGTGTGGGTGCGGCCATACTCTTATTTCATTCCTGTAACAGGTTTATTCCTGTCTAACGAAAATACAATAGGACCGGCGGTAGACCTGCTAGCGCTGGTGCTAAGGGAGGCTTCAAGGGACCGGAGGTAAGAGATAATAGTTGAAGGACAAATAGGACTCAGGGATTGCCGTTC
>Ga0307510_10011181_pt1 | contig 10674 bp, 11 predicted proteins | sample 12_EM_MG_FD_207224 | JGI IMG/M metagenome (GOLD analysis project Ga0307510, IMG submission 207224) | Populus trichocarpa ectomycorrhiza microbial communities from riparian zone in the Pacific Northwest, United States - 12_EM | ecosystem: Host-associated > Plants > Roots > Unclassified | place... | reverse complement strand
TCATGTAATATCACTCACTTAGTGAACCAAAAATGGTTCGATACTCAAGAACCTATTTTCGCCACCCCTAATCTAAGCGAGGCACTATCTCCACCATATAATTCATGGAAACAATAAGTTTAATTAAGAAAAGCTTTATTTGAACGTAATATATAGTGATGAAAATAGCATATTATATTGCTTGGCAGGCCTGGTCAGACCAGTCTTGGTTAAGTCGGTTTCAATAATCCTGACAGTCCAGTTGGTCTAATTTCCACCATTGGACTAGACTTGACTTTCGACCTGACTAGCTAGTCCAGTCCAGTCTTCCGCCGACCATTCGGAACCCTGGCTCGATCAATGCTCGAGCATGGGCCAAATTTTCTGCTCGAGCATGATCGTGTCCATCACTGCCCCCAGTATATACCACCCCTGAATCCCCTACACACAAGATCCTCAACTTCCCGGCACCTCGCTACATCTCGTGTTTTGTGTTGTCAACCCACCGCCCCGCGCTTCACAACAGGCGCCCTCATTGTCATCACGGGAGATATCGGTGCCAACAATCCCACCGACAAGTGCAGAAGCACCCCCAGCAAAGCGTCTGACAGTGGAATAAGATCACGGATAAGATGGAGGGAGTGATGGCTCTTTTGTTGCAAGTCGCATTGGGTTTATTTCCTTTTCTCATTTTGGATGTTTTTTTCCATTTTTCTTTTCCTCGAAGTGAAATATGATATGTACTCTTCAAAAATGGTCCCCAAATTGCATATTACTATGCATACTTGGCTGGAAATGAAGTGGATGCTAAGATTTTACTCAAAGCTATGGGCTTGCTGTTTGATGAGAATTTCTACATACCCTCACAACAGAGTCACAAGTCCTGTTCCCTTTTTCATCCCTTTCTCATCCATTTGTTTCTGTATCATCTGGTCTAGGTATTGGTTCCGGCAATTATTGGCTGTGGAGCACTTGTTGATATTTGGTTAGATGGTAGTAAGGGTGGAGCACTGTATTATAAAACGAATGCTAGGACTGGGTTTGACGATATGAAATAGGATTAATAGATGTCAGCTAAATGGTATGTTATTTGTAGAATAAGATACTTTTTTTCAAAGCAGAGGAGTGATCAATCCTTCGCATTAAATCCTTTTGACAAGAGATTATTTTGTTGGGCATTTCAATGGGAAACGATATACCATTTGCGTATGGGATATGGATTCCCTGCCTACCGCTAGGTAATGGAAGGTATGACCTCCTTGTGCACTGTCCTGTTCTTCTGTTAGCTCAAGGGCGCAATGCCAGCCAGGGTTAAATAATCAGTATCCATACTGTACAGATGAAGCGAGAAGAAATATTACTCCTTAAAGCACCAAGTACATTTTACAAATCGACTATGGTTGAACGGCGAATAACGGCGGCGAGTGATCGGTGGTGAAACGAAACCAAAAACGCCAAGGTAAAAGGTAACACGATCGTACACTAAAGCGGGGAAAATTTTCTCTTCAACAACAACACCCTCACGATGCTCACTATCTCAACTAACATAACTAACAGCAAAACAGAAGTATAAGTAAAAACATCGATATCTTCCTTCCGCTCCACCGAGTCCTATCCTTCCATCGATCACCACATACGTCCATGTCCTTCCACGCATATCACCGGTTCCATGTCGGTGCCTCTTTCTTCCATGCTCGCCCCCACTCTTCTACGCAGGTCTCCCTTTTCTCCCGTGAAGAACAATCATGCTAACAAAGGAAAGAACAAAGAAAACTCTTCTAGGCTCCATAGCCTACTCGCATCTTCCTCCTCCTCACCGATCAGAGGTGAATACCCGGAGGTTTGTCGAGGTTTGTCGAACGAGAATGGTGCGCGCCGCACCTATGCCAGGTGGCATGAAAGAACTCGCTCCCGGGGGCGTATCTATCCAGAGCGCATGTCTGGTACTTCTTTGTCTGAATGATAATGAGGTAGGATAGGTGCGGGGCCGCCGGGCTAAGTGCGAGGCCGGGGGTTAAGTGCTCGGGGGGGGGGCTTAGTATGGTGAGCAGCACCGAACATTTCCAACAGTACATTCTTCGCTTTTCCAAAGTAAGCTTTCTCTATTCACACCAGCATTTTAGTACCACGGGAGCTATATATATTGTAAATAGATAGTTTACGGAGCCGGTTCCCCATCTTCAGCCCCATATCCTTAACCAACCGGTTCCATGAACTGGCCAGCAACTTCTTAATAAGTTACCACTTAGGAGGGCACAACCCTCCAATATTGCCAACAAACGTAGAATCATATTTTTTTCGACACGCATTTCTTGTCCCATCTCTGTAGTTATGTTTGGACTGAAATTCATCTCCCCAGCGATTCATCACCATTAATCACGTTCAAGATAACCGCACAAGTGAGTTTGTTGTGCGAGATCCAGGCCTGATTTCTACCTTGAATAAGGTGAATTAAACCCCAAGAACAGGTCAATCCATTGGCAGATGGGATAGCTGTTTCAGAAGAATCCTAGGGCCAAAATCGGATCATAGTCTGATATTAGTATATGCATTTTTTGAGCAAAACTAAACCTGAAAATCCAGTGTCAAGGTACTGTGGTGTATGGTAGTGGATTTCACTGGATAGCGCTTTTATAGATAGCTTGTTCTTTTATTAAGTACATCGATATGTAGTTAGCATGGGGGACCGGATAGGCTAGATTGGGATTACGTAGTCTAAGGGTCCTTAGGGGTTTTATAATTCACGGTAGAACAGCCGCGAACATCCTCATGAAGAGGACGATTTTCTTCACGCTTTAGTGACTTTTCCTTCTTTCATCATCGTGATCATCGAGGATCATCTACTGACTTCATTGACTTCTAACTGTGCTAGCAGTGATTGCCCCTCCCGGAAGTTGCTTTGGTTTTCTTCTTTTCCTTTCTGTTTGTTCACTCATTTCCACTCCCGGAGGTGATTTTACTACTATCTACCCGTTCTGCCGACAGGACAGGAATCTCCTTCTCAGTACCAGAAGTAGACACTTGAAACACCACATTCACAGTACCTATGATTTTGCCCAACATATTAGTTTCCAAGGGTTAGAGTCATATTCTAGAAGAGACTCACAGTCCCCTGTAAATGTCAAAGTCATCGTTGACAGCAATTTCAACCTTTCGAACCCCTGAGCTAGCTAGAGTACTGTCGGCGAGAGGGGGCCAAAGTCATTACTTAAAAGGGACTGTAAGAATCTCTGTGATTGTAGTCACAAAGAAGATAGTCCTTTCCTGTCTTCTGAAAGCATTGGACTGGAAGGGGGTGATCTAAATTTCACAAGGGGTCTTAGGTCAAATCTGGGGCAAGAGTGATAGAGGATTTACATCGTGTGCCATGTATTATGGGTTGAGCGGGTGGAAAAGGCCACCTTCTGGGAGTCAAGAAGATTCTGGGGGCTCTGATGGCGCGGGAACTGACAGGCAGGATCAAATGGCTCTTGAGAAGCCACTACAACAATTTCCGGCAGTGGAGTGGAAGTAGGGGAGGGAGAGTTTGTATAACTTTACCAAGTCACATTTAGTTGTTACAAAAAAAATCGAGTGATAGTGTGGTTCAAGAGAGAATATCAGTGAGATATCTGGAGGCCTCTTTAGATATCTGAAGATATCAACCACCCATAAAAAAATGTATTGACTAGTCATCCGGAATAGGGAGAAAGCCTGCCGGCATCGCCGGGCAGCAATGAAGGCTGCAGGCTTCCACAGCGCCTGGCCTACAAATTCCAGGTTGGTCTCACTTTAGCCTATCCTAGCCAGACTGTAGACCGGCCGGCTACCTGCAGGCTTACCTGGCCGCCTGTGAATGCTATAGAGCATTAGAATCCCAAAGTAATGCAGCTCAAATCCCCTGTCTGCAGTACACACGATAGTTCGCCAACACAGGACTGACAAAGATGAGGAGAATACCGGTATTGGGAATAGCAAACACCAAGTTGTGTGTGTGGAAAACCTATTAAAGTTTATTTGTCCAAGCGAGGGGAATGTCCCTGTTGCTTGTGATGTCTTCTTCACTGACCTCTTTCTATCTTGCACACACCCACCCCGCCCCACGAGGGCCGCTGAGTGAGGCAACAGTCAAGTGTGTCTGATAGGAACAATTTGGGGACCTCCATCTAGTCAAGCCTCGTGACTATCATACCTATTAGCCCCGCTTACGGCTATCCCCCATTTCTCCCCATCTCTTCCTTCGTTGTTAGATGGATATGCGTGGGTTTGTTACGGGAGTGGGAAGGATAGTTCAAGCGATATGCACACTTTTTTCTTTTGCGGAACGGATACGGGAGAATGTTCTATAAAGGTCTTTATCTGCAATGTTATCTTCTTTATCACGGGTGTGTAATGGAGGAATAGGGACATCTGACAAACACAGAGTCAGGTGTGGTGATCCTTGGGAGAATCAGGAAGTCGTATTATGTTTTACTTATACACCTATCTCTACCGATAGTTTGATGTTGATTTGAGTTTACGGTGGATAAGGGCAGAGTTGAGAGCCAGAGCCAATGAACAAAGTATTACCGGCAGAAAACTTACGTTCGATATCCTTCTTCCAAAGTGCTTAAGTTCCAGGCGAAATCTCTGAGTCCATCCAGTTCCATGCGACCCTCATTTCCCTGCATTGGCGTCCTTCGCGCTTCTTTCTGCACGAATTCATGAATTTTCACAACTTGACTTCCCTCTGCTCCATTACCCACCCTCATGTTGGATTGCCTATAAGGCATGCGATTAGAGGTTTGTGCCGATATGCATGTATGCGTATATGCGGCTAGGAGAGAAGCGGTTTAAGGCAGGTGCTTTCTTGGATTTCCGGCGGTTAGGTATTTTCCCACAGGTTGTTCTCACATCGCCTCTGAGCATAGGATATTTCTTTCATTAGTTTGTTGAGTCACGGATGTGTTTAGCCATCGGGTATGAGGTATCGGGTATTTGGTATTTTTTCTTTCATATCATTTGTCACTAGGCATACGCAGTGTTCCCAACGGGCCAGGCCGCTGATAGGCCGGCCTATAGGCTGTAGGCCGGGCCAGGCCGGGCCACTCCGGCATATAGCCTATGCAGATCTAGGCTGAATTCAATCAGCCTATGAAAGCCTACCAGGCCTGGTAGGGGCCTATAGGCCTGGCGGTTAGCGCGAGAAAACTCTTGTCTTAAAGGTGGCATGATTCCCCACTATCTGGCACTTTGCTCTCCGCTGGAATTGTTGTTTCTCTCATTACATTCACCGACAACAACATGAGCGATCTACAACCAAGGCAGCACAGCTGTGACAATTCACCTCCGAGTTCCCCAGCACAGTCATCGCTGACAATTCTTCCTTCTGATTCTGTTTCTTCTACTGGAATAGGACGAAATACACACAATCTTGGTTCACTAACAGTTGACCCAGTCTTGCTACACTTAGGAGAAGTTCGTCAACTTGAAGCGAGATCCAATCCATTTCTCAGCCGCCCTCAGTCCACCGACACAGAGTCAGCTATTAGCACAATAAGCGAACTTACCGATGCTCCGTCCAGCCTTTTAACACCTACTCTAGAAAGTAATACGGGCGCGCATAGTAATCTCTCCACTATTCCCGACCATTTTCTCGCCACTAAAAAAATACGGAAGAGTTGGGTGTGGGGTAGCGCCCATGGGGAGGAATACTTGGAAGGAGGTAAATGGCGATGGAGATGTCAACATTGTATGTTTCCTGTTCTGTATTTGCTTCGCTCATGAAGATACTATTGGTATTAATAGAATATTTATCTTGTGTTAGGTCCAGGAAAGGCTACAGCTAAGACCTTTAGTGATGCCTCAACACGGAATATGATAGAACACCTGGCTGAGGATCATGGCATAACAAAGGAAAATCAGCAGGGACAAAAATCACGCGCTAGCCAAAGAATCGAGGAAGCCTTTCGCCATACCTCACATCCTCGTACCATTCACTTCAATAAAAAGATCTTTAAACAACTTCTCGTACGGTGGATCATAGTTAGTAATATAAGTTTCCGTCAAGTAGAAATTCCTGCCTTTCGGTTTCTACTCGCCTATCTCTGTGCCTGTGTAAGCTTTCACTTCTCTCTCATCTCAAGAGCTCTAATGTCTACAAGGAGAGGAAAGAACTCGCAAGTGATAAGATGGATGAGTGTATGGGTGATCGCGGAACATCTCTGTGTATACTACCTGTAGTATTTCGAGTTGAAACCTCTGTGCAGTTTAAATTGCCTTCCTTCCCTTTTTATCGGTAAACTAATTAGTTTCTTTATGCATATATAATAGACGCAATCGTATACGGCAATTCCTAGTTCACTACCCAAGAGTGGATCAACTATTCGGTCATGGATCATTGAGCATTACCTTAATGCTCAAGCTGTGATTAAACGTAGCCTATCCGAGGCTAGAATTGTGCACTTTACATTGGATCTGTGTACATCACCGAACCATCGTGCATTCCTAGGTGTTGTCGGCCATTGGATTTCTGGTGATGGTAAGCTTCATGGTACCTTACTTGGTCTTCGCCGATTCCATGGATCACATACCGGAGTCAATCAAGCCCAACATTTCTGGGAAGTGGTAAAACTGTACGAGTTGGAAACTAAAGTGGGATACTTTACGTTAGATAACGCAAGTAATAATGATACTACACTTACACAGGTGGGAGTTTACTTGGCAGAACTAGGGATTGAATTCAATCCGACCGAGCGACGCTTGAGATGTTTTGGGCATGTGATCAACTTGGTCGTTAAAGCCTTTTTATGGGGCCTTAATACGGAGGTTTTGGAAGGGTTGGCCAGTCGAAACTCGACTGAAGGGGACGGGCAAGAAATAATCGAATTGATGGAATGGAGACGGCAGGGGCCAATGGGCAAACTTAGAAACATATGTGTCTGGATCTGCCGGACACCTCAACGCAGAGATGGCTTTACAAATAAGGTGAGGTCCCATTGATCGATTGGGAGCCATGCTACTTTACCACTAGTAGGATCGATTACACGTTGGGGTGGCGATTATGATAGCTTAAAGCGAGCATTTCTCCTCAAGGAACCAATCCAAGAGTTTGTAGCTGCTGCAGTACGGAATGAACGAGGGGCCAGGAATGAACTCAATATCGACTCAGCGAAGCTGGATGAGTTGTCCCTGGATGAATGGGATGAGCTGCAGGCTATCATGGAAATCTTGGAGCCTTTCAAAGCGTGGACCCTCAAGTTACAGGGCAAGTGCACGAATGGAGCCATTTACGACATTTTTCCTGCCATGGATGACCTCCTATCATCTTCAGAAAATGCCAAATCACAATACAGTCTGAGTGTCGAAATGCATAGTGAACATTTGCAGACAAGTATTGATATTGCATGGGTAGTGCTAAACAAGTATGTATAATTTGCAAAAGCGGACCTCAATTGTCAGAAGAGACTCATAATATTTCTAATATCTATTTCACATGTTTAGATATTATACTTTAACGGAGCTGGCCCCAGCACATTACGCAGCAGTATCACTGCACCCGGAGATGAAATTCGAATTTTTCGAATTTCAATGGGCTGAACGCCCTGAGTGGATACAGAAAGCCAAAGCCGCAACTATAGCCATTTGGGAAACCAAATACAAATCCTCCAGCCGAGCAACCTCACCATTCTTTTCTGTGCCGGGAGAAGTTCATCAAATGGAGCCGGAAGAGCCAATGTGGCGTCAGAGAAAACGAGCCCGGCTGGCTACTGAAAGGCATGATGAGTTTGAACGATTCCAAAGTTTGGAGGAACAACTGCACGGAATTGGTCCACTTGAGTACTGGATTCACAAGCGACAATCGTCAGACTCAAGAACCTGGGATTTAGCGGCCATGGCAACAGATATTCTTTCTATTCCGGCAATGTCTGCTGAACCCGAACGCGTATTTAGCAGGTAGTATCCTTTTTTTATATTCTCTGACTTCCTATATATCTCACCGGCACTAATCGTACAATATTTCCAATTTTAGCTCAAAGTTGCTTCTGTCTGACCGGCGCAATAGACTAGTTGACGATGTGATTGAGGCATGTGAATGTTTGAAAGCATGGGAGCGTGAAGGATTTCTTATTTCTTCTGAAATTCTGGCTGTGGAAACTATGCTACAAGATTTGGAGGAAGTTTCTGAGCACTAAACATTGTCAACCTTTTTTCTTTTTGTATTATTTATTTCTCTTTCCTTTGGTTCCTGCCTGACCCAGGACCTTTTTTCTCTCGTTTTCAACTATTTGTCTCAAAGAACAAATTTAGGGTAGCCTATTTTCCCACTTGGAATAAAGAGAGAATTGCGCTGAAGACATTCTTCACTGATATAAGTTGTTTCAAGTAAGCGAGAAGCCAGCAAACAGGGTTGATCAACCAAAATAGATATCAAGAGTTGCATTATCAGCCGGAGAGGGCCTATTCAATCTACATAGGCTAGGCTTGCTGGGCCCCTATAGGCCACGCCAGGCTAGGCCTACGGATAGGCTAGGTAGGCCAGGCCAGGCCAGAACTATATAGGCCAGGCCAGGCCAGGCCATATAGGCCAGGCCAGGCCCGGCCCGGCTTTTGGGTTACAGGTGCTAAGCCTATAGGCCTATAGGCGGGCCCGGCCCGGCCCGGCTTTAGGTTGTCCAAGCCTACAGGCTTGGGCCAGGCTAGATCCTGAAGAATTTCTGCAGGCCAGGCCGGGCTTCCATTCGGCCTAGCCTACCCGGCCCGTTGGGAACACTGGGCATACGGGAGTTGGCACACCGGCAGGGAATTGGCCTTAGGATCACTGAGGATCATGGGATATCAGGATGGACGTAAATTGTTTGTGATCATTAGGGATGAGGTTTGGTTAGCTGTGTGTGTTTCTTTAAATTGCGTTGAGTTCGGGAGTACCTTGTTGCTGCTAGTTAGATGTAGATATATATCTCCTGGCTTGTCGGTGGCTAGAGACAGGGCATCCGTCTAGACAACCGTTCCTCCCTCCTTGGTCACTCGCGCGCTAAGAGCCTCCTGCGATCACGCTTTTGTTCCCTTCATCTTTTGCGCTTTCCATTAGTTTCACCACCCCACCCCCGCCACTTATATTCCCTTCCTTAATTTCCTCCTGACACTGTTCCTTCCCGCTCACCGCCTTTACTGCCCGCCATCGCTCGAACATTCTGGGACATTGGAGTTGCCTTCTCTGGTAAGACTTAGTTCTTCCCAGTTCTGTGACAGATGAAAAAAAATTTTCTCAACCTTACTCAGAGAGGAACCCTGAAAGACATCTGCTTATTGGTGTGCAGATTAGGCGGCTTTTTTGTGTGGCTGATCGTATAGACGGCGGCGATCTTTACTAAAGGTATGGTCAAACAGCACTTGCTGGGATCTGGCCGGTGGAAAATATCTCCTCAATTGTGACATTTGAACTATTCCTAATCGGAGAATATTATAGGGAAAGAAAACTGTAAAAGGCAATATCGACAGATAGCACACTGACGAATCCTTACGATTTATACTCTTTTCTTCTTTTTACAGTAAGGTCCAATCGACCTTCCACCATGGCCGAGGACTCTACCATCCATCATGCTAGCCCGCTTGTACTCGAAAATGTTGTTGCCGTGCCCTCCAGTTTTGACCTCAATGAATCATCTCTACTTGCTACCCTGACCGAGGGTCTTCAGAGCAGTGGACTTGAGAATACGGTTGAACAACACCTTGGGGGCCTACCTAATGCCCAAAAGGTTGTCCAAGTCGTAGACATATTCAATCTCTTTCAGGAGCACAACGAGTCGCTAGAGGGAGTTGTTAGATATATTTGGGAGAGGTATGTACTTCCACAAAAGCTATGGGAGTATTACGATGGAGGTGAAGCACAGTTCAAGCAAAACATTGCCTACGATCGCTTCATCGCCCCTGTGCTTGTATCAGCCAGCGCTAGTGAAATGCGTAAGGCTCAGCTTACCTCCCGCTTAGAATCAAAATGGGGGGCGGGTTGGGAGAGGGCAATTGTCCTAAATTCCAGCCCTCCTCCAAGGCTTTCAGAACACTTTCTTGCGAACATGGCAAAGCTTGCAAGCAAAGGAATGGCCTTGCCTGTCGCTGTGGAGGTCTTAACGTATGTGGTTAAGGCTCGAGTTTCACACCCTAGGAAAGGTATACGGAATCAGCAATCAGTCATGGTTAGCGATATCCAGAAAGTGTGTTGGGCCCTTGGCAAGGCATCACAGTTCTATTCAATCGAAGCGGGAGAATGCTCAGCTTTGCAGCTAATCGGACATCTGCAAATGAGTGAGAGCTCAACCCATGCACTGGTTCCGCCTGGGACAGTGAATTCTCTGCAAAACGCGTCGCTTCCCTCAACTGTTTTGAGTGTAGGAGAAACATCTCAGGTATTCCCTAGTATTTACTTTGTTTTGAGCTGTTGGCATGACATGTCCGTGAAATTTGACTTGAAACAATCCAATGTTGCACAACAATACAACAATAACTCAAAATTGTGAACCTCATGTTAGGACATGACGATGAAGTTGCCTTTGTTCCTATGAATGGGCCCTTTCCCCCTCTCCTCTTTAAACTTGTACTGAGATAGTTAGTATCCCTGTGTACTCATGCCCCATATCTGTTAGAAGCAACTTTGGATGTGTTAGCATGTTGTCTATTTATTTCAGTTCTTAATCTCCTTCAAATAACCTTATACCGTCTTGTTTTTAAAAAATAGTC
>Ga0307510_10011178_pt1 | contig 10676 bp, 8 predicted proteins | sample 12_EM_MG_FD_207224 | JGI IMG/M metagenome (GOLD analysis project Ga0307510, IMG submission 207224) | Populus trichocarpa ectomycorrhiza microbial communities from riparian zone in the Pacific Northwest, United States - 12_EM | ecosystem: Host-associated > Plants > Roots > Unclassified | place... | reverse complement strand
CTCCCCGCAAGCGGCCCGTCTACGGCTAAAACATTCCCGATGACGTCGTAGGTGGTCGTGGTCGTAGCCACGAGCGAACCGCTGCCGGAACTGGCCGACATCGATGTTGCCAACAAGTTGTTGGCAACGCCGGTCGAGCCGTAGCCGATAGCCATCTTCGTTTCATCATCCGTACCCGTGCACGTTGCATAGGTGCGGCACATCGACGTGCCCGTCAGCCTATACTCGGACGCGCCGGACGCGACGATGGCCCCTGACGAATTCTTATAGTACGCCTGCAATGCCGAGTAACTGTATCGAACCTGCGGCGAAACGCCGCCTATAGCCGGCCGCGTTACCGTTAAAACGCCGCCGTGCGTCCCGTCATAGGTGTAGGCGGTGACGTTACCATGCGCATCCGTCGTTGACGTGGGCTTGTTGCACGTCACCACGTTCGTACAACTCGAGGGGTACGAGGCTGAGGAGGTGATATCGGCGAGACCCGAACCTGTTTTCGCGTGGAAGGTCTTCTGGGTCAGATTTCCACGGCTGTCGTAGGCAAAAGCGACCGCGCCACCCTCAGGCAGCGTCGCAGTCAGGATCCGACCCGCAGTGTCGTAGGTATAGGCAGTGGTTTTGGAGAGCTCGTTTTGGACCGATGTAGGCAAGCCGACCGTCAAGTCTGACACGATGACACGCTGACTGGAGTCGGGATTTGTCACCGTCGCGGTCATCGTCGTGCTACCGAGAGAGAACACGTATCCCCAGGTCGCCCCATTCTTGGTAATCGACGAAACACGACTGTTCGTGTCGTAGCTGATAGCCTCATCGGGCGTTGTGCTGGCAGGACGCGTAATGCTGGATAACCGACCGGCACTATCATAGCCGTACGTCGTTATCCTGCCGAGCGAGTCGGTGACGGTAGTGACGATCGGCGCAGATGTTGTTGTCGCGAAGGACAGAGTGGGCCAAGTTTGCGTGAACGTTCCACAGGTGTCGGCGCTCGGGTCACAATAGTCTACTGCGTTGTTGATCGCCGTGACCTTGGTCATGTTCACCCAGTCCGCGATGGCAGCCGTCGGTGAATTACTTAGATAGGTGAATTTGAGTTGATATCCCGAACTGTTCGTCACGGATTGGAGCCGAGCATAGCTCGTTACATGGGAGCCAGTGCGCGGGTTTCCAGCAACTGTTCGATCGGTCTGCGCATAATGGAAAGATAAAACTTCCCCAGTCGCCCGCGTTATTTGTGTAAGTACGCCTAATAGCTTTGCGCGATGATAGTAATTCCTGTCCTGCCCTGTTCCCAGCGGTGTAAGGTCAAACGTATAAACGTCTCCATTGCGACGTGTCAGGGTGTAGGTGGAACCCGACACTGTTAGCGTCTCGCCATTCTGGCGGTCAGTAGAATAGGTTCCGGAGGAGTAAATGAATTTTGTTACCGATCCATCGAACACAGCGTCGATATCGAATGCGTTGGTGTTATCAACATACAGGCCATAATTGTAGTTTGATGTAATTTGGTTATATGAAAAACCATAATCACCTGAGCCGATGCTGAGGTGAGCGCCTGTAGTCACCACGCTACCCTGAGCAAGGTTCACACCGTTTCTATCCAATACCTCTCGTTCGGGAGGTAATGGCGAATCGGGAAGGTCTTGGGCGGTGGCGGGCGCCACCCAACCAGCGCACAAGATGGTCGACAGGCAGAGGAAAACGCGGCGCGCAACAAGGTGCCGCTGACCGGAGCTCGCTAGAGCGATCATGGACAGATCCTTAGTATTGAAGGGGAGTAATTCAGCGCGGCGCTCGTGTCGCTATTAGGGAGCACCAGTTACATTCGACATCTTGCGATTATCGGCCGCATCGTATGCATAAGTCGTGGCTACGTTATTGTTTACGGTACCAGAGTGCTGTACGAGAACAAGCCTTCCTTTGGCATCGTAGATGTAATTGACGGTTTCTGTTCCGTCCGCAGGCGTTGATATCTCGGCGATGGCGATAAGGATGCCGGCACCTAGCAAAAGCAATAACATCTTTTGTTTTTGCATTGATTCGATCGACCTCCGCAAATTGATTATAAAATCTAAATATACACTTAGTAATTTATCCCAAATCCTTATCGTGCTGCCAGAGCATGATGCAATGAGGCGGCAGCCTTACTATAGGAAAGCGGCATGATGCGACTCAGGTTCATTTCACTGATTAATGCAGTGAGCTATCTTTGCTGCAATCGAAAAATGCTTCATGACAAAAATATTATGTTCAAATTGGTGCTATTTTAGGGAGGGCGATGTTTACCGATAGCGCATTCGCCTCCCAGAATGGCGGAGATGGGCGTAAAGCCGACTCATGCGATGTCGCAAAGCGGAGATGCGCCGACCCAGCCACACCCCCGTTCATCCGCCGTTCACCGCATTGACTACAGACGTAATCATCAAGATTACACACGTAGTCAGTACGGGAGCGAGTCGAAATGCCCGAGCGTATCAGCGATGCCGAGCATGCCGTGATGGAGGTGCTGTGGGACGAGAGCCCGCTCACCGCCCAGGATGTCTCCGAACGCATCTCGTCGGACAAGGATTGGTCGGCCAATACGGTCAAGACCCTGCTCGGCCGGCTGCTCGCCAAGAGCGTCATCGCGCATGTCGCCGATGGCCGGCGCTACCTCTATCGCCCGCTGGTCGCACGTGATGATTATGTCGCGGGGGAAAGCCGCAAGCTGATGGACCGGCTGTTCGGCGGCAAGCTGACGCCGCTGGTCGCCCATCTTGCCGAGCGCGACGAACTGACCGCGCAGGACATTGCCGAGATCGAGGCGCTGCTCAAGGGCCTCAAGTCGTGAGCGCGCTGATCCCCTGGGCGATCGAGGCGCTGATCGCTTCGACCCTGCTCATGCTGCTGGTGCTCGCGCTGCGTGCGCCGGTGCGGCGCGCCTTCGGGCCCGACATCGCCTATCTGCTGTGGCTGTTGCCCGTGCTGCGCCTGTTGCTGCCGCCCCTGCCGCAATCCTTGTCGCAGGGCTGGCATCAGGCGGTGGTCGCACCCGTCTCGCAAGCCAGCGAAACCTTCACCATCCTCGTGGCCGAACCCCTCGGCTTCAGCGGGGGTGCCGCCGCGCCGGATCCGCAAACCCCGCTGCTTGGTCCAGCCCTGGTCATGCTCTGGGTTTTCGGCGCGGCGGCCTTCATCCTGTGGCATTCGCTGGCGCATGCCCGCTTCTGCCGGCGCATGCTCGCCGAGCAGCAGGGCGGCGCGGCGATGGCGGACGGCGTCCATGTCATCGAGACCGGCGCCGCGCGCGGGCCGCTCGCCTTCGGCATATGGCGTCGCTACGTCGCCTTTCCGCGCGATTTCGTCGAGCGCTACGATGCCGATGAGCGCGACCTGGCGCTGGCGCATGAGCTTGGTCACCATGCCCGGGGCGATCTGATCGCCAATTGGGCGGCGCTGGTGGTGCTCGCGCTGCACTGGTTCAATCCGATCGCGTGGCGCGCCTTCCGTGCGTTCCGCGCCGATCAGGAAATCGCCAATGACGCCCGCGTGCTGGCCGGGCGCGATCCGGTCACGCGGCATCTCTATGCCTGCGCGATCGTCAAGGCCGCGCATGGCGGAGCGGTATCGGCCGCCTGCCACCTTCATACCATCGAAGATCTGAAAGGGAGACTGAGGATGCTTACTACCAACCGCCCATCGCGGGCCCGCCTGGCAAGCGGCGTCGGCGTTATCGCCTTGCTGACCACGGCCGGCCTTGCCACCACCGCCTCCGGCACACAGGCCGCCGAGCGCGTGCGCACGAAGGTCGAGCAGGCCACCGGCGTCAAGCTCGACGAGCTGCGCCTGCCGGTCGCCTTCCAGTCGGCCCCGCCGGCGCCGCCGCCCGCGCCCGAGGCACCCACCGCGATGCCCGCGCCGCCGGCGCCACCCGCTCCTCCCGCACCGATGGCGATGGGCCCGGACGGCAAGCCGATGAAGCATCACTACCGCGTCGTCATCCGTGATCGTGACGGCCATGTCACCACGACCGACAGCGACACCCCGCCGGACATGGCGGCCATCGGCCCGGTGCCGCCCGTTCCGCCAGTGCCGCCGGTCCCGGGGATGCACAGCCGGTCGGAAGTGCGCATCATCCGGCGCGATCGCGACGGCCATGTCATGACCGAAAATATCATGGGCAACATGCCCGAGATCAGCAGCGCCAATTGCGAAGGTCCCGACACCGCCCGGCCGCCGGTGATGCACAAGGACAAGGGCGGCAAGCGCATCATCATCATCTGCCACAACCGCATCGAGCGTATGGCGCATGACGGCGCGGCGATGGCGGCGCGCTCGCCGGACATCGAGCGTCGTGCCTATACCCATGCGCTGGAGGGCCTGCGCGATGCGCGGAGCCGGATCGCCGGCAAGACCTCGATGACCGCGGAAGCGCGGGCCCAGGCATTGCAGGGGATCGACGAAGCGATCCGTGAGGTCGAGGGCGATCTTGCCAAGGTAGACTGACCGCGCGCCACCGCGCCGTCCTGGCGGGCATGGGCTCGCGGGGATGGTGCGGTGGTGCCGCTTTGTCGGGCTGATTCAACTTCGCGTCAGGTGGCGCATAGCGGGCCGATGCGCTCTGTCACACGCCGCCGCCGTACGCCTTTCGCCGCCGGCCCGCGCTTTCCTGATATTCTCTGTTCCGCTCTGATCACGTCCCTGTTCCGGGACACAGTGTCCTTGTTCCTGAATTATCAGAGATTGGCTCATAAGCCCTTGGGCTGCTTTGCTTTCTCTGGCACTCCGGCATCGCTGGCAGGGCAAATTTTTTTGTTTCTCTGTTATTTCCCCTGTTATCGACCGGAAAACAGAGAGCAGGGCGCCGCGTCACGCGGTCTTGCGTTCGCCCGGTTCAGCCGCCATCTGCTCTTCATGGCCGACCAACAGCCCGGCGTGCCGGAACAGCTCGAACCGCTGGTGGCGCGCCTGCTCGCGCCGAACCCGTCTCATTTCACTTGTACCGGGACGCAGGTGCATCTCGTCGGCACCACCGACCTCGCGGTGATCGATCCCGGTCCCGATAATCCCGAACATGTCGCCGCGATCCTCAGCGCGATCGACGGCCGGCGGGTGTCGGCGATCGTCATCACCCATACGCACCGCGACCACAGTCCGGGCTCGCGCCCGCTGGCCGCGGCGACAGGGGCGCCGATCGTTGGTTGTTCACCGCTGGCGCTCGAGGATCTTGGCCCACGCGCCGATGCCAGCTTCGATGGCGACTATGCGCCCGACCTCGTGCTGGCGGATGGCGAGAGTGTTGCAGGGCAGGGCTGGACGCTGACCGCGGTCGCGACACCGGGCCACACCTCCAATCATCTTTGCTTCGCGCTGCCGGAGACGAAAGCGCTGTTCAGCGGCGACCATGTCATGGGCTGGTCGACGAGCATCGTCTCGCCGCCCGATGGCGACATGGCGGCCTATATGGCCAGCCTCGACAAGCTGCTGTCGCGCGACGACCGCATTTATTATCCGGCACATGGCGACCCGGTCGACCGCCCGCAGCGCCTGGTGCGCGGCATGCTCGGCCACCGCAAGCAGCGCGAAGGACAGATATTGCGGCTGCTGCGCGAGGGGCCCGACGACATTCCGGCGATGACGGTGAAGATGTATGTCGGGCTCGACCAACGCCTGTTGCCGGCCGCCGAGCGATCCGTGCTGGCGCACCTCATCGATCTGCGCGATCGTGGGCTGGTGGCCGCGACCGGCACGACATGGGGGATGGCGGCATGAGCTTCGTCGGCAAGTTCGCCGCAGCGCTGACGCTGATCGCGCTGTTCATCGCCGGCGGTTTCTGGGCGGTCGGCCATTATGTGAGCAGCAAGTTCGCCAGCCCCGATCCGGTGACCATCGCCAGCGGCTCCGTCGCGGGCCTGCGCGAGCAGAACCGGCTGTCGGCGTTCCAGGCCAGCTTCGTCGCCGTGACCACATCGACCGTGTCGCAGTTCGGGCTCAGCACGAAGAAGACGATGATCACCCCGGGCACGGTGCGCTATGAGGTCGATCTCGCCAAGCTGACGCCGCACGACGTGACCTGGGACGCGAAGACCCAGACGCTCGGCGTCACCCTGCCGCGCATCGAGGTTTCGGCACCGCAGATCGACCTCAACCAGATCAAGGAATATGGCGATGGCGGCATTCTTTCGACGCTGACCGATGCCGATGCCAAGATCGATGCCGCCAACCGCACTGCCGGGCAGCAGCAACTCGTCGCCCAGGCCAATGGCGCGATGCCGATGGGCCTGGCGCGCGACGCCACGCGGCGTGCGATCGAGCGCAGCTTTGCACTGCCGCTCAGGGCAGCCGGGCTCGACGCCAAGGTCAAGGTGCGCTTCGCCGACGAACCGAAGGACAATGACTCGGTATGGGATGCCAGCCCGTCGATCGACGAGGTGATGCGCTTGAAGCCTTCCCGCTGACCGACCGAACGCCTATCTGGCCCGCATAGGGAGACCCGTATGACCGCCATTGCCCAAAACCTGACCGGCCTCGACCTGCGTGCCGAGATCGACCGGCTGCGCAAGGAGCGCAACGCGGTGATCCTCGCGCATTATTACCAGAAGCCCGAAATCCAGGACCTCGCCGATTTCGTCGGCGACAGCCTCGACCTCAGCCGCAAGGCGCAGGCCACCGATGCCGAGGTCATCGCTTTCTGCGGCGTGCGCTTCATGGCTGAGACGGCGAAGATCCTCTCGCCGGAAAAGATCGTCGTACTGCCCGACATGGACGCCGGCTGCAGCCTGGAAGACAGCTGCCCGCCCGACAAGTTCGCCGCCTTCCGCGCCGCGCACCCCGATCATATCGCGCTGACCTATATCAACTGCTCGACCGAGGTGAAGGCGCTGAGCGACGTGATCGTGACCAGCTCCTCGGCCGAGAAGATCCTGTCGCAGATACCCAAGGACCAGAAGATCATCTTCGGCCCCGACCGCAATCTCGGCGGTTATCTGGTGCGCAAGACCGGGCGCGAGATGTTGCTGTGGCCGGGCGTGTGCATCGTGCATGAGGCATTCAGCGAAACCGAGCTGCTCAAGCTGCGCGCGCAATATCCCGACGCGCCGATCGCCGCGCACCCCGAATGCCCGCCGGTGATCCTCGACCATGCCGATTATGTCGGCTCGACCAGCGGCATCCTGGCCTATGCCAAGGCCAGCCCTTCGAAGGTGGTGATCGTCGCCACCGAACCGCACATCATCCACCAGATGGAAAAGGCGGTGCCGGACAAGCTGTTCATCGGCGCGCCCGGCGCGGACGGCAACTGCAACTGCAATATCTGCCCGTACATGGCGCTCAACACGCTGGAGAAGCTCTACCTCGCGCTGCGCGACCTGACGCCGCGCGTCGAGATCGAGGAGGGGCTGCGGCTCAAGGCCAAGAAGAGTCTCGACGCCATGCTGGCGATGGCCGGCGGGACGGTCGGGATGGGCGATCTCGGGCCGGTGAAGGTGACGGGGGATTGAGGCCGTGATCCGCCTCACCCGACGCGAGGCGATGGCCTCGGCCGCGCTGCTGGCCGCCGCACCCGCCTTTGCCGGCGAGAGCGACACGGTCGACTGGCACGCGCTGGCCGATGATGTCCGCAGTGAAATGCGCTGGGCGTGGGGCGAGTATCGCCGTCGCACCTGGGGCAAGGACGAGATCAAGCCGATCTCGGGCGGCAATCACGCTTTTCCGCTCAAGAAGAAGCATCTCGGCCTGTCGCTGATCGAGGCGATGGATACCTTGTGGGTGATGGGGCTCGATGCCGAGTTCGCCGATGCGCTCGGCTGGGTAAAGGAACATGCCCGTTTCGATGTCGATGGCGAGGTGTCGGTGTTCGAGACGTCGATCCGCCTCGTTGGTGGGTTGCTTTCGGCGCACCATGCCTGTGGCGATCCGGTGCTGCTGGCCAAGGCGCGCGATCTGGCTGACCGGTTGCTGCCGGCGTTCGATACGCCGACCGGCATGCCCTATCGCTATATCAACCTGAAGACCGGCAAGCGGCGCGACCCGGTGACCAATCCGGCCGAGGTCGGCACCTATCTCCCCGAATACGGCACGCTCAGCAAGCTGACGGGCGACCCGCGCTATCACGACGCCGCCAAGCGCGCGCTGGTCGCGATGTATCAGCGGCGCTCGCCGATCGGGCTGCTCGCCGACAAGATCGATGCGACGACCGGCGCGTGGCTCAGCCGCCGCGCGACGATCGCGCCGCCGGCGGACAGCTATTACGAATATCTGTGGGATGGCTGGCAGTTGCTCGGCGATGCCGAGTGCAAGGCGATGTACGACAGCTGCACCGCGGCGATCCTCAAGCATCAGGTCGTATCGGCGCAGGGGCAGACATGGCTAGTCGATGTCGATTTCGAGACCGGCGTGCAACTGTCGAGCGAACAGGACGAACTCGCCTCCTTCTATGGCGGATTGCTGGCGCAGGGCGGGGCAGGGGCGACCGGCGCGGCCTATACGCGCGCCTGGGCGAGCGTGCAGACGCGGTTCGGCATCCTGCCCGAAGGCTATGACTTTGCGACGGCCAGGCCGACCATCGTCACCAACGCGCTGCGCCCCGAACTGGCGGACGCGGCGTTCAACCACTGGTTGCTTGATCGCAAGCCCGAATGGCGCCTGCTCGGCCGTGAGCACTATCTGGCGATGAAACACTGGAACAAGGCGCGATACGGTTACGCCGACATGGCCGATGTGACGACCAAGAAGCAGGCCGATCACTGCCCCGGCTACTGGTGGTCCGAGCAGATGAAATATTATTGGCTGCTGTTCAGCGACACGCCGCGCTTCGACTATGAGCGCAACTACCTGTCGACCGAGGGTAACGTGCTACTCGGCTTTCGCCGTTAGCGGGCGGATGACGAAGTAGAGCCCGGCGAGGATCAGCGGGATGCTGAGCGTCTGCCCCATGGTCAGGCCCCACCAAAGATGCTCGAGCCCGGCATCGGGCTGGCGGACGAACTCCAGCGCGAAGCGTGCACAGCCATAGATCAGCAGGCCGGTGCCGAGCAGGCGGCCGGGCTTCAGGCGCGCATCGGTGCGCCAGAACAGATAGACCAGCACGACCATCGACAGTCCGCCCTCGAGCGCGGCCTCATAGAGCTGGCTCGGGTGTCTCGGGATGCCGTCATGCGTGCCGGGGAAGATCACCGCCCAGGGCAAGGAACTGGGTCGACCCCACAGCTCGCCGTTGACGAAGTTGGCGAGCCGCACGAGGATCAGCCCGAAGGGTGTGGCACAGGCGACATAGTCGCAGACGCGCAGCAACGAGAGCTGATGGCGCCGGGTGAAGATCACCAGCGCGACGATCACGCCGAGGAATCCGCCATGTAGCGACATGCCGCCCTGCCACAGCTTGAACACATCGAGCGGGTGGGACCAAAGCTCGGGCTGGTAGAACAGCGAGAAACCGATCCGCCCGCCCAGGATGACGCCCAGCGTGATATAGAAGACCAGGTCGTCGACATGACGCTTCGCCATCGGTGCGCCCGATCGGCTGAGCAGCTTGCCGAGATACCACCAGCCCAGCACGATCATCGCGATGTAGCTCAGCGCATACCAGCGGATCTGCACGACGCCGAGATCGAGGGCGATCGGCGACAGATGCATATTGTCGTAGTCGAACGCGGAAGCCGCGGCGGCAAGCTGAGCGGTGATCATCCGATCGGCAGGTCGAACATGAGTTCGCGCGTGAACCGTGCCGGCGGCGAGCCGTGCGCCAGCACCGCATCGTTATAGGTTTTGAGGTCGAACTTCGCGCCCAGCCGGCGCTTGGCCTCCTCGCGCATCGCCATATGCTCGCTGTAACCGGTGAAGTAGCTCAGCAGCTGGGTCGAGCCGAGGCTGGCGCGGGTCCATTTGCCGGCGGCCTCGCGTTCCTGCTGGAAGGCGCCCTTCATCATCAGTTCCATCGCCTGGTCGCGGGTCATGCCCTCGGTGTGGATGCCGATATCGAGCAGCGAGTTGGTGATCGAGCGCAGCCGCATCTTGAGGATGGTCAGCTTGAACAGCGGATTGCCGTCCATATAGCCGGCATCGGCCATCATGCCCTCGGCATAGACCGCCCAGCCTTCGACGAACGGCCCCGACGACAATGCCGCGCGCAGCACGCTGTGGTTCTGGTTAGCGTGCGCGATCTGGAGATAATGGCCCGGCATCGCCTCATGGATGCTGACATCCTGGATCATATAGTCGTTATATTCGCTGAGGAACGAGGTGGCTTGGGCGTCGCTCCAGTCGTCGGGGATCGGCGAGATGGCGTAGAAGGTGTCGAGTTGCTGCTCCAGCGCGCCGGGGCTGTCGCAATAGGCGACGGCGACGCCCTGCTGGAACTTTGGCATGGTGATGATCCTGACCGGGCCATCCGGCATCGAGACGAGGCCTTTGGCGCGGACGAAAGCCGTAGCCTGGGCGAGTGTGGCGTTCGCCTTGGCCATCACACCGTCGCGTGCCGGACGTTCGCGATAGCTGAGCGCCAGCGCCGCCTCGATCGCGGATTGTTGTTGGGCGGCGCTGGGCTGGTCGGGCAGAGCCGGCGCCCCAGGCTTGCCGGTGAGAACGTGACGCGCGAGAGTGTACATCTCGGCGCGCGTCGCCGTGATCGCGGCGGTGGCGCGGGCCTTGATCTCCTGGCGGCCGAGGGTCGAGACGAGAGCGAAGGCGACCTTCTGGTCGTAAAG
>Ga0307510_10011177_pt1 | contig 10677 bp, 8 predicted proteins | sample 12_EM_MG_FD_207224 | JGI IMG/M metagenome (GOLD analysis project Ga0307510, IMG submission 207224) | Populus trichocarpa ectomycorrhiza microbial communities from riparian zone in the Pacific Northwest, United States - 12_EM | ecosystem: Host-associated > Plants > Roots > Unclassified | place... | reverse complement strand
GCCGAGGCCGAATGTGAAGGCGAGCGGCGGCGAGCCGACGAAGACATCGTCCGACGTGACGTTGAGGACTTCCCGCGCATAGCCGTCGGCCACGATCAGGAGATCGCGATGGAAATGCATCGTCGCCTTCGGCTCACCCGTGGTGCCCGAGGTAAATCCCAAGAGCGCGACGTCGTCCCGGCCGGTCTTGACCGCATCGAAGCGGACCGGCTTGTTCAACGCCACCCGATCGAGCTCGGCGTCATGGTTCGAGGTGCCGTCGAAATTGACGACCTGCTTGAGAAATCTGCTGGTCTTGGCGCAGGCCACCAGTTCGTCGGCGATGCGGCTGTCGGTCAGCGCCAGTGCGATCTCGGCCTTGTCGACGATCTTTGTCAGTTCACCGGCGCGCAGCATCGGCATGGTGTTGACCACGACGGCGCCGGCTTTCGTTGCCGCCAGCCATGCCGCGACCAGAGCCGGATTGTTGCCGGAACGGATCAGCACGCGGTTGCCGGGCTTGACGCCGTAATTCTCCACCAGCGCATGCGCCAGGCGGTTCGACCAATCGGCCAGTTCCTTGTAGGTGCGCTGGCGGCCGTTGCCGATCAGCGCGATCCGGTCGCCCCAGCCTTTTTCAACGATACGGTCGGTCAGTTCGACCGCGGCATTCAGATATTCCGGATATTGAAACTCCGGCCGGTCGAGCAGCAGGTCCGGCCATTGCTCGGACGGCGGCAGATTTCGCCGCGCGAAGTCGTCGACATGGCCCGACGGGCCAAGAGATTGGCTGGGAGTTCTACCTGACATTTTCATCTCCCCTCGCTTCGAGCAATGAAAGGCTCGAGATCAATATCGAGGACGCCCGGCAACGCCGTCTCGCAAATCATTTTAGGCTTAAAACAATTTTTCGCAAGTGTGGAATCATGCCTCCCCCACCCCGGAATCAGCCTGACGGCGGCACCGCCAAAGGAACCCGTCCTCAGGCCGCGCGATAGGCCGGCGCCGAGGCCAGGAAACGGCCATAGGCCGCGGCATCGGGCGGGGTAAATTTCTCCACCAGCGGGTTGGCCCGGCGCCCGGACACGCCGATATCCGACATCAACTCGTCGAAATGCTTGAAGTGATAGGGCGCGACGCACAGCCCGCCATAGACGCCGGCCGCCGGCCGCTCGACACGCTTGAAATGCAGCATCATCTCGATGTTGTCCTGCATCTCCTTCGGCGTGGGCTGACGGGCAAGCTGGTCATCGGCGAAGCGCACCAGCCAGTTCGCCGCGAGGTCTGCGCACAGCACCGTGCAGAAGCTCGAATTGAAACCGACGAATCCCATCTCGGGCAGGTCCGGATTGGCGATCAGCCGATAGAGCCGATACTGCCCGTCGGGATCGACGAGTTTTTCACGGTATGCTTGCGGCAGGAACGGCACGCCCAGTTTGTAGCCGATCGCCAGGACAGCGACATCGGCCTCGACGCGCTGCCCGCCCGTCATCACGATCGACTTGCCGTCGTACCGCTCAAAGCTGCCTCTGATCGCCTTGATGCGGCCATCGGCGACCATCGGAAAGAATCCCGGGGTTGCGATCGGCACCGAGCAGTTGACGCCGTCCTCGATCCTCTCTTTCGGCACCATGTCGCATTTGCCGAGCTTGAGCTGGACTTTCAGCAGGCTCTCCAGTCCGCGCCAGTTGGCCCAGACCAACGGCTTTGCGACCGCATGTGCGAACCGCGACATCGCGCCGATGCCCCAGCTGCGGAACATCTCCTCCTGCGCGCGGATGTAGAGAATGCGTTTGAAATTGACCAGGCCGCCGATGAAATAGGGAATCCGCCACACCGGCTCGCGATACACCAGCGTCACTTCGGCCGCGCCGGAATTGACGGCGTTGACCGCAATATCCGTCGCCGATTTCGAACCGCCAAGCACGACGATTTTTCGCCCCTTGGCGATGACAGGATCGTTGTATTGCGAGGAGTGCAGGATGCGCCCGCCCTGCGCCTTGAAGACATCTTCGCCCGGCAAGCTGAGCGTCTGCGGTTCGTTGAACTGCCCTGTGCAAACAGCGACAAAATCGAAGTCCTCGTGGCTGGCGCTGCCATCCGGTCCGCTCAGATCGAGCCGCCAGCCCGGCGCAGAATCCGGGCGGCGGTTCATCTGCACCACGGCCGTGTTGAAGCGGATCGCGCCGAGAAGATTATTGTCCTTGGCGTATTCGGTCAGATAGGCGTGGACCTGCGGCCCCTTCGGCCATTCCGGATAGGAATCCGGCATCGCCTTGTCGGTGTAGCGGTAGAGATCCTTCGGGCTTTGCGTTTGCACCTCGGGATAGGACCGCGCCGGCTCCCAGACCCCACCGAGATCGCCGCTGCGCTCGATGATCGTGATCTGGTGTCCGCGCGCGGCAAAGGCTTTTGCCGCTGCTAGCCCCGATACACCGGCGCCAATGATGCAAACCTGTTTTTGCCTGACCATGACAATTCTCCAGCAGGGATCGGCCCCAGAACTGAGGGCTCAACGCGTGACGATTTCCGGCGCGGTTGTTCGGCGGCCCGCGGAGCTATTCGTTGGCCTCGGGCGGCAAAAAGTTCACCTCATGCTGCGCCGAGATCCGAACCACTTCCGCTGGGTCCGTCAGATTGTGGAGCTGGTTGAACAGCGCTTCGAGCTTCTGCATCGGCGACACCCAGAACAGCGCACGCGCCGGCTTGTCGGATTTATTGAAATAGCCATGCGGAATGCCGCGCGGCAGGCGAACCAGATCGCCGGCCTTGGCCTGCACCCAGACTCCGTCGAGCTTGAGGTCGAGCACGCCTTCCTGCACCAGGATGAACTCATCCTGCGTCGGATGAATGTGCACCGGCACGAACTGGCCAGGTTCGCTGTTGGTCTCGAAGGCGAAGGTGGAATCGGTCACGGCTTTGGGGAAGTAGACCTGACCCAGGATGTTCCAGGTCTTGCCGCCGTAGCCCGTGCCATCTTTGGTGATGCCTTTTTCGAGTGCTGCCATGTTGCCATCTCCTCTGTCGCGGTTTGGTGGTTCTTGGTGTCGAACCCGTTCGCGCAGGCTGCGGCCCAACGGCCCAACCGTCTAGCCAGAAAACGAATCCGTCGTCCGCGGACAGAAGTTTTTCTGATTGTTGCGGCGCGAAAAGACGGCTCTTGCCTCTGGATCAGGCAGGCAAACGCCAACAAATCGCCTTTCCAATAGAGGCCTGCGCCGATATTATAGGCTTCAAATAAATGCAAAGGGCCGGGCCGTGGCGAGGGCTACCAGCGTTCCAGAGCATGACCCCGCCGTCCGGCTGGCGGCGTTCAACCGGGTTTCTACCGACAGTGTCGACGCCGCCGCGGATGCGGTCGGGCGCATCTTCTGCCCGCATGAATTGAAGCCCACCACGCGATCGTCGCCCGACTTTTTTGCGCTGCATAACAGTGCGGTCTTTGCCGGCTTCTCCGTCAACTACGTCGCCTATGGCGGGTCGGTGTCGATCGACCCCGGCTGTCTCGAGCGCTTCTTCCTGTTGCAAATCCCCGTGCACGGTTCGGCGCGGATCCAAACGGCGGCGCGCGACATCGCAGCCGCCCCCGGCGCCTGCGCTTCGCTATTGTCGCCGACGATTCCCACGCGAATGACCTGGCAGGGCAATTGCGCCCAGCTCATTCTGCTGGTCGAGCGCCGCCTGTTGGAGCAGCGGGCTGCAGCGCTGTCGGGACGGCCGGCGGGCGTGGTCGAGTTCGAGCCCGCGGTCGATCTCACCTCCGCTGGCGGCCGAGCGCTGCAGTCGCGGATTCTGGAGCTTGTCGATCTCGCCGAACGCCTCGGACCGCAACGGCCGCTTTCGCCGATGGCGACGGCGAATGCACGCGAGACGCTGTTGGGTGCCTTGCTCCACGGCCAGCACCACAGCGCCAGCGATGCGATCAACCGATTTGGCGGACGGGCCGAAGCGCTGCCGCAGTCGTTGCGGCGGGCGCACGAATTCCTGCATGCGCATGCAGACGAGCCGCTCGACCTTGAGCAGCTTGCCGCGGCCGCAGGTACGGGTATCCGCGCGCTGCAGCTCGGCTTCCAGCGGCATTTCGGAACCTCGATCTCGGAGATGCTGCGCGACATCCGGCTTGCGCAGCTCAATGTCAGATTGGCCGCCGCCTCCCCTGACGACAGCATCACCGATATCGCATTTGAGCTTGGATTTACCCATCTCAGCCGAATGGCGAGCGCCTACCGCACCAAGTTCGGCGAGGCGCCGTCGGCGACCTTGCGCGGGATGAACTAGCGCCCGGCGAGTTGCTTCAGCCGCAGCGTCGCCTCAGCCCGTCCGATTCTTCGCGGATTTTTGCGCCGACGCCTTGGTCTTGGCCAGCAGACGCATCAATTCGCGGACGTCCTTCGGCGTCAGGTCCCCGAAGACATCGGCAATCCACAATTCGTGCTCCGCCGCCATCTTGCGGAATTCGGCGCGCCCCGCCTTGGTCAGGCGGATCACCTGCACGCGGCGATCGGCGTCCGACGTGCGGCGATCGAGATGTCCGGATTCGACGAGGCGCTCGACCAGCCCAGTGACGTTGCCGTTCGAGACCATCATCCGCTTGGAGACATCTGACAGCGTCATGCCCTCCGGCACCTTGTCGAGCTGGGCCATCAGGTCGAACCGCGGCAGCGTGACGTCGAAGCGCTCGCGCAACCGGCTGCGCACCTCGCCCTCGATCAGGGTTGTGCAGGTCAAGAGGCGAAGCCACAGCCTGAGTTCGTCGCCATGATGCTCCGGGAGTTCGACGGCCTTGGTCTCTGAATCGAGGATCATGATGCAAATATTGTCCGGCTTGGGCGTTCGGTGATCCGAACAGAGCGCAGCTTACGATCATTGCCCAGATTTCTTTAGGTTTCAAGTAATTGGCGCATGGCTTGCATGGATGCGTTGTGCTTGCAGGCGCCGTCACGGTCAGAATAAGCTGCAATCCGAGCATTTTGTGTGGCGTTAAGTTTTCGGCGGCAGAGGCCGAATGGAGGAATAATCATGAAGCAGTCGTTGACGCTGACCGGACTTGCGGTTGTGCTGGGTGTTGTCGCAGCTCCCGCCGCAGCGCAGGAGAAGATCAAGATCGGCGTGATCACGACCTTGTCCGGCCCGGCGGCCGTCCTCGGCCAGCAATCGCGCGACGGCCTGCAGCTCGGAATCAAGGACCTCGGCGGCAAGATGGCCGGCAAGGACGTCGAGGTCGTCGTCGTCGACGACGAACTCAAGCCCGACGGCGCCGTGACCAAGGCGAAGGGCCTGCTCGAACGCGAGAAGGTCGACTTCGTGGTCGGACCGATCTTCTCCAACATCCTGCAGGCCATTCACCGGCCGGTGACCGAGAACAAGACGTTCCTGATCAGCCCGAACGCGGGGCCATCGAGCTACGCCGGCAAGGAGTGCAGCGCGTTCTTCTACGTCACTTCCTACCAGAACGACCAGGTTCACGAGATCCTCGGCAAGGTCGCGCAGGATCGCGGCTACAAGCGCATGTATGTGCTGGTGCCGAACTATCAGGCCGGCAAGGATTCGGCGGCCGGATTCAAGCTCGACTACAAGGGCGAGATCGCCGAAGAAAGCTATACGCCGCTCGGCACGCTGGATTTCCAGGTCGAGCTGACCAAGATCTCTTCATCCAAGGTCGATGCGCTGTTCACCTTCATGCCGGGCGGCATGGGCGTCGGCCTCGTCAAGCAGTACCGGCAGGCCGGCCTTGCCGACAAGATTCCGGTACTGTCGGCTTTCACGGTCGATGAATCCACCCTGCCCGCGCAGCAGGACGCCGCCGTCGGCATGTTCGGCGGCGCCAATTGGGCGCCTGACATGGACAATCCCCAGAGCAAGAAGTTTGTCGCCAGCTACGAAGCCGCCTACAACAGCGTGCCCGGCACCTACGCCATGCAGGGCTATGATACGGCCTTGCTGATCGATAGCGCGGTGAAAGCGGTGAAGGGCGACCTCAAGAACAAGGACGCGGTGTCGGCCGCGCTGAAAAAGGCCGAGTTCACCTCGCTGCGCGGCGACTTCAAGTTCAACGTCAACGGCTACCCGATCCAGAATTTCTATCTGACCAAGGTTGCGAAGCGTCCTGACGGAAAATTCCAGACCGAGATCGTCGAGAAGGTGTTTTCGAACTATGGCGACCGCTACGCCAAGGATTGCGCACCCGCGAAATAATTTTGGGAAGGAAACAGCACATGAAGACCGAAATTGCCGGCATCACCCGCGCCAATGAAGGCATGCAGGGAATCTCCTGGAACATCCTCGGCCAGACCTATGTGCCGAAGAACGTCAGCGAGCATTCCTTCTCATGGCATGCGACGTTTCCGCCGGATACCTTCGTGCCGCCGCATATCCATCCCGACCAGGACGAATATCTCTACATCCTCGAGGGTCAGCTCGACTTCTTCCTCGACGGCGCCGAGACGCAAGGCACGCCGGGAGATCTGGTGCGGCTGCCGATGGGCAAGCCGCACGGCATCTTCAACAAATCCGGCCGTACTGCAAAGACGCTGTTCTGGGTGTCGCCGACGCGGCGGCTCTACGACCTGTTCTGGGCGATCCACAACATGAAGGAGCAAACGCCGGACGCGGTAGTGGCGCTGGCGGCGGAGCACAACATCCACTTCCTGCCGCCGCCTCCGGGCGCGTGAGCAGCCGATCCTCATGGTGAGGAGGCGCTTCTTCAGCGCCCTCTCCGGACGATGCTTCGCATCGCCGGGCGAACCATGAGGCCCCCGTGCGGCCATCCTTCGAGACGCCGCTTCGCGGCTCCTCAGGATGAGGACCTTCTTTGCAGCTTACGCCCGCACTGCCGCGAGCCCGAGCGGCGGCGGCGCAAAGCCGGCCTTGGAGGCATAGCCGCGCACGATCGCCTCGCGCTGGGCGTGGCTCAGCACCTTCTCGATATCAGTGAATCCGTCCGGCGCCAGTTGCTCGACCGCGTCGATCACGCCCTCGGGGCCGCCGCGGCGGTTCGAGCGCACGATCTCCGCCGTCATCGGCAGGCGCTTCTTCTCATAGGCCACCAGCGCCTGACGCGGATGCTCGGCGCGCGCCAGCTCATCGGCCAGCGCGCGGGCATCGAGGATCGCCTGCGACGCGCCGTTCGATCCGACCGGATACATCGGATGCGCGGCGTCGCCGAGCAGCGTCACCCTGCCCCAGGTCCAGTACGGCAACGGATCGCGGTCGCAGCACGGATATTCGTAGAATTCCGGTGTCGCCGAGATCAGGCTGCGGACGTCGACATGAGGCACCGAGAACCGCTCAACATGCGGCATCAGCTCCTCGCGCTTGCCGGGCCGTGACCAGTCCTCGCGGCGCGGCGGCGGCGAATTGCCCTCGCCGATCCTCACCAGCACGGCCCAGTTGGTCAGCCGGCTCGACGGGCTCGAGCCTTCCGCAATCGGATAGACCACAACCTTGGCGTTCAGCCCGCCGGCCACGATCATCGAGCGGCCGGTCAGGAACGTCGGCCAGTCGCGCGCGCCACGCCACAGCATCAGCCCGTTCCAGCACGGCGGCCCCTCGTCCGGAAACAGCATCTCGCGCACGCGCGAGTGAATGCCGTCGGCGCCGATCAGAATATCGCCGCGCGCGGTTTTGACATGGGCACCGGTGCGGTCGAAGAAATGCGCGACCACGCCGCCCTCGTGCTGCGCGAACGCGCCGAGCCGGCAGCCGGTGTGGATCGCCTCAGGCCCAAGCCGCTCCTCGACGGCGCGATGGATCACGCTCTGCAGGCGGCCGCGATGGACCGAGAATTGCGGCACGTCGTGGCCGGCGTCGAGCCCGCGCGGCTCGCGCCAGACTTCCTGGCCGTGGCGGTTGAGATAATACAATTGGTCGGTGCGAACAGCGGCAGCGTCGAGCCGGTCCAGTAGCCCGAGGCCGGTCAATTCGCGGATCGCATGTGGCAGCGTGTTGATGCCGACGCCAAGTTCGCGAATGGTATCGGACTGTTCGAACAATTCGCAATCGATGCCACGCGCGCGCAACATCAGCGCAGTGGTGAGGCCTCCGATGCCGCCTCCGACGATGATTGCCTTCATACGCGTTACTCCGCACTCTCATCCTCAACCTCGCCCCGCTTGCGGGGAGAGGTCGGATCGCCCTTGCGATCCGGGTGAGGGGGTACCGCACTCACGGCGATTTCACCTCGCTGAGAGAGCCCCTCACCCCAACCCTCTCCCCGCTGGCGCGGGGCGAGGGAGGGATCGAGAGAGCCTGCCATCCGGCCTATTCGGCCGCAAGCGGCTTTGTCGCCTCGGCTTTCAGCTCGGCGCGGGTTTTCGGCTTACCCTTAATTTTGAGGTCCTCGAAATCCTGCCGGTCCCGCACGCTGTTGCGGAAGATCTGTTCCTTGCCCGGCAGATATTGCGGCGGACAGGCGACATCGGCGCCGTACCAGGCCGCCGCGCGCATCGTAAAGGACGGATCGACCAGATGCGGTCGGCCGAGCGCGACCAGGTCGGCACGTCCGGCGGCCAAAATCGTGTTGACCTGGTCTGCGGTGGTGATGTTCCCAACGCACATGGTCGCGACCCGGGCTTCGTTCCGAACCTGATCGGAAAACGGCGTCTGGAACATCCGGCCGTAGATCGGCTGCGCGTCGCGCACGGTCTGCCCCGTGGAGACGTCGACCAGATCGACGCCGGCTTCGCCGAACGCGCGCGCAACCGCCACCGCGTCGTCGCCGGTGATGCCGCCCGCGGCCCAGTCGGTGGCGGAGATGCGCACCGACATCGGCTTGCGCGCCGGCCATGCCGCGCGCATCGCCTCGAACACTTCCAGCGGATAACGCAGCCGGTTGGCGAGCGAGCCGCCATATTCGTCGGTGCGCTCATTGGTCAGCGGCGAGATGAAGCTCGCCAGCAGATAGCCGTGGGCGCAGTGCAGCTCCAGCATGTCGAAACCACAGGCCTCGCCACGCTGGGCCGCGGCGACGAACTCCCGCTTGATGCGGTCCATCGCGGCGCGATCCATCTCGCGCGGCACCTGGCTGTCGGGGAAGTAAGGCAATGGCGACGCCGAGATGGTGTCCCAGCCGCCCTGCTCCAGCGGCCGGTCCATGCCCTCCCACATCAATTTGGTCGCACCCTTGCGGCCGGCGTGTCCAAGCTGCAGGCATATCTTTGCCGCCGAATTGGCGTGGACGAAATCGACGATCCGTGTCCACGCCGCCTGCTGCTCGTCGTTCCATAATCCAGTACAGCCCGGCGTGATGCGGGCGTCGCGGCCGACGCAGGTCATTTCCGTGAAGATCAGCCCGGCGCCGCCGATCGCGCGCGAGCCGTAATGCACCAGATGGAAATCGCCGGGCACGCCCTCTTTCGCCGAGTACATGCACATCGGCGACACCACCGCGCGGTTTGCGACTTCCATCGCGCGCAGCTTGAGCGGCTGGAACATCGGCGCCGTGGGCTTGTCGAGATCGACGTCGAAGCCCTTTGAACGAACCTGCTTCGCAAACGCCGTATCGACCTCGCGGACGAACTCCGGCGCGCGCAGCGTCAAATTATCATAGGTGATCGCCTTGGCGCGGGTCATGACGCCGAAGGCGAACTGCACGGGATCGAAATCCCAGAAGCGGTCGACATGCTCGAACCAGACAAGTGACACGTCGGCGGCGTGCTGGATCTTCTCGACCTCCTCGCGCCGGCCGTGCTCGTAGGTCTGCAACGCCGCATCGACCGTCGATGCCTGTGCCATGGCGTCCGCGAGCGCGATCGCGTCTTCCATCGCGAGCTTGGTGCCGGAGCCGATCGAGAAATGCGCAGTTGCCTTGGCATCGCCAAGCAGCACCATGTTGTCCTTGACCCAGCGCTGGCTGCGGATCATCGGGAAATTGCGCCACATCGAGCGGTTGATCAGCAGCGGGTGGCCGTCGAGGAACCAGCCGAAAATCTCGGCCATTCGATCGGCGGATTGCTGCTCGTTCAGGCCTTCGAGCCCGGCGCGCTGGAAAGTCTCGGCATCGGTCTCGAAAATCCAGGTCGAGCGTCCCGCCTCATACTGATAGGCGTGCGCAATGAACGGGCCCCACTCGGTCTCCTGGAAGATGAAGGTGAAGGCGTCGAGCGGCTTGGTCGAGCCCATCCAGGCGAACTTGTTGGAGCGCAGATCGATCTGCGGCTGGAAGTGTTCGATATGGTTGTCGCGGAAGCGGCTGTTGATGCCGTCGGCGAGCACGATCAGATCGGCATCGGCAAATCGCGCCTCGTCGTCGATGTCGGTCTCGAACAGCAGCGTCACGCCGAGTTCGCGGGCGCGCTCCTGCAGGATCAAGAGCAGCGTCCGGCGGGAACAGCCGCAAAAGCCATTGCCGCCGACACGGTGGACGGTACCGCGGAAATGCACGGCGATGTCGTCCCAATAGGCGAATTCCTGGGTGATGCGGCGGTAGCTCGGCGGATCGTATTTCTCGAAATTGTCCAGCGTGGCGTCCGAGAACACCACGCCGAAGCCAAAAGTGTCGTCGGCGCGGTTGCGCTCATAGACCGTGATCTCGGCCTGGGGCCGCTGTTTTTTCAGGAGGATCGCGGCGTAGAGACCGGCCGGTCCGCCGCCGATAATCGCGATCTTCATCTACCGCCTCCGAAACAGGCTGTCGGGCTAGTTCGGAAATTACTTTAAGCCTAAAACAATTTCGAGGCAAGCCCTGTTGCCACACCTTCC
>Ga0307510_10011176_pt1 | contig 10677 bp, 9 predicted proteins | sample 12_EM_MG_FD_207224 | JGI IMG/M metagenome (GOLD analysis project Ga0307510, IMG submission 207224) | Populus trichocarpa ectomycorrhiza microbial communities from riparian zone in the Pacific Northwest, United States - 12_EM | ecosystem: Host-associated > Plants > Roots > Unclassified | place... | reverse complement strand
ATATCAAATAAGTAATTCAAGCATGTTTGGTGTTGTGGTTGTAATTGATTTTTAAAATAATTTTTATTTAAAAATATATTAAAATAATTATTTTTTTATTTTTTTAAAATTTATTTTTAATATCCTCACATCAAAACAATAAAAAAATATAAAAAATTTATTTAAAAAAATAAAATTTATTTATTTTTTAAAATACAAAACAAACAAACTCTCTTAATAATACAGAAACAAGACAAGATTTCTTGGGTCAGGTTTTAATTAATTGTTACAAAGCAACCAGGTTGGCCTAGCCCATTTGGCTCGACCTTAATCTAATATATTTAAAGAAATTCATTCTTCTTCATCCTAGTTGTAAAACTTGAAATTATAATTAAAAAAATTATTGCATGTAGTTTAGAACCATTTTAATTGAATTTAATTTATAAATTTTAATAAAATTTTATGTTTAGAATCATCTTAAAAGTTAAAAATTGATTCAATATCTAAAATTAATATAAAAATAAATCAGAGTCTAACTCCTCTAAATTGCTATCTAATATGCTTTAAGGTTTGAGACTGTCAACTTGGTTAGGTGAAAGGTAGGTATGTGCACACAATTACTTTAGCTTAGTGGTTGAACAAGTTAGGAGGACAACCACTACAAGTTTTGATTCATTTAAATTGATTTTCAAAATATTTTTTAAAAAATATATATATTTAAATAATTTTTTTAATTTTTTTAAAAATTATTTCTGACATCAACAAATTAAAACAATTAAAAGACATAAAAAAATTAATTTAAAATAAAAAAATACAAATTCTAAAATACCATAATTTTAAACGCGATCCCAAACAAATGGCAAGCGCGGTAGATACAAGGTTAGATGAGAATGATAAACAATCAAACTGAATGGAGAAATTGGCTAAGAGAATATTTGGCAGTGTGGTTGTGGTTGCTTTTCAAATAACTTTTCGTGCCGAAATGCATGTCAATGATGTTTTTTTATTTTTTAAAAATTATTTTTAACATCAGCACATCAAAACGATCTAAAACATACAAAACATATTAAATTTTAGCAAAAAAAAATTAATTTTTTTGATAACGCAGTTTGTACCGCGTTCCCAAACGGTTTCTAAGTAATGAAAAAAAGAATGGGAATGAAATAAGGAGAATTATTTCAATTTATCTCTTTCTAATCTAATGTTTAAGCCCTAATTATTCTTTAAACCCTCCACTAAGCTAGCAATCTTGAGAAAAAGCCTTTGAGATTTTTCCCAAGTCTTAAGAAAGCTCCATAATCTAATGTTTAATTAATCCCTAGGCATTCTTTAAGCCACAGGCAAAGCTAATGATCTAATGTTTAAGTCATGGGCATTTTAGTCAAGAATCTAAAGAACAATCCCCGAGCATTCCCTAAGGCATGTGTGAGGCTAAAAAATCAAAGAAAAAGCTTTATGTATTTTTCTCATGGTATTTGAGAGAATGACTATGATTTTAAAGTAATTTTTATTTGAAAATATATTAAAATAATATTTTTTTATTTAAAAAAATTATTTTTGATATTAGTACATTAAAATGATATAAAAATACTAAAAATATATTAATTTGAAGTAAAGAAAAAAATAAAAATAAATTTAATTTTTAAACAAATATTTTTAAAACACAAAAACAAATATGATATTAATATTAAAAAAGATCTTATGTTTAAGCAACCTCAAGCATTCTCCGAGCACCAGTTAAACTTAACTTGCAAAGTATAAATAGCTGCCTAGCAAAAAAAAAATACAATTTTCTTCATTAATTATTTTTAAAATTACGCTTATTTTTTCATTGCTTATAATGGGAGTTTTTAAAAAATCAATAGAAATGTTAGCTAGATTTTACAAGTCAAATAGATCACCGAATCAATTTAATTTTTTAATTAAAAAATTTAATTTTTTTTCTTATTAATTTAAATAAAAAATAAATCAAATTTCAGGTTGAACGAACATTCAAGGTAAATCAATGCCTTGAATGCTCTCTAACAAACAACAACAAAAATACTCTCCATAAATAAAATAAATAAGCAACAACTTTGAAATATCCGTCCAAACACACCTCGTTACCGTCGCCCTCACCCTAAAGACAACACTTCAACATATATAGCAATAACACTTCTAACTAAACTCTCCAATCCTCAACCATGGCAACCTCGGCGTTCGCCAACTCACTTCTTTCTTCTTCAACATCTCTCGCTCATGGAGTTTTACCCTCTAATAACAACAATTTCTTGCTTCCATCTCGGGTTTCGGTCTCCAATCCCAGATCTCAGAATCCGCTGCTCTCAGCCCATTTCAAGCTGAAGGACAAAACCAATTCTAGCTCTCTCATTACCTTTTGCTCTCTTGGTGCTGCTGCTGCTAATGATCCAAAAGAAGAGCAGATTCCCATTGAACTCAGTATGAAATTTGCCCTTCTCAATTACACGCCCTCGCCCTCTCTCTGTGTCTGACTCTACTGATTGCTGTATCTTTGAAATATAATTTTGCAGAGTATCCTGCGTATCCCACTGTGATGGACATCAACCAGATTCGTGAGATTCTACCTCACAGGTTGGTCTTTTTTACCTGGAATAAACAAGATTTTTTGTGCTTTGCCGCTTCCAATTTTGGGCTTTGTTTCTTTGCCTAACTGAGGTGTTGTGTTGGATGGGATGGCTTTTTAGGTTCCCATTTCTGTTGGTGGATAGAGTAATTGAGTACAATCCTGGAGTTTCAGCTGTTGCCATCAAGAATGTGACGATTAATGACAATTTCTTCCCTGGTCATTTTCCAGAGAGGCCCATTATGCCTGGTGTTCTTATGGTTGAGGTAATGTTTTGACTGTGTATGCGCTCGTAAGTGAGTTTTTCTAGTGGGTATTTAAATGCGAAATCTTGGTAATGATCATACAAACTGCTATATGTATGCAAATTCGCGTTGTGTTCACATGGCCCAGATGTATGTGAATTATCAGGGGACAGTTAGGCATAGATTGCATTGCCATTTACACAAATTGGCTCTCTGAGTGCCAGGAAATTAATCAAATGTATTTGAAGGATGCGCACATGTGAATCAGGCCTTCTTAAATATCGATTCTCCCTTTAGATGCCCAAACGGAAAGTGGAGACAAATGTGGAAGAAGTTAAAGATTTACCTGACTTAATAGAGAATAATTTAACATGTAGGATCACTTTTACTCTTCAGTGTTTGCTGAGATCAGTGCACATTAAGTATCCCCCGTGTAGTTTAGTTGCTTTTAAGTTCTACATCTATAATTGAAGCTGATAATTGCTTGCTACCGTGGATGCTGAACTACGCACCTGGATCAAGAAGATTGATTCTTAAGGAGCCTTTATTTGATCCTTCATAAAGTTCTGGAGTATCTTCTTCTACTTTAGTTGTTTGAGTTCGTTATTTTGGATCATCTTTCTTTACTAAATGAGCTCAACGGTTCATGTTTATAATGCCGCCTTTGATGAAAATGCATGAAATGGTCTCTTGCTCAGCATTTTGTTTTCCCTCGCATGTTGAAGTTTTCTTTTTTAAAACTAAAGCTGCATGGGATAACAAAATATCTTAATTATTTTTGAAGGAATCCCCCAAATCTTTGTAGAAGAAGAGAACAAACTTCTTAAGATTTTCTAATAGTTTCTGCTTTTGCGTGTGCACGTGTTGTGCATTCTCCCTTTGTTAGAATAGCTTATAGTTTAAGATGTTTTTGTTATGTTCATAGGTTACCTGGTCCAGAAAACAAACTCAAAAGTGCCAGAGCATGATGATCTTATGATCACCACCACCATCATCGTCTTATGGCAGGATAACATTAAGGATTTATCATGGCAATTGGTGGTAGTAGAACAAAAGTTGAGTTTGGTTGCTTTACCCACATGAGAGGAAGAGAGGGAGGGAGCCTGTTTTGCATTCCTCATCATTTATTACTTTGAGGAGCAACTTAAAAGAGTTTTAAACTTCAAATGATAATTTTGACCATGTTATAGTCACCTCCCAGGAAGCATAGTTCGTTATACATCAGAGAATATTAAAGATATAAAAATATTTAGGGCCCAAACCTGTCCTGACTTAGACTGATACCCCAACCAAACCTGATCCACTCAATGACTGACATAAGTCAGGAGGCAAAACTCTGACTTGACCTGTTTTCATCATCATTTCGCTCTTCTGGAGGGTTTTATTGGAGCTTTTTTCAGAAAGGCTGACAAAGTTTTATGGCTTTGGCAGGGGGTGGTTTGACCTCATTTTTTTGGGCTCTGTGTTTGTTTAAGTGTCAGTCGTTGGGTGTGCCATGCCTAGCACATATCCTGACCATCCAACCTGTTGATACTAATTGGTTTTATTTCATGAATTACTAATCTCCACTCAAGGTATTATGACCTCGTCATCAATTACAATAAACACTGGCCTTTTTTCGTTTCTTATTTTGTTTGTTTATTTCCACGAATCCTTTACCTCAAGAACTTGTTGCTGTGGTTTTGGATTTCATTCATGCTTTCTTACCATTCTCTCAACAAATCAGATTCTACAATGGAGGTGTCATTGACTCAAACATTCATCAACAGTATTACTCCTATAAAATAAAATGGTTGGAAGTGAGAAGGCATTCCATTCCGCCCCTTGCGTAACCATATATGACAGCCTGCAATTTCTGAGTCTGATGATACTGTTCATGCATATTGATGCTATTTTTTTCCCCGTGTGATTGGTCTTCTGCAATGTGTTTTCTGTAATGAGTAAAGTTTGAGGAAGTTAAATGTTATAAATAAACATCATCAGAAGGTTGAGGAAGTTAAAATGTCATAACTGAAGCATCATCTTTAACTTATGGCATATGGTTGTATCTCTTTTCCATAGATGTCTTTTTAAGATTCAGTGATGAACTTTCTGATATCTTCGCCAGTGGACATGATGATACTCGTACATCATCATGTAGTGGCCTCACATCTGAAAATGATTTGCCTAGCACTTTCAAATCTATGGTCTACTTTGTTGCCTTAGGTTGGAAATTGCGTTTATATATCCTGTTGCATTCAATGAAGTCAAATCTTATTTGCCTAATGGCCATACTGATGTACTTCAGAGTTCAGACTCCTGCAAAAAGTCACATAATTAATGATATGAGTTGATGGTTGTTTGGTCCAGGCGTTGGCACAAGTTGGTGGTTTAGTCATGCTGCAACCAGAAGTTGGAGGTTCTCGTGAGAATTTCTTCTTTGCTGGAATTGACAAAGTGAGATTCCGGAAACCAGTGATTGCGGGTGACACCTTGGTTATGAGAATGACACTAATCAAGCTGCAGAAACGCTTCGGAATAGCAAAGATGGAGGGGAAAGCTTATGTTGGAGGTGAGGTAGTATGCGAGGGCGAGTTTTTGATGGCTACTGGTGGTGAATAATCCGTGCTTACTATTTTCTACCATTCAGTAGATTCTTCATGGTTTCTTTTTTCCTTGAAAACACAACAATCCTTTCTATGATTTCAATCCCGAGTTGCTTTTCTTGGTGCTAAGAGTACGATTTTCTTCTCAGTCTATCCATGCCAATTACATGCATGTGATCTCCATGCTTTCTTTGGTTGTTTGGGCACTCGAAAAGTGTTAAAGCTCTTTTCTACGGGAACCTAGAATGAGTGACAGTTTCCTGTTCAAAATCTTGTTATCAGCTTAATACTTCTCTGAGTTGTGTATGGCAGGAAAACCATTCAATTGATGTCTTATAAAGGTCTACTGTGGATAAAAATTTATCAGAGGATGCATCTGGCTCAAGGTTATTTGCCTCATCTATGCTTTAAGAACCCTAGCTTCCCAAGTTCGTGGTTTGCCTTGAACCAAAACGAGCATGGCACCATAGTTGATAAACAAAAAGAAAAAAAGGGTGAAGTACAGTAACCCAATATTCTAAAATCACAAATACCAAATCCAATCCAAGCTAATCATGGATAAAACCGTTACTATCATATAGCTCAACAACAGAGAATTGGAGTTGGCGAATGTTTATCCACTAAAAAATAGATTTATATCTACATTGATGACAGAAATGGTCATCATGTAAAGGTTTTACAGTCCTAGTGCACCAAGAGGAGTCTTGCCTTGACCAGCCTCAAAGTAGAAGATCAACATGGCAATCATGGCAAGCCTAGCATGCTTAATCTCAGCAAGTTTAAGTCTCTCGAGCTTCTCCTCATCAGGAATGTACACTCCATTCTTGAGAGTCCCTGCAAAGCCCAGAGGGTCAAAGAACTTGCCGCCAGGGTAACCCTGGTCGCCAGTGGCGTTGGCGAAGTTCTCTGCAGTTTTAGACCACGGTGTTGCCCATTCCACGGATTGGGACTCGGGGTTGAAGAAATCCACCCACCGCTTGCTCTCCACCCAACCCATGAGAATGAGCTGGGTGCCGAGGAGGGAACCGAAGGAGAAGGGTGCGATGGCACCAGGGTCAGCACCAGCCTCGAACCAGGGGATGCCGCTCCATGCTTGGCCAACAAAGATACCCACCACGGCAGCCATAGCCCACCGGCCGTGAATGAGTTCAGCTTCCCTGTACCATTTGAGGAATGCAGGGTCCTTGCCTAGGCCTAGAGGATCGAAACCGTAGTCACCAGGGAGCCTGCATATCAAATGTGTGGAGACAAGCATACTTCAGCCCTTGCTACCATTATAAATTCCAGAAGTGTAAGTGGCAGTGACATGTAGCTTTTTAAGGGCAAAAAAACACTTCCAACTACATTTAGCAGAGATCAGACTTACGAGCCGTCGAGCCACTCGGGGTCAACGAAGCTGCCACCACCTTTAACAGCAGGGATCCAAGACTTCTTTGGTTGAGCAGCAGCTACTATCGTCAACTTCCTCGCACCAACTGAGCAACTTCCAATCCCAGTTGCTCCAATTCCCGACAAGGCTCGACTCCTCTTCCCTCCACACAAGAACGAAGATCCCAATCCATTTAGGACAGCACCGGAGGCAGCAGCCATCTCTCTCTCTCTCTCTGGTCCAAGAAGCTGGTTTCTGTACAAGAACTTGTGGTGCCCTGAGGTTGTTTTCTTTCCAAATGGTAGATACTTGTTGGTGCCGGTGGCTTTAATGCTCTCTTGAACGATGAGTGGGCGAGGGAAGGAGGATCTAAAGAAGGGGTTTGTATGGAGCCATGTAGGATAATGAAATCTGAGCAATTTCTTGGATAGATTTCGGACCAATGGGAACATGAGCTTCTGTTGCAGCTTTTGTTTCTATTCTAAAGTGCAGCACATCAGAGACCACACACCGTGCAATAATTCATGGTAACGGATCGGATATTTGGTATTTTAATATATATATATATATATAGCAAGCCTCAATAAAGTCTTTAATCTGTAAGGGCAACGGAACCTGCTGGATTCAATAGGATGGTGAGTATGATGAACCGCAACAAAAGCATGCATGCTCAAAGTTAAAAAAAAATGACAGCTTAATGCTAAATTACAAAAATAAATAAATAAAATCTAAAACTGATACAAAAAAGAGTGACCTGATATAACCCATGTTAGCATGGCAAACCTGTAACATGAGTTGTGAAATTAGAATAATTACATAGAAAATAAATTGAAAAAATAACGATGCATAATTTTCAATAAATCAAGTGTAGAAGAATGAAACAAACAAAAAATCAATAAAAAAAACTCCAAAAAAATTAAACATCAACAAACTCAGGTAAGGTCACCAAATTTGAACCATCCAAATAAGATAATCTAATAGAAGATAAAACGGCAAAAATCATGAAGACTAATTCTCAAATAAATCAAATGTTGAAAGATAAAGACGAAAAAATATTCAATCTCCAAGAAATAACCCGGAAAAAAAAATCCGAAATAACTTGGGCAAATAAGTCAAGCACAAAACTTAGGTTATGAGGCCGGACAACCTCATAAAAAGAAAAAAAATCATGAACTCAATCTTTAAAATTCAAATATGGGGATTGGAGTGAACAAAAAAGGTGGCTTGAAATAAAAACAATTATTTAACTAAAAATATTTACCCCAATCCCAATAATCCAATTGTTTTAATTCAAATAATAACCTAAAAGATATTGAAGTCAACTCGGGTTAATTTTAAAAACTCGTGACCTGGATCATAAGATCGAGCAAATCCCATGAAAGGCAAATCAAGATATTGTGAAGTCAAATCCCCAATCAACAAAATGTTGAGGGATACAATAAAAAAAAATCAATGAAAAAGTATGAAAAACAAATAGAAATAAAAAGAACCAAGATCAAATTTGATATAAAAATAAAATGATGAGGGATGAAATTAAAAAAATTAAGAAAATAATTAAAAAAAACAAATAAAGATCACAAGAATAAGGATCAAGTTTAACATAAAAACTGAAAAAAATCCAATGCTAAGAGATAAAATTAAAAAAAAATCAAAACAAAATAAATAGCAATCGAAATAATAAAGATGAAATTTAATACAAATAACAAGTGACTGAACACATCTGAATTTCTAGAGGCTAGCACGATTCCTAAGGGAAGGAGAGGGAAAAAAAGAAGGAGATGAAAAAAAACCCATCTGAGTCCAACCGCCAATACCTGCCATACACGAGCTAGATCACCAGAAAGATCACGGTAAGACAATTTCAACGTTGCTTGGAAGTCGCCGTTTGGTTGTCCAGTGATACCTCACATGTCGAAAGTCACTAAAGCCTCTCAGCCACTAATGCGTGTGGTACACATGCCGACTTATTGGTCATGCATGTTTACCCTAATCCCCATATTTTTTTTTAGTTTTAATTTTTGTCCCTTAATACTTAATTATTTTAATCTAGTTTTGTTTTGTTTTTTGTTTTTTGTTTTTTTTTGCAAATTTGAGCATCATGCAAGTACCAAAAATTTCCCTCGATAGTGCAAAAACTCAATACCTAGGTAACCAAAAGAAACTACAAGGTAAAATTCCAAATAAAATCAATGTGAAAATATCAAATTAAAAATAAACAAAAGTCAAGAGTAAAAAAAAATTACTTTGATAGCACAAAGCAGTTCTTGACCTTAGCAAATAAAAGGAACTCAATATTTGTTAAAGAATTTAATCTCTCAAACTATAATTTTTATTAATCAATAAAATTAAATTTTATTTTACTCGAACCGAGCATCAAGATATTCTCTCAATACTAAAAGGCCCACATGCAGGTATAAAAATAAATAATCAAAATTAATTTTTAAATAAATATAATGCTGAAAAATAAAATTTTAAAGGATTAAATTAAAAAAAAACTGATGGGACAAAAAAAGAAAAGAAGAAGGTTTATCTGTGCTAATCCGAATAAACCTGATGATCTTTGGATATCCAATATGCTCAGGAATACTTTCGTCAAAGACCCCTTTATCAAGTGGGGATCTGGTTCGAGGGAGTCGGGATAGTCTTCGGGTTCTGGCAGAGACGAGGCTCGTAGCCCCCGAGAGACACTGTGTAGTCGAACTGGGATTAGGACTCCCAATGATCAAATTCCATGCATCAAAAGCCGTGCCAGGCCTCCGATGCTCCAGTAATTCAAAGAATCTGATTCAATTTTGTTGAAAAAAAAACACCAAAAGGTCCAACTTATCAGTTCCTGGAGGAAAGAAATCAAAAACAAAAGATCAAAATGGTGCCCTATGGCTTTAAAAAGTCAAAGTCCTTTCAGCTTTCCGAGTAATAAACTCTGTTAGGAACTTTTCCAACAATCCGCAGAAAAGCCTAATTGGGTGGATGCATGAAGAAATGATGCAGCATGCAGGACTGTTGCTCGGCGCATCAGCCTGCAATGATGACTCGAAATGATTGAGATAAGAGTTTATTCCTAAGAGAATAATAATAATAATAATAATAATAATATATGGTTCTGGAAATTAAGAGCTAATGAAACCTTATATTATAATAATAATAATTGAAATGTACACTATTTATATTGATAATATATAGTATCTTCGATAGATTTTTTCTCCTATGAAGGTCAATAGAATGTTTTTGACTTCAACAGTGAAGACTCTGTCAATCAATCCCATCAGAAATTGTAGATAAAAAACGGTGTTCTTCGTTCCTTTTTGAAAAGTGATTTAGACGAGGGAAAGGGTGGGTCCCTCTTCGAAGCATGCATGGCCAACACATGGATCATTGCGTGTTGAAGGAGTAGAGAAATGAAAGCAAGAAAAGTAGAAAACTTTTTAGGGTCTAGAATGGTAAATCCTCTTAAGTGACGCCGTTTGGTAAGGAGATTTCGTCTGTGTTTTATTTAGAAGCAGATAGAACCTGTTTAGTCAAAAAAAAAAAAAAAAACAGTTTACTGTTTATAGATTTCACAGTGCTTTTGCATCCAAAACACGGGAAAGAAAAGCAATCAATTGCTGCTTCTTACGCATCGTTAATGCTAACAGTTTCGGTTCAAAGTTTAAAATGCATTGAACCAGGTCCGATCCAGTAAAATAAAAAATAAAAATTATTTTTTATTTTTTAATTCTGTTTTATTAGAAATACTAATGTTTAACATTATTCAATGACACTACATAAATTAGACAGAGATCGCTTGATGACGTAGCATTTACAGAATTTGATCGCAATCCCAATTTTGTTCCTGTTATATTTTACCTGATGTTATTGCGCGCTTAAGAAACCAAAAAAACTGTAGTCCTTGTCGGATGTATTTCATACGTGATG
>Ga0307510_10011175_pt1 | contig 10677 bp, 3 predicted proteins | sample 12_EM_MG_FD_207224 | JGI IMG/M metagenome (GOLD analysis project Ga0307510, IMG submission 207224) | Populus trichocarpa ectomycorrhiza microbial communities from riparian zone in the Pacific Northwest, United States - 12_EM | ecosystem: Host-associated > Plants > Roots > Unclassified | place... | reverse complement strand
TACAGTTTTTTAGTTGCTATGAATTGTTTGGATGAGAATATTAATTTAATTCAATAAAAATACATTATCACCATTTACGTGCCTGGGAGTCTTGTTTAGTTTAAAGAAAGCAGTGGTCAGATTTCACGGTGTCAGAGATGGACAGTTCGCAGGCGTTGCCAGGACATGGCACTAGCTGCTAGTCAGAGGGTCAAGACTGGACATGAGATGGGGGGAGTCCATGGGCGCCGCTCGTGACTTCGAGTTTGTAAGCTCTTCGGCTCTTGTGGACCTCGTGTGGGTCTGTTCCAAAAAATGAAATTAAAAACGAGATGGTTGCCTTCGATATCGAACCCGGCTTAGGGTGGCTTGGTGGCCCAGAGTCTAGTTTAGGTTGTCTTCTTTTAACTATTTTGGATATTTAAACTTGTGTGATTCGGTGAATTAATATCTTACTTGGTGGAGACTTGATGGAGTCAACTTTAATTAAAAAGAAAATGCTCTTTTTCTTAAACAATTATGTTTTAGTTTTTGTGAAAAAACAATTTTATTTTCTTGAAGGAAATAAAAGTCACTATAACAACATTATTTTGGGTTGGGTTGATTTGGGTTTATAATTTGAATCAAATTTGACAATTATAATAAATATTTACTAAATATTTTTTTTATTTAAATTAATATTTTTTTATGTTTTCTAATGTGAAAAATAAAATTTTAAAAATAAAAAATATTATTTTAAATGTATTAAAATGATATTTATTTATTTATAAAGACTATTTCCAATTACGCTCTAAATCAATTCCCTGTCATCCATCGTTTCTTTCAAGAAACACAGAAATAATAAACGACCAAAATTATACTTAATTGAATCAAACTATGTATTAAAATTAATTGAATCAAACTAAATAAGTATTAAAATTAAAAATATAGGTGGTGTTGTAAACAGTTTCAAAAACCCTAGTAGTAATGACAACAAAGAAAAAATAAAAAGTTCACAAATTAACTAGTTATTTAGCCATAAGCCCTCCACGAATTATTAACTATTTTCCCGTTAACAAAGCAATTAGAATACAAAGGGTTATTGATTAATACATGTGATTTCCACTTAATAGTCTTAAACTCGAACATAAAGAAATGGGATGGGCTTTAGCAAAGAAGAAAGAGGATCCCCACTGTGTAAACCTAGTTCTTCCGGGCTTTAGCAAAGAAGAAAGAGGATCCCCACTGTGTAAACCTAGTTCTTCCGGGCTTTCCAAACCGAAGTAAAGGGTGTGGTAAATGACATGAGCATATTCATGCTTGGGCAAATTCCTCAAATTTCCACTCCTGATTCTGCTGTGAACTTGTAAATATTTTCAGAACAACTAATATCATGTCTCGTCATGGAACGAGTCGAGATTTTTACCATTAGCATTGAGCAAGCTAGCAATTAGTTCTTTTAAAATACTTGCCCAAGCATTTTGATGTTTTAACTTGTTCGATCACTGTCCTGGCCGAAAGGTCCAAAACCCCAAACCCAAAGTCTGGTGGAGCAGAGAATATCATACAAACTGACACATTTTTCTTTATGTTTTCTTTTTAAGAGGAAAGTCATAACGAGATATATGAAATCAAGTTTCATTTACATGCAAAGACGAGAAGCAAAGAAAAACAAAGAGGGCTAATCTTCTGTTTCGAATATTTATACTGGGACTGAGTTCTCCTCGGGAGTGGACAAGTATGAGTCTGAAACGTGAGTTTTTGGGCCTAGAGACTGAAGTGCTCTAATGACTTCAAGCATTGATGGTCGTTTCTCTGGCAGCACTGAAGTGCAACGAATGGCAATGTCTAGAGCTGCTAGCATCTCTTGTTGGGAAGAGTTTGATATCTTAGAGTCAAGAACTTGGACAGCTCCATTTGTGATGTTGATTTTCCTCCGAACCCACTTCACGATATCAACAGAGTCAGCTGGTTCTGCTCGGTCAGCTTGTCGGCCTGCTATCAGCTCTAGAAGCACCACACCGAAGCTGTAAACATCCATTTGCTCGGTTGCTTTCTTTGTGTATCCACATTCTGCAATGAGCAGCTAATGAGAGAACAATTCAAAGAACACACACGATATGGATCTGTGAAGCTAATTTTAAACACGTGACAGAACAATCTGATAGCTGTAAATACAAAATACTAACTAGGGGTGAAAGAAGTGTACCAGGAGCATTGTAGCAAGAGTTTGCAGATTCTGAAGCAACAGTTGTTTGAAATGAGGCTTCTCCCACGATTCGGTCGAGAGCAAAATCTGTGAGCTTTGGTTCAAAGTCCGCATCCAGGAGGATATTAGTCGACTTTATGTTTCTGTGAAGTAAATGCTGGACATAATGCTTGTGAAGGTATGCCAATCCTTGAGCAACCCCAATGGCAATCTTCAACCTATCACTCCATTGCAACTGAAAGTCCGGTCTGCTAATTAAATCCCCTAAGCTCCCCTTTTGCAAGTATTCGTAAATTAGAAAGATTGATTCCTCTGAATGGCAAAATCCAAGAACTTTAGTGATGTTCTTATGTCTGATCTTGGCTAATGTCTTGACCTCAGCCTTCAATGCTTTTGGAGATTGGTTCCCGATGTTGACAAGCTTCTTCACGGCAACCAGTTCATCACTTGGTAAACATATAATGTACACTCTACCAAAAGCTCCACCATTTCCAACAGAACTTTTCTCATCCATTCCCATGACTAAATCATGCTCTGTGACTCTGAGAGGATAGAAAAACACCGAATGCCAACTACCCATTTCAGATTTCCATTTAGTGGATCGATGGAACACGAAAAACCCAGCAGCAACAAGCAAGACTCCCAGACCAAATGCTATAGATATAAGGGCACATGCCAATGAACTAAGACCAGCAGAATTGCGATGTCTTGGCAGATCATCAAAACAAGAATTGGGCAATCCCGGGCCACAAAGGTGAGGATTTCCTTCCAGGAATGAAGCAGGGAGTCCAGAGACTAGAGCTGGGGGGACTTCTCCAGATAGAAGGTTAAAGGATACATTGAAGAGAGCAAGCTTCAGATTTTGAAGCCCTTCTGGTATTGAACCAGTGAGGTTGTTATCAGAAAGATCAAGGTAAGTCAGCACAGGCAAATCGGCAAGGGATGGAGGGATTTCCCCAGTAAGACTATTGTCTGCCAAAGACAAGGAGACCAGTTTCCTGCACTTTTTCATCTCTGGAATTTGACCAGAAAGAGAATTGTGGGATAAGTTTATGATACTCATAACAGGAGAATCACAAAAATTCGGAGGTAATTCACCATAGAGACCATTAAGAGATGCAGAGAATCTATACAAGCTCTTAACCAGACCAAGACCATGGGGAATTTTTCCAGTGAAGCTGTTGTTATCTATCTGAACTTGCTCCAATTGAGCTGCCATTGACATTGAATCTGGTATTGCACCAGAAAATCTGTTGTTCTCAGCTCTAATTAGCTTTATTTTGCTTAGTGACCATAACCCACCTGGGAAATCACCAGAAAACTCATTGTTTTGAACTTGAAACCTCTCAAGATTAGAGCATTCACTAATGGAGTTTGGTATCGAACCATTGAAGAAATTAGTGTGGAGACCGAGGTTTTTAAGGCCTGGTGCGCTGCATATATCATTTGGAAATGACCCTAAAAGCTTGTTTTGAGAAACATCAAAAGACACTAAGTTCTTAGAAGAAGACCCTAGTGTTTGAGGAATCATACCACTTAGATTGTTCTGTGAGAGGTCCAAAATGGTTAAACTTTGCAAACCCACAAAAGAATCAGGAATTTGACCATAAAAACCAGAACTTTGCAACAAAAGCTGCTCAAGCTTCCCAAGTTTCCCAATCTCACTAGGAACACCACTCATCAAGTACAAATTTTGAGACAAATCAAGAACAACAAGCTCAGTGAAATTCACAAATACAGAAGGAACACTACCTGAAAGCAAGTTGCTTCCCAAGTTGAGTACTTGCAACTTCACCAATGAGCCAATGCTTTCTGGAATCCTTCCCTCAATATGGTTCTTGCTAAAATCAAGAACTCTCAGAGACTGAAACTGAGAAATCTGATCTGGGATAGGACCCCAGATGAGGTTGTTACTGACATTCAAACTCTCCAAAGAACTACATTGAGAGAGGTGTAAAGGTATAGGCTGGTTAAAAAAATTGTCAGCAAGATTGAGAAGACCCAAATTGGTTAAATCACAGATTGAAGAAGAGATTTCACCAGAAAGATTCAAATTTTGAAGGTTGAGAGAAGTTACAGTGAGTGAAGGTGAAGTAGAGCAGGTGATTCCAGTCCAGTTACAGTGATGGGCATTTGAGCTGTTAGACCAGCTTGAAAGAGAGTTCTTGGGGTCTTGAATAGAGTCTTTGAAAGAAAGTAGGATATCAGCTTCAGTTGAAGAAGCTGCTGTGCTACACATGAAGAATGCGAGGCTAAGACAGAGAGCAAAAGTGTATGTGCAGGTGGTAGCCATTGGAGGAGAAAGTGAGAGAGAGCCTGGTTGTGTTTTTTCGATGTTTTTCTATTTATCAGTGAAGCGAGGACTGTGAGTGAGCTTGGCTTAAAGAAATGGTTTGCCAGATGTTGATGGGTTAAGAAGAGTATAATTAGAAATCTTTTGGGTGAAAGCGATAATAAAAGGTGATTCAGATTTTAGCATGTATTCGATACAGTGGATGAATGATGCTGATTTTTTAAAATGTTTTTTATTTAAAAATATATTAAAATATTTTTTTATTTTTAATATCAATATATTAAAATCATTAAAAATATTAAAAATCAATTCTAAACACATAAGTAAACAATACTTTATGGAGTTACCTTGTAGGGTTTTGGGTAGGGTTTGCTTTAACAGATCATTTGGATTGCGTTATAAATAATATTTGTTAAAAATATATAATTCTTTTTATGTTTTTTATTTTTTTGATGTTCTGAAATAAAAAAATATTATTTTAATTTATTTTTAAATAAAAATATTTTAAAAAATAACTATTATGATACTCTTTAAACATCCTAAATTCACATTGAGCTGTACCCACCTTCGTAAATTATTGACAGCACTGTTGACTTTTTTCTCTTCTATCTTGATCGTTGACCTTTATCTCCTTGCTATTTCATCCTCGTGATTTATATTGTCGTAGTTTTATCTGTTAAGATTTACTTCACTTTGCTTGCTATTATTGCATATACGAAGTGTGAAAATAGATATCAAATTAAATATTAATATTATAAAATAAAACTTTGATTTATAATTAAAAAAACAAAAAAAAACAAGGAGTAGAATTAACACATCTAACAAACAACAAGGCACTTTTCGTTTTCACTGTTTAGGGCATGGAGAAGTTTAGTTTAGTCATTGAAGTTTCAATTTATGCATTATTTAATCCCTAATATTTTAGAATTTACATTTCACTTCCCAACATTATTTTTCACATTTCATTCTCTAGAGATTAAGCTAAAACAAAGGGTTCGGCTAACTATATTACAATTATAAAACAAAAAATTGATATTAGAATTAATATGTTCATTTTAAAGAAGGGAAATTAATGACAATGGTTTTTTTATTAAACATACTAGAAAAAGTAGATTAAGACTCGAGAAATTTTTTTTAATCCGGTTTATTTCTTTTTTTAAGCGATTAGATAGTGTTTTATGTTTAAAATGGGTTTATTGAATTTTTAGGGTATTCTCGAGATATTTTTAGAAGAAAATATGGTGAAATTTTGATTTATAAATAAAAAATTGATCACATAAAAACAATTTAGTAGACGATATATTGTATATCCTATTAAAAGAAAGAGAAAAAGGTGCACAACCCTAGGTTTTTTTCGCTTCTAGACTAGGTGGGTGAACTTAGCTTTCTAAGACCAGTAGCACTCAATCTTTTTTTTTTTTTTTAAGGGAATTTTGGCTCATCACCTTCTATTTTCTCCTTTTAATTATTATTTTTATTTATTCAAATTAAATTATAGAGAATATGTACAAAATTACCGGGTTATTTCGTGACTTTAAAATAATATTATAGTTTGTTATAATAATACTAATGATTCTTTTCGGAACACTTATATATGAATTTAATATGTGATTTTTTTTGAAAAATTCTCCCACAAATATTTAGTGAGAATAGAATATTTATTTTGTTATATTTTTATTGTCAATTTTTTATATTATTATTCCAGAGTAATTATTTTTTCGTGTAAGCAAGTCATGACTTTTTTGTTTTTCTTCATGAAAATTATGATAATCCTTTTATTTTAAAAACCTTATCGCAGAGATATGTTAAAGGCTTGAGTAATGTATTTTAATTAAAATTTCACTGTTAATTTTAAAAATTTATATACATAAGTTAATAATTGATTTTAAAAAAAATTATAAATTTATTTAATAACTCAGGACATGGAAAATTCAGGCTCCTTCCTTGTTTACAGATATGTTTTTGTTTTTTTTTTTAAAAAAAAAAAGAAAACACGAATAAAAGTATGTTTCTACCATGGTTCCCCGACATCATGCGGTGGAAAAAGCTATTATAGCTTAGAGACAGTCTTTTTACTATTGTGGTGAAAATATGCAGATGACAGTGTCTGCCCCCCGCAACAAAACAGTGACAGCTACATTTGGACCACTGGATCGAATACTATCGTACGGTATATAAATGGCCGCGTGTTGAGCACATATGCAATGCTTCTATCCATTTGTACCCTTTCATTTTAATCCAAGAAGTCTCGACTGTATAATTAATTAGCAAATGTTACCCATCTAATTTTCTTTCTTGTGTATCTAACATGAATTATTGTATATTTTATATTTTATCGTGGCTATCTAACATAACTTGCCGGGGGATTTTATCGTGTGTGTGTGTATATATATATAAAGATCAAAACTTATATTCCCTTCACAATGGGACTAGACAACATATACATGTATGGTGGTCCAGTGGTAAAAACTTGAGATCAAGAGGTTTGTTTTCTCTATGGTCTCAGGTTCGAGCCCTGTGGTTGCTCATATGATAGCCACTGGAGGCTTACATGGTCGTTAACTTCAGGGCCCATGGGATTAGTCGAGGTGCGCGCAAGCTGACCCGGACACCCACGTTAAACTAAAAAAAAAAAAACTAGATGTCTAATTATATCAGTAATACGGGGTTTACTAGTGTGGTCACGGTTATTTTTTAAATTTTTTTTATTTAAAAACATATTAAAATAATATATATTTTTAATTATTTAAAAATTATTTTTGACATCATCATATCAAAATAATATAAGAATATAAATAAAAAAATTTAATTTTTTTAAAAAATAAGGTTTCAACCATGTTTCCAAACACAACCTAAAATAGTGTTTGGAAACGCGGTTGATATCAATTTTTTTTAAATTAATTTTTTATATTTTCAGATCATTTTAATATATTAATATTAAAAATAATATCTTAATATATTAATATTTAAAAAATTAATCACTACCGTATTTCTAAATAACATTAACAAATGCTGAGTTCATGGTCTTAGGTGGAAATGGGGCATCACAAGTTAATAATTGCAATTGGTGTTGACATTTTGTTTGACAATTTTCACAAAAACGCATCAATTTTCAAAGATTCTCATCCAAACCATCATCAATGTAACACGATGAACAGTCACAGATAGAAAAGGAATTACACAAGAAAATGCTCCATAAACTTCATCAAATCGTCTGATGAAGTATTATCTGATCAAAGCCGTCGTTGAAAGAAAAAAAAGTAGAAACCAGAGGCCATTTTGGCTCTCTGCGTCAACTTCATGAGCCATGTAGCGTTGTCCTCAAGTGAACACAGTGATATATTTCCGGGCATGAATTATCGAACCAAGACCAGGAACAGGACACTGGACAGTGACTCCAACCAAAGTCAGAACAGACGGAATAAAACAAGAGAAAAGGGAACAGAAAAAATAGAAAAGGAACCAACCACTATAAAAGAACCCAGAAAGTCTTCTCTTCTCGTGAGTGAAAGAGAGTGGTCCCTGAAGATTCTGAGAAGAAGAGACAAGAGTCTACCTCGCACGTACCGATGTGCCTACTCTTTTCAGTGACCCATAGACATCATCTTGCATGGGTTATGTCATCGCTATCCTACACTGTTGCCTGTCTAGGCCCAGAAATACCCTAAAACTATTGCATTAATGTTAGTTTTACTCTTCAATGATTTTAATTTCTCAATTGGTGTTTTCTATTAAAAAATAAATGAAAGTTTGTTTTAAAATGACATTATCTCTTGACATTTGAAGGATGAAATTGATACAAGATCTTATTGTTAAAAAACCATCTCAATCCAATAGCTTAAGTTGTTAGGTAGGATCCTAAGATATGATTTATATTATTCTCTAACACATTCCCTCAAGTGAAAGCTCTTTGGACTTGAAACTTGCACAGATCTATATTATACTGTCCTTATTTTTTATCAAATAAATAGGGATGGTGAGATTCGAACTTGTGACTGCTTGGTCATCAAAGTTCTGATACCATATCAAATAATCATTTCAATCAAATATCTTAAATTGTCAAGCAAGATTCTAAAATATTATTATTTAAAATTTATTTTACAAGCAGAAACAAAAGATGATTGCAGGGTTTCACAGGCAAAATATTCCATTGTTATCGCTATAAAAAAAAATGAGCATCAAAAAACAAGAGGAGAAAGAACGAGGATGAGAGTGATAAAGAGAAAATTGGTGTATGGTCACTGTCTGGTTACAGTTTTGCATCGATTTTGATGGGTTCTCTCTGGAAGATCACCCGGTTTCACCGCTGAGTTCATGAGGTGATGTCGTACAGCAATTTGTTTTTCTTTCTCACTGCTCAGATTAATGGTGAGGATCTGCTAGGATACTCAGGACAAATTCTTTTATTACAATTATAGAGCATCTATCAGGACCATCTTTGACTGGCAGTGAATCCAATCAAAGATCGGTCCCAACGTGGTCGACTCCATGACGATTGATGCGGATTGGATGGTTTTGAAATTTCCTTCGTTCTGTTACCTATTGTAATTATGTTAGCTATTATTTTTTTAAAGTGATTTGTATTTAAAGTGGTTTTAAAATTTAAGAATCACAAGCATGCTCTCCTATTGTTGTGAGTAAACAATTTCTGAGGTTTTCGAAACTATTCACCTCCTCAAGCATCTTCCTATACATGAATAGTACAATTTTTGGATGTTTTGGTACATACAAATTTTTAATTTTTAATTTCTTATCAGTGACTGCAGAGCCGGGGAAGGAGACAAGCTCTTAAATTCGAGCCCTTGTCCTTGTCGCTTAACCAGTAACGAATATGATGAGATGTAAGATGGGATTGATAATGGAGGGGCTTTTTTTTTTTTTTTAAGTGTAATATGGGTGTCCGGACCAGTTTGTGCGCACCTCAACTAATCTCACGGGCCCTGAAGTTAACGACCATGTAAGCCTCCAGTGGCCATCATATAAGCAACCACATGGCTCGAACCTGAGACCACAGAAGGAGCAAACCTCTTGATCCCAAATTCTTATCACTAGACCACTACCTAGATGATTATCTTTTTAATATTATTTCTTGGAGGTTCAATGGAATCTTGGGTTAGCTAAGAAAATATTGGGATTTTAGGCCTTAGATATATTTATTTTCTTTCTCAATTCCATTTATTTGTGACGTAACTGAGATTTCTTTCCACCGATAAAATAAGTGACTTAATAGTATAAATGAAGTTGTTTTCCATGTTTTCATCTCTGATATAAAATAGAAATTCCATGTAAATATATTAGTAGATTTTGAATGGCTTAACAGTATTATGTTAAAACTAACGATGAGATATTTTGAGTTTACTATATATTTGAAATAGTAGTAGCAATTGTTTTTTAAAAATAATTTTTTTTGAAATATATTAAAATAATATATATAATTTTTTTAAAAAAATTATTTTTAATATCAACATGTTAAAGAACCAAAAAAATTAAGTTAAAGTAAAATAATATTTAATTTTTAAAAAAACTTATGTTCAAATGTTATTCCAAACATTCTTTATTTGACCATGTTTATTTTTGCATTTTAAAAATGTTTTTGAAAAAATTTAAAAAATTTTTATTTTTTTATTTTAAATTAATATTTTTTTAGTATTTTTAAATAATTTTAATGTACTAATATTAAAAATAATTTTTAAAAATAAAAAATATATTATTTTAATTTATTTTTAAATAAAAAATATTTTAAAAAATAACATCTACCATTAGATAGAAACAGAGAACAGGGTGTGAGCACTGATTAGAACGCAGGACCTGAAGATTTATTTTAGTTCAGGGTTTATGCTAATTTATGTAACAATAAAATTTATGATGATTTATTTATTTTTAAAAAAAAAAAAAAGAAGGTGAGGGATTTTCAAGAGCAGCTTTAGGGGAGACCAGAATTGATAGCTAGGAAGGTTTTGAGTGACAATTGGCTGTAGTCCATTGACAGCAATGAGATTGTACATCCCGTACAGACTTCTCACTGCAGAATAAAAAAACACGGCAGTTACAAACTGAAGGGTTTTTTTTTTTCAACACAGTAAAAAAAATGATAAAGTAACCCAGTTGAAAAATATATTTAGGCTACTGTTAGACGAGTCGCAAACATTATAAGTAATTTGTTTCGAATTAAAAGCTTGTTATATGTGTATTAATTTATAATGATGAGAGTGAATTT
>Ga0307510_10011174_pt1 | contig 10678 bp, 5 predicted proteins | sample 12_EM_MG_FD_207224 | JGI IMG/M metagenome (GOLD analysis project Ga0307510, IMG submission 207224) | Populus trichocarpa ectomycorrhiza microbial communities from riparian zone in the Pacific Northwest, United States - 12_EM | ecosystem: Host-associated > Plants > Roots > Unclassified | place... | reverse complement strand
ATTCATACCGTATCCAGTAGTGGATCAAAATGTTAAACGCGTATTTAGTATGATAATGTTTGTTTTAAAAAAAAATTATGTTTTTTTATTTTAAATTAAATTTTTTATATTTTTAAATTATTTTGATATGGCAATATAAAAATACATTTTAAAAAATAAAAAATATTTTTATATATATATTTTTAAATAAAAAATATTTTAAAAAAATAACTTTTACAAAATTCAAACTCGATCTTAATTGAAGTCATCGGTCACGCTACTGTATACATTTAGAGACTTTGTAAAGTAAAGACCAACTAAAAATAAAAAACAGTGGAGGGCCACCAGTTATACAATTACTCGATCAAACAAAAATAGTTATACAAAATTATTTAGGTGATGGTCTAGTAATAATAATAAGAGCTTGGGATCAAGAGATTTGCTTCCTTTATGATCTCAGGTTCGAGCCCTGTGGTTGCTCATATGATGGTCACTAGAGGCTTACATGGTCGTTAATTTCAGGATCCGTGGGATTAATCGAAGTACGCGCAAGCTGACCCGAACATCACCGTTAAACTAAAAAAAAAAATAGTTATACAAAAATGTTTGAAGATGTGGTTGGGTATGCAATTAGAAAAGCGCATAACATGTGTTAATCCATGATACTGGTTAAAAGGGAAAATAAGTGCAGTTTGGTGAAAAACAGAGGAGGGGTCCATTCCTCCATTGTTGACAATGGTGAAAATATTTATTTCAATTGGGAACAATTCACATCATTATACAATCCTCAACTACGAGCTATTACCTGGGAAAGTCATACAATACTAATCCATTCCTCCATTGTTGACTGCCATCATTTCTTGTCTCGCTCTATAGTTTTTCCTTGGTCGACCGTGAGAGAAGAAACATTTCGTCAACTGTCAAGACAGAAACACAAGAGTACAAGGTTTCTCTTGTAGGTGGTTTGGTGAAAAATCCCAATTAGCTCTTTCTTTTCCGCATTCAAACAACACTTGTGTTGACATATTGCCATGTGCCCTCCTTTTCTTTTTCTCTGCGTTTTTTTTTTTAGTGGAGGGACTGTGCTTTAGCTTATTTTGAGGTTTCATGGAGCCCAATCTCCTTGTATAAAGGAACGCCATTGATTTGCTCTTACTTTTATATACCAAATTCACCTACCTACAGCTTGAAACACACCCACTGTCATTGCTAAACATAACATCATCATCATCATCATGAGTTGTGTGGTGGCATTTCTATTACTGATAAGTTGCTTAATTGTTTGTTTGGCAATTCCCCATACCAACACAACTGATGAATTAGCACTCATGTCCTTGAAAAAACACATCACATTTGATCCTGGTAACATCTTGGCAAATAATTGGTCCACCGCTACGTCTTTCTGCAGTTGGATTGGAGTCGCTTGCAGTGCTGGCCACCAAAGAGTCACAAGCTTAAATCTTTATAGCATGAGGCTTGAGGGCACCCTCCCTCCTCAGGTGGGAAATCTCTCATTTCTAGTCTCCATAAACCTGAGCAACAACAGCTTCCATGGTTACCTGCCCCGTGAGCTAACACACTTGCATCGCTTGAAAGACATGAATTTGGCATACAACAACTTTGGTGGAGACATTCCTTCCAGCTGGTTTGCAATGCTACCACAACTTCAACACTTGTTTCTCACCAATAACTCTCTCGCAGGTTCCATTCCATCATCTCTCTTTAACGTCACTGCACTGGAGACACTGAACCTGGAAGGCAATTTCATTGAAGGAAATATTTCGGAGGAAATCAGGAATCTTTCTAACCTGAAGATTTTAGACCTGGGACACAACCACTTTTCTGGTGTCATTTCTCCCATACTTTTCAACATGCCTTCTCTACGGTTAATTAATCTCCGAGCTAACAGTTTATCTGGCATTCTTCAAGTGGTTATGATCATGAGTAACATCCCTTCCACCCTGGAAGTGCTTAATCTGGGTTACAACCAGTTACATGGAAGAATTCCATCTAATCTGCATAAATGCACAGAACTTCGTGTATTAGACCTTGAAAGCAACAGATTCACAGGAAGCATTCCAAAAGAAATCTGTACTCTTACAAAGCTCAAGGAGCTATATCTTGGTAAAAACAACTTGACCGGTACGTACCATTCCACTACATTCCTTATGCGCGTTCAGTTCATGTTAAATTACAAGTGTTTCTCTTGCTACAAGAATTCAAATACTTTAGTAGCGTTCTAGTACTGTAGTTTCCTGTTCTAGACTGTATAAAATAAAGAGAGGGACGAACTTTTTCATCTTTTCCGGTATTTTGATAAGTTATTTAGGCCAGTAATTTCCCTCAGACCGTTTTATAATTAGATCAAGTGTCACTGATGCTAACACTGACATTGCAGGTCAAATTCCTGGTGAGATTGCGCGTCTTGTTAGCCTGGAAAAGTTGGGCTTAGAAGTCAACGGATTAAATGGTATCTTCCACATCTTTGTTTTGACATTCTAACACTAGAGAAATGCCTGTACTAATTGATAGTGAAAGTACAGGAAACATACCGCGGGAGATTGGCAATTGTACTTATCTCATGGAAATACACGTGGAAAATAACAATTTAACAGGTACCATACTATGCGTTTTTACTTGTAGCGTTAGATTCTTGTTACTCATCTTTATCTCCCCGAGTGTATTTTGTTGCGGCCAGAGGCATACTTTTCCTGCACTGCATCATTTTTTTTTTCTGGTAGGAAGCTCTCTAAATGAATTATGTTGATGTTATAGGGGTCTGATAGGGAAGAGTTATTCTTATGGCAGGTGTAATACCGAATGAAATGGGTAACTTGCATACACTACAAGAACTGGACTTGGGCTTTAACAATATCACTGGCTCCATTCCATCTACTTTCTTCAACTTCTCAATATTGAGAAGAGTCAACATGGCTTACAACTACCTTTCAGGCCATCTTCCATCAAACACAGGTCTCGGGCTTCCAAATCTTGAGGAGCTCTACCTAGAGAAAAATGAACTTAGTGGACCAATCCCAGATTCTATCGGCAATGCTTCAAAACTGATAGTCTTAGACTTGTCCTACAATTCATTCTCAGGCAGAATTCCTGATTTGCTTGGAAATTTAAGAAATCTGCAGAAACTCAATTTGGCAGAAAACATTTTGACCAGCAAGTCTTTACGTTCAGAATTAAGCTTTCTCTCGTCTTTGTCAAATTGCAGGAGTTTAGCTTATTTAAGGTTCAATGGAAATCCATTGAGGGGTAGGCTTCCGGTTTCCATTGGGAATTTATCTGCTTCTCTTGAAGAATTGTATGCTTTTGATTGCAGAATTATAGGCAATATTCCCAGAGGAATCGGCAACTTAAGCAATTTGATAGGCTTAATCCTACAACAGAATGAACTGACTGGAGCAATTCCGAGCGAAATTGGAAGACTAAAACATCTGCAAGATTTCTCTCTGGCAAGCAACAAATTGCAAGGACATATTCCCAATGAGATATGTCATTTGGAGAGATTGAGTTACTTGTATCTCTTAGAAAATGGGTTTTCTGGATCACTGCCTGCATGCCTGAGTAACATTACATCTCTTAGAGAACTCTATTTAGGCTCCAATAGATTCACATCAATACCTACTACCTTTTGGAGCCTAAAGGATTTGCTACAGATAAACTTGTCTTTCAATTCTCTAACTGGTACTCTCCCATTAGAGATTGGAAATTTGAAGGTTGTGACAGTTATCGATTTCTCAAGCAATCAACTGTCAGGTGATATCCCAACCAGCATCGCAGACCTTCAAAATCTAGCTCACTTCTCCTTATCTGATAATAGAATGCAGGGTCCTATTCCTTCATCATTTGGTGACTTGGTAAGTTTAGAATTCCTTGACCTATCAAGAAACAGTCTCTCTGGAGCTATCCCCAAGTCCTTGGAGAAACTTGTACATCTTAAAACTTTCAACGTGTCGTTCAATCGATTGCAAGGAGAAATTCTTGATGGGGGACCATTTGCAAACTTCTCCTTCCGATCATTTATGGACAATGAAGCCTTATGTGGTCCGATTAGAATGCAAGTCCCGCCATGCAAAAGCATCAGTACTCATCGACAATCTAAGAGGCCTCGTGAATTTGTAATAAGATACATTGTACCAGCAATTGCATTCATAATTCTGGTACTTGCCCTCGCAGTTATCATCTTCAGAAGAAGCCATAAAAGGAAACTGAGTACTCAAGAAGATCCGTTACCTCCTGCAACATGGAGAAAAATTTCGTACCATGAGCTTTATAGAGCAACAGAAGGATTTAACGAAACCAACTTGCTAGGCACTGGGAGTTGTGGATCAGTATACAAAGGGACTCTTTCAGATGGATTGTGCATTGCAGTAAAGGTTTTCCATTTGCAGCTTGAAGGGGAGCTCATGAGATTTGACTCTGAGTGTGAAGTGTTGCGCATGCTTCGCCATCGAAATCTTGTCAAAATCATTAGCAGCTGTTGTAATCTTGATTTTAAAGCCTTAATACTGGAGTTCATACCTCATGGGAGCCTTGAGAAATGGTTGTACTCTCACAACTATTATCTTGATATCTTACAGAGGCTGAATATTATGATAGATGTGGCATCAGCATTGGAATATCTTCATCATGGCTGTACTAGACCTGTAGTCCACTGTGACCTAAAGCCCAGTAATGTCCTGATAAATGAAGACATGGTCGCACACGTGAGTGATTTTGGAATTTCAAGACTTCTAGGAGAAGGGGATGCTGTGACACAAACATTGACTCTAGCCACTATTGGTTATATGGCACCAGGTGATCTTTCTATTTTGTTTTTCAGAACTTACCTTTTTTACATAGACAATTACATGTTCAATGATTCTATATTTTCTTTTGAACTTCAAGCATATCTTGTATTTTCAAGCAATATTAAGATAGTTGATTAATTACCCCAAATCGGAATGCAGAGTATGGATTGGAAGGGATTGTGTCTGTGAAAGGTGATGTTTACAGCTATGGTATTTTCTTGATGGAAACTTTTACAAGAAAGAAGCCCACAGATGATATGTTTGGAGGAGAAATGAGCTTGAAGAATTGGGTCAAACAATCCTTACCCAAAGCAATCACTGAAGTTATTGATGCCAATTTGCTGATTGAGGAAGAACATTTTGTAGCTAAAAAGGATTGTATAACATCCATTTTGAATTTGGCCCTAGAATGCTCTGCAGATCTGCCAGGAGAGAGGATATGCATGCGAGATGTTCTTCCTGCTCTGGAGAAGATCAAGTTAAAGTACAAGAAAGATGTTGAGCGGTACTATTCCAGCTATGTTTGATCTTTTCTTCTATCATGTTTTTAGAAGATGTAATCATGCAACATTGCAACCCTCACAAGGAATGTCCAGAAAGCATGCATTAAAGTGTCGAGGGATTTGCAAGTTTTTTGTTACAAATAATAATAACGATACTGCATGCTGTCTGAGTGGATTGCCGAGAGCTTCTACCATTCAGAATCAGATTTGTGAAAGGTTAATATTCATAGCATGGCAATCACTGTATGATTCAAATGAATGATATCAATGGAAAAAGTTTATGATTCGTTCTTTGCAATAACATGCACACATCTTTTCCAGGTAAAATCCAAGTCTTTGATGAAGCCTTGCAGTCTGCAGATATACTCTGCCTTGTCGCCTTGCAGAGAAAGGTGCTGTATCAAATTTAGATACTGATGCAGTAAATATAGGATTTATAGAAAATCTAGGACGGGTCAATACTAGAACAACGAACATGGTTTCTCTATCTGAAGAGGAAGTTGCAATGGCGCCCCTCTGATCTCCTTAATACCTACAGACCCTTCTCTTGAGAAAATCCTAGAGGTATATTCTCCTATAATACCTTAAAACTCTAATGATACATTTGAGAGATATACTTTACCTTTCAGGAAGAGGAGTGGAGCTGTGGAGGCTCTGGTATCACTTTTTCCAATTATGTATCTGTAGAAAATATCTTTGAACCACTCTAAAATTTTGCATGAGCACTCTCTGTATGTAGCATACCCTTCATTATTTATGAAGCTTTGATTGTTCCTAAGTGGACTTGAGCTATCCAAGAAGGAAATGGATGCTTTTTAGAAAAACAAAACTTGGACACTTGTGCCTCTACCAGCTGGGAAGAAGATGGTAGGATGAAAGTGGGTGGTTTTTTAAAAAAAAATTAAACATGGCGAGAATTCATTTGTCCCTTTTAGTGAACTTAGACTAGCTAGTACATCAATTCAATATGAAGAATGCATTTTTTCATGGTGACCTCAGAGAAGAAGTGTCCATGGAGGTCTCATTGAGGTATTAAGAAGAAATCAAATACTAGGGTGGTATGCGTATTACAAAGGACATTGTATTGTCACATATGGAGTTCCAGGTTATGTTTTCCCTACTTTTCTCTTAAATGATGCATATTTGTATTATTATAGTTTGTGACTCAAAAACAGATATAGGAGCGAAGCTAGCAAAACATGTGAGGTGCAACAATGAGCATAAGGTGCAGGTAGAGCTAAAGACTTATACTAGAGAAGACAACATTAAGAATGAAGAGAGTTCTAGTTTAGAAGTTCAGCGACATGACAATATAGCTTCAAGCAGGCATAGAACCACTATCAGGTCACCCATCAGGTGGTTGGATTTTTTGAGATGTTTATGGTCTACTATAAATATACACTATGTAATCTTATTCGACATATAATGAAAATAAAGCTCCATGCTCCTATGGATATAGGCACATTATCAAAACACATTAAATTTTGTGTTTTTTCTAGTTTTTTCTACTATTGTAATATTCATCAATAATTGTTGTAGGTTTTTCATAACAGTTTTCATTCAAAAACATTATTTTTTTGAGATTTTTTCTCTTAAAGCAACTCCAACACAGGAGTCAACGGGATTGCCAAAATAAAAATAAAAAATGTACTTTTACCAATTATTTTCAGTTTTAACAACTCCAACGGGATAACTATATAAATAGCTAAAATACATTTTCTTGCTCCGAAATGTTATTTCTACACTTCTCTGTAGAACAGCCAAAAGCAAAAGAAAGTACATATTTTTGTTGGTCAATGTCTATTTCCTTTGTTTTTCTCTTTAAAAACAGAGCAAAAAAAAAAAAATAAACCTGCAAATCTCAAAGTCTTGTGCCTCAGCTTCTCTGTGGTTGGGAAAAATAAAAAGTAATTGTTCTTTAATTAATTAATAACATCAGTTATGCCCCTGCTTTGTTAAAAAAATTAAATTTAAAGTTAAAATTATATCTTTTAACTTTCATGTTACTTTATTAATTTTATATTTAATTTTATAAATATAATTGGCTTTTCTAAATGATTTTTTATTGTTAGAAGACATATAAATAAAAAAAACTATAATTACTATATTCAAAAAATTATTTTATCAATTTGACTATTTAAGATGCTATCCTGCTACGATTTTGTATTTCCTTTTTCCCTTTTCATTGAGACCATTTACTGAACTCGCTTTTTTTGAATCTTAAACCATTTTTATGAAACATCCACAACAAAGCAGAAATAGAGTCCAAACCCCTGTTTTTTTATATATTTTTTCTTTTCCAAGTCACTTACCTGACTATCTAAGCATGCACACTTATTATCATAATTTAGTTTTTACCCATTTTATTTGCATAGTGTAGTTGCTACCTAACCTTCATGGCCAAAATTGTTTAGGCTACCATGGAAGGGTTTTTCTATAAATTTATTTTTAATATACAGTATAATTATTTTAATGCTCTTATGTTCAAAATTTTATAGGTTGCCATATAAAGGCTCTTTGGATCTTTTATTCTGGTTTTTGCATTAAACACAATGTGAATGGGGGTTAGTTTGGTCCTTTTAGAGATATAAAATTTAAAAAAAAAAAGAAGAAGAAACGTCAAAAATCTTGGGAGAATGCGTCTGCGCGTGAGGCAAAGACGCCGCATTCAAGCGGCGTGTGACACGTGATACTGTAGCTAAAAACACCATAATATCATGTCACCAGCTCCAGTGAGTAGCAGCGTTTCTATTGGGCTAGCGTGTGTATGGTGGTTCTCGATGATTTGGCTACGGTCGAGCTTTTTCTTTCCCCCCTCTTTTCTCTCTCATGACCTCGGGATGTGTGTTGGCCGAGAAAAAAAAATGTATCCTCCCATTTTATTTTCATTTCAGTTACATTCCTCATTCTTTTGATTGTTTGAGATCTTTTTTTAATTAATTTTTCTTTTCAATTTCATCCCTTTTATATTAAGTATTGTTTGATTTTTATATTAGATTTGATTCTCATTCTTTTAATTGCTATTTTTTTTTCTTTCTAATTTCAGCCCTTGAAATTTGATTTGATTTGACTTGTATATCAAATGTGGTCTTTATTCTTTTAATTAGTATTTTTTTTCTTTACAATTTTATCCCTTAAGATTTTATTTAGTTTGATTTTTATATCACATATGATCCTCATTCTTTTAATTAGTATTTTTTATATCTTTTTTATTAATTGATTTTCGTTTTGCAATTTCATCCTTCATCATTTTATCCTTTAAAAAATTAGGTTTCGTGATTTTTTTCATTTTGTTTTCGTTGTTGGGTTATCCCGATCTCATGACCTAACATGTTGGATTAGCAAGTTCACCTGAGTGGGCTCAAGCCTTTTTTGAGTTATAGTTGCTATTTTTCTAATCCTTTCCATCTTATTATTCAACATTCAACATTGATTTTTTTTTTAAAAAAAAAAAAACTATGTTTTGTTATTTTCTTTGTTTTATTTTTTTTTTTTGCATTATCTCAGTCTTATAACCTGACCTATAGATTAGGCAGGTTGGCCCGAGCAGCCTTAAATTTTTTATTTTTTACTTATAATTGCTATTTTTCCCTTTGTATGGTTGAATTTTTTTTTCCAATTTAATCATTGATCATTTGGTTAGTTAAAAATTGAACTTCAAGGTTTTTTTTAATTTTTTTTTTATCAAATGACTCGGGTAACGCATTTAATGGGTTAACACGGGTTGACATCGATTTTTTTTATTTTGCTTTTTATTTTTGTTTTCATCATTCAACATTGTTTTTTTCCCTTCTTTAAAAAGTGCTTTTGTCGGTTGAACATCTTTTTTATCTTCAAAATATTTTTAATCCAACCCACAGCAGAACGCGGGCTACATAACTAATGAACAAAAAATGATGGGTTTTTTTTTTGCATTTCCCTTTTCTTATTTCTTTTTTGTCCCATTTTTTTTTAATTCATCATTCAACACGTAAGCTTGATTTATTTGTCCTTATAAATTATTTTGGTTTGTTCTATGAGGTTATCATAGTTTCAAACAAACATCTTAATGTTTAGTTTGTTTTTAATTTTATAAGTGTCTATTTTTATTATTATATAATGAAGTAAAAAATAGTTTTAAAAAACAAAGTTCTTAAACTCAGCGGGGTCCATTACTCGGATTATGGATTTGACTGGTTAAGTCGTGAAGCCTGGGTCGATCCAATATATTGTCTCAATATTATATAAAAAATCATCTTGAATTTTTTTTTAAATCAAACCATATTTCTTAATGGTAGATCAAATTGGCTTTAGAATAAGAGCTTATTGATATTGTAGTAGCGATTGCTTTTTAAAATGTCTTTTGTTTGAAAATGTATCGAAATAATTTTTTTTATTTTAAAAACTTTATTTTTAACATCGTCATATTAAAACTATCTAAAAAAACCAAAAATAATTAATTTAAAATATAAAAAAATAAAAAAATAATTTGTTTTAAAAGTGATTTAAAAAACAAATACTAGAACAACTGACATTACCTCAATAACAGCCCCAGTTTAATGCAAACTTTGCTGGCCGATTGCAATCAAAAGAAAAACTTGAAAGAACGTTACCCAATCTAGGCAAGTGGCTGAATCTTGACGGTGATGTTAACCTACTGTACGAGTATCACAGCGGAGGACCTGACAGGAGAGCTTATCAAGTAATCAGAGGTTTACTAAGACCGTTTATCACACTAGCCAGATTTTACTTTGACCGTGATAATGACAAAGCGTCACCAAACACCGACACCATAACCCATAGGCCATAGCTCCTTCTAGTTAGGGGTTTATTGACATTGAATTTTAACCCTTTTTTTAAAAAAAAAATTTTTATTTTTTTATGGGTTTAGAATTTGCGTGCCATGCTTCTTTTTTTTTTATGCCAAAGGTGGATCTTAAAACCTAAAAAACCAATTTTCAATCTATATTTGTCTAAAATTTTAAAAAAAACTTTTATAATCTTAATAAATTAATTTTTAATCCAAAACACCTTTAAATTGATAAAAAAAAACATAAAATCAAGCTAAAAAGATTTTTTTTCCTCAGACCCGATCTACATGTTCAAGTAATATGAAGGATAAAAAATACATCAATAAAATTTATTTTGTCAAATGGAACTCATTGACATTAATAACAAGTTTTTTTTTACATGAATGTGAAAAAATATTGATTTTTTCTCTATTAGATTAAAATTCTACGTTACCACTTTTATTTTTCGATGATTTTCTCTTACCTATCCCAAAACCAATGGCTTAAACACAAAACAAATAAAAGGAAAAATATTGATTTTCTCTCTATTAGATTAAAATTCTACGTTATCACTCTTGTTTTTTTTTTATGACTCTCTTCCCTATCCCAAAACCAATGATTTAAA
>Ga0307510_10011173_pt1 | contig 10678 bp, 6 predicted proteins | sample 12_EM_MG_FD_207224 | JGI IMG/M metagenome (GOLD analysis project Ga0307510, IMG submission 207224) | Populus trichocarpa ectomycorrhiza microbial communities from riparian zone in the Pacific Northwest, United States - 12_EM | ecosystem: Host-associated > Plants > Roots > Unclassified | place... | reverse complement strand
AAGACGATATTTCCCTTAGTGCAGTCTCTTCACTTCACCAATAACCCTAACCACTACAACAGCTCCACTATGGACCTTTATACCAGTGCCGCCAACAATGCCACCATGAGCCACTAACGCCACCAACAAGACCACCAACTAGTGACCAATACCCTTATACCAAGTAATCTCCTTCTTCACTTATCTTTCATATAACAGTTAGCATGCAGAATGTGAAAAGATAACTCACGTTTCGTTGATGTTGAAACTTGTCACTAGACTGGGCTAGTGATAAGGCGAAGGGGGCTAGACCCAAGCCCAACCTATATGGCTAGGCTAGGTCCAATCATCTTAAGAAAGATAGAAAAAGAAAGAAAAGGCCTTTTAGGCTATATACCGGCCCAACAAATTAGGTTGGGATGGGCCTGAGCCCATCACATGTGGTTGGGCCAAGCCCAACCCAGACCATAAGTGCTTATATGTCACGCCCTGATTTTGCTTAAGGAAAAATATTGTTTTTTGGTCCTTATGACGTGTTTGCCAAACACTAGCTTAAGAATTTTCAATGCCTTTGATTTTAGGCTAAGAGCATGTTTGACAAACACGTCTATTGTCTTCCCTTTTAGTTTTAGGTTGTCTTTATTTTAATAGACAATAGATTATGTGTGTATATAACTGCAATTTGGTTAGTAAATTTGATTGATAAGTTATAAATAAGAAGTAATTAATGATGTTGGTTTATTCACCTAACAAAAATCCAAGGTTTTAAAGTGAATATAACTAAAGTCAGGTGTTCAAAGAAATATTGAGATTATCTTTATTTAAGTTCAAGGTAAATTTAAGGGTGGTTGGGATAAGCACTTTCCTTTAATGGTGTTTGCATATAATAATAATTTTTAGTCTAGTATTGGGATGGCTCCTTATAAGGCACTATATGGAAGGAAATGTTGGACCTTTATATAATAGGATGGAATTGGGAAAAGAAAGTTGTTGAAACTTGAGTTAATGAAAGAAACATTAGAGAAAAATCAAGTGATCAAAGATAGACGAACATTTTTTAGTGATAGAACAAAGTCATACGCTGAGTTGAAATGCATGGATGTTGAGTAAAACATAGGTCACAAGGAGTTTTTGAAAGTATTTTAATAGAAACACATATTGAGGTTTGAAATAAAGGAAACTAATGCCCTAGATACATAGGTATGTATGAATTTTTATAAAAGGTTGGACCAGTAGCATATAGATTAACTTAGCCAAAGTTCACAATGTTTTTCATATGTCTATTCAAAGCAAGTACCGTTTCATTTTTTTCAAACACAATCAATTGAGATTCAAGACAACCTAACCTATAATGAGAAAAACATAAAGGTATTAGCTTCAGAGATCAAAGACCTTAGAAATAAGAAGATCCCTCTTATGAAAGTACTATAGAGAAACCATTCTAAAAAAGAAGAAAATTAGGAGCATGAGGATATGAGACTACAATACCCTTATCTTTTTAGAAATTTAGGTACGTAAATATTTATGGTAAAATTCTTAAATGGTGAGAGAATCATGACAACTTAAAAATAAAAATTCCATTTGCTATAACTGATGAATGCATCATGATTTATACAAGTAGTAGTTAAATGTCAATTAATAAAGGGTTAAAGAAAGTTAGGTGACAAAAGCTGAAGAACCAAAGAAAAGGAAGACTCAAGATGTAATTATCAACCCAAATAGGTGAAGTATTATAAGTTTTGAATGATTAACTTGGTGAGTGAGGAACATTTTTTTTATTATTAAGTTGGTGAAGTTGGATAATGAGATAAGTTGGTGGAGGTTGACAATTTTTCATGATCAAATAGGTAAAGTAGAAAATTTATAGCTTTGTCATGCATATGAGGAGTCAAAAGGAAGGGAGGGATGTACTCTCCTTCACCATTTTCAATAGTAACTACATCTTAATTTTCTTCTTTCAATTCTTGAACCTAAAAGCTAAACACCACTTCTACAATATAATACTAGCAAACCGTGTATTCCAAGATTAAACTATATAATATATGAACTTGAATTGAATAAAAGTGTTATAAGGTAGATAAGAGGAACATTGTGTGAGGTTAGGAAGGAAATGAGAGGAAAGAAAGAGAGAAAGAAAGCAAAGAAAAAGGTTATAAAGTTTAAAATAAGTATGTATAAATTGTTATGTTTAAGATTTTTTATAAGAAGAATTTTCTTAATTGCTTGTTGAATTTTCAAAATTTATACATGAGTCCAAACTAAATTCTTGAATGAAACTTCATATTATAATTACTAATTAAAAGTATGCTTATTAAAAAATGAATTAAGATTTATTCTATTAAATTAGAAGATGTGTTTTGGTCCAACTATTGTGTTGATATAATTGCACATGATATGTGAAAAGAAGAAAGTTTTCTTTATTTAAAATTATGGCCACCTATATGCTACATGTATTTCCCTTAAGGTAGAATATGGATATAAGATAGGGACAAGAAATTATCATGCATGTTGCTCTTGTGCAAATATGATATCAATTTTAGTAGGGCTTAAAATTTGAAAACTTATGAGGTTTCCCATATACCTCAATATTTAAATACCGCATATGTTATGTTCATTCTCAACTCTTTGATAAACTAGGGAATTTTTTTTAATGGATTCCTACAAAAAAAAATCAGTGGAGTTTCCCTTATTTTAAATATACCAAATTTCATTCTCAATATTCCAACAATACATGGATATTCTTCCTCAGTAATAAGCAATTATATACATCATAAATGAAGGAACTGAAAAGAAAAGGATATAACTTATCACTAAACATGTGTGAAATAAAATGAAGACATTTAGAATTAAAAGTATCCATACATTTCATCTATATATAACACTTCATTAAAATACATTAATCGACATACCTTACACAAATATTGTTTCCAAGTAATTATCCCATTTAATAAGTTTACAACACCCACACCAAAGTTATGCTAATTACATGACACAAAATTCAAACTTAAAATTACATATATCTCCCAAAAGATCTATAATATATTATCATTTACATTACTTCATTAGCAAACTATAAAAGTTAATACGCTAAGATCTAATGCTCCGACCTCGCTTGTGAAGAACTTGTGAATGCAAAATTAAGAATAGAAAAGTTTTAATTAATATTATAGACATTAAATTTGTTTAAATAAATAATCACATTTTTTTTAATATTTGGATCAATTTAACACCTTTAACCCATATCTTTTGATTCTAACATTCACCATTTCCAACTATCCTACATGAATTGTCACAACAATTCTAGTTTCCCTTGTAGTGTCATAATTCCTACAAACCCATTAGGAGGAGAGAATATAAAACCCTAGTTAAAATATTATGATATTAGAAAAATACTAGAAGTGTAACCTGACAATCAAATAAATGAATAGTAATGTACAAATTAAAATAAACTGAGAAAGGATACTTGATAGAAGAAATAATATAGCAGCATTAAAGAACAAGAGTAGGATTGTAATTATAAGTACAAGGAAAATATAAATAGAAACTTGGCTTCCTAAATAAACCAAGTTGGTCGACCATTTGAGGGAGAAAAAGATAGAAATATTGATGCAAATTTAAGAGAAATTATTGCTAAATAACACTAAATAGAGATAAATAAAAGATCATAGAGGGATTATAAAGGGATTAAGCAAGGAAATTGAAGATTTTCAAGGGTTGTTTGGTTAAGGGAGGCTGGTTTTGAAGAAGAAGAAAAGAAGGGAAAGAAGTGAGTAGAAAACTTCTCTTTCTTGTTCTTTTCTCCTCAATTTAGTGTGTAAGAAGTAGGAAACCTTGATTAGCTATAATTTTGAATTATAAAGGAAAATTAGTGTATTTTACATATAAGAATGTTATGTAAATTATGTTTTAATGAATGAATGATTAAATGGATGTTTTTATGATAGAATGAGGTTAATAAGCATGAGAAGACATTAGATATTGCATGAATTGAAGAAAAAAAACTGAAACTAAAAAGTGAATTAACATATCATGAACTGTATTAACAGGTTGACTAATTAGAATTACCAAACAATTCAGTCAATCAGTTGATAGGATGAACAATGACTTTTGCTATTATTTGAATCGGTCGATCAAACCAGTTAATTGTTTGTTCGACCATTAGGGACCCTAGTGTAAGTTGTAATAACCAGTTGATTGATTGGTTATACCATTATGAATTGGTCGACTATTCTAACTGACTGTGAATTATTATTATTTAATTTGAAATCCATAGTTTCATAATGCAATGCTCAACCAATATGATGATAAGATGGATCAAATTTAAATTTCATGAAATATAGAATAATAATTATGAAATCCCTTTAGGTATAAGATCAAAATTTATTAAAAATTTGAGATAAAGGTTTTAACTTTAAAATAATTATGATTGTAATGATATAGGAGAGGTTGTAGAAGTTGCTCACCTGACGGAGACAACCAGACAATAGTAGATTTTATGTATGTGCTTAACACCTTAATAGCTATTAATTTTTCTTTTAAAAGTCATTAATAACTATTATTTTCTTGATATCAATGAGTTTATGGGTTATTGAAATTAATGGCTTTCGAATGGGAATGCCAAAATAATTGGAATTGGAGTAAGATGTCAGATTGATTGGTATCCAATTAGAATTACCAGAATTAATGGCTTCCAAATAGAAATGCTGGGATAATTGACATTCGAGTAAACACCATAATTCACACAATTTTAATTTACCACTTTTCCCCTCATACATACATACAAGAAGAATTTCACACTCTCAACTAAAAGCCTTTCCCAAATTAAATTTCTTCACACCATCATTTAATATCACATACATTATCGTAAGATCTAAGTCAATTATTTTTGCTAAGTTTCCCAAAACATTCCTCCTATATGGGTGGTCCTATTGCATTTTTTTTGTTTATTTTCAAATTTTCTATATTTTCACTCTAGTTATTTCCCTTCTCATGTCATTTTCATACATTTGATACAAAATATTAAATTTCCAAACCATTTTCTAAACCCTAGAATTGAGAAATTTAGGGGTTTTTCATTCATTTATCATAAACCCATTAACACAAGAAATTACAAGGTAGGAAACATCTTACCTAACAAATTTGAACATCATAAGGTGGTTTCTTGACAAATTTATCCTCTTTAGCCTCTTTCTCCTTCAAAACTTTCTTGTTTCTCTCTCTATTATCAAGCATATTTCTTTCCCCCAATCCCTTTCTAAGTTTGTTTACTCCTTTAATAATCACTCATAATCTCCCGAAAACTCACAAATTTGTAAGATTAAGCATGAATTTATCAAGAAAAATGAGAAGAACTCATGTTCTTCTTTCATAGCTACTGTCGGCCTCATATATAGAGGGAGAGAGAATGTTTTTGTTTAATTATGGTTTTTCCATTAGTGAGTCCATGTGCTATTTTCTTTATTTTAGTCCAACCAACGACACTTTCACAAGGCCTTTATTAATTATGATTGACTCGAGTGTCTAACCCAAGATATAAAAATAACTTAAATCATCAAGATTTTCAAATAATTAAATGCGTAATTTCATCTCTATTCGTAATAAAAATTTCCTCCGAGTTTTCACCACTTTTGGTCAAAATAACGCGATTGTATGTTGGGCTTATATCGATGGTCAGCATTTTTCGCGCACAAAATCATCCATTATTTTTTTTAAGAATTCTACTTTATTATTATTATTATTATTATTATTATTTTTGTTGTTGTTGTTGTCGTCATCTAACTATTTCACCCCAAATTATAAAACTTTACCTTCAAATAACCATTTTTCTCAATTAGGCAATTTACATGATTTGTCATTAAGTTGACATTTTGTATTTCGATTTATTACTTTATCTTATCCAAGATTTAAATTAACTTAAATTAAATTTTCCTCCTAAATCACATCAAAGTTTCTCTTTTAATTTATTCTTTTTTTGAAACTTTCCCTATTTAACATTAGTTTACAAATTTTGGATCGGGGGTTTACAAGTTTTCTCTCAATAAAAAACAAAAATTAAAATAGAATACCTTTCAATGAGGTTTTTTTTTACAATGCATAATATGGAGTTTCAGTATAATGTTCATATTTATATTCCCTAGACCATTGGTTTATACTCAATAGAATCTTGGTTTTCGATCTAGCAAACCATAATTGTCATAGCATAGGTTTTGCAATAATAATATTTATATCTTGTTCCAATTCATGATCAATATTGATGCAGAGGTGATCTATTCATAAATCAATCAACGTTTGACTTGTATTTGTTTCTTATGATATGTAATATAAATTAAATTCAAACAATGTTAAAAGTCCACTATTAATATGTACCAGTGAAGTTACACACATACAAAGTATAAGGTCTAACAAAGCTTTTCAATTAAAGTATAATGTTCTTCAATATTTATGAGACCACGACTAAGATAATAGAGACCCTATTAATATCCAACTTCATTCTCATTTGCTAACATGATACTAATAGACCATTATGTAACCTATATGTATAGCCTTAAAGGTGTTCATTCCAAAGATAACTTCCTTCTCATGGATAGATAAATCTTTATTTCTTCAAAGATAACTTGGTGTTCATTCCAAATACATTTATTTCACGACAATGCACCAAAAATACTTTGCATACAAAGTATGAGGTTGTGCTCTCATGATTGTCAATACTTTGCTTTTTCCAATACTATTTCACGACAATGCACCAAAAATTCAAAGAAGTTCCCTGTATGTACCCTAAAGGTACATTTTAATAGGTTTATCTTAAGATTATGTACTTTTATGCATTCAAAAACATAATGCAACTCACCCAAGTAATTGGCTTTAAATTTTGATTAATTATGATATCATATATGTAGACATCCATGTTGTGATTAATCATATTATGAAAAATCAAATTCATGATCCTTTGGCAAGTTGCACCATCATTCTTTAGGTCAAATGAACTTACGAACCACTCATACATTTTCATTGAGCCGTGACAACTGAAAAAAAAATCTTTGATACATCATCCTCTACCATGAAGATCTAGTTATAGCCTGCATGAATGACAATCCATGAAGATAAGGATTTTGTTGTCAATTACTAAATTAACCAACATGTCAACCATTGGCATTGAATATTCATCCTTAGAAGTTACAAGATTAAGATTAATGAAATCTACGCAGACTCTTAACTTGTCATTCTTTTTAATACATGTACAATATTTGAAATCTATTTTGCATACCTTATTCGCCTAATGAATCTAGCTTTTAAAATCCATTTGATTTATTACTTTACAAGGTCGATCATGTTAGGAGCCATTATTATTGGAGGCCATTTGTATGCCTTAAACCCTAGATTGATTAGTAAAAGTTGTTTGACCAAACTTCTATCTACCCTAAATATTTCATCAATCCTGGGAAAAACAATCATTATAAGTATGAAGTAATGATACCAAATTTGCAAGATAATTGATGCAATAGGTTTTTAAGAAAAAGTTGTTTTTCTTTAGTTATCTTTATTGTTTCTTACTTAGTTTAGGAAATTAAATATTATGCTTAATAATTTTATTTTTCTAGTTTGTTTAGGATATTTATTGTTTTTCCTTTTACTTTCAAGTTTTTTAGTTTGTTTAAATTGATTTTTTAGTTTATTTAAAGAGTTATAAACATATTAGAGAGAGAGACTACTTGAAGAAATATATTGAGTAATATATTAATGAATTACGGTTTTGTGTGACAACACTATTTGGCTTCATTTTTTTTCAAGGTTGTTATCTTCTTATGTTTTTATCTACATCAGTTGGTATCAAAGTTCTGTATTAGTTGGCATCAGACCCTAAAAATTTCTAGTGGTAGTTGTTGTTTTTGAATAACCATGAATGGAAGAGATTGTCACAAAATAGGATATGTTTCTATAGTAGAGGATGGAGAGATTTCTCCTCAAGAAAATGATGTTTAGGAATTGATGATAGAAGACATTGCATAGACAAATTATAAAATTAACTCACTAACTAGGGATAATAAACATGTAGAGGAAAGCTAAAGAATTATCTTGTTGAGAAGCAGAGATGAAAAAAAGAAAATTGGAGCTTTGTGAGAAAAAGGATTACAAATCCATGGCTAGTTTTGAGAACCCATTTTAAAGGCATGAGCAAAGGAGACAACCTCTTTATTGGGATGAATATGGTATTGAAACTAAAATATTTGATAATTCTAGTTAATTTATCGATTGGAATCAACCACAAATTTATGATATTTATTTTGATTGTAATTATGTTGATAATGATAGAATAAACAATGAAAATAATGACACTTATATTGTGAGCATCGTGAGAAGAGTGACCATGAATCCATGGTCAATTTTGAGAACTTGTTTTAAAGATATGAGCAAATGAGACAACCTTTTTAGTGGCATGAATATGGTATTGAAACTAAAATATTTGATGATTCTAGTTATTTTATTAATTAGATTCAACCACCAATTTATTATGTTTATTTTTATTGTGATTATGTTGATAATGATATAATAAACAATGACAACAATGGCGCTGATGTTGCTATCAATGGTGTCCTTATTGATAAGTTAGAAGTTGAGTGCAAAGGTATTCATTAAAATAAAATTATTAACATAAGTTATGTTGATAATTTTTATTACAAGTTTGGCATTAAATCGAAGGTGGATTTATTTAAGGGTTATATATATACATCATATATTGATGAAAACAGTTTGAGGTTTACAATTCATTACTTTAAAAGCTAGTGGAAGAGAAATTATTTTTCAACGGACTTTTCTTATATAAAATTGAACATGAAGGGATTGAAGTCAATATCTAAAATCTTTATACACCTTAAGTGAAAAACTAAAAGAGGTTGAAGAGCCTTGATTGGGCATTTACAAGATCAAGGCAAGAATAATTTAAACTCGATCAAACCAGAGAGACTGATGCAAGGGGTTTTTAAGAAAAACTTATTTTTCCTTAGTTATTCTTTTTTTTTTCCTATTTAGTTTAGAAAATCAAATATTATGCTTGATAATTTTATTTTTTTGTTTGTTTATGATTTTTATTGTTTTTCCTAGTTTGTTTAGGTTGGTTTTTTAGTTTATTAAAAAGTTGTAAACCTCTTAGAGAGGATGAATACATAAAGAAAAATATTAAATAATAAAATTATAAATTAATTTTTTGTGTGACAACTTTATTCTGCTTTAATTCTTTCTTTCTAGCTTGGTGTCTTCTTGTTATTAAAATTATAAATTATAACTCTATGTCAATATTATTCTAGTAAATTTCCACTTATATAGGTTGGTATAGACTTTTCTTCAACCTTTATATTAACTTTAATTAGAAGGTGTTGTACTTTAGCCTTTCCATTATCCATCTTAAGTGATGCTGGAGGAAAATTTATTATATTAGGCATGATGGATTAATTATCTTGATCTAGTTTTGTTGAATAACTTATATTCTTAAGCCTAATATGATTATAGGCTTGATTAAATGCCTAAAAACATGTAAATAAGTCCTTGTGACTTATTTATTCTTTTGTTTCAATTTCCTAAGCAACATCTTTTAGTTGTAAGTTACTTAGCCTAGTAAAATATTTTATTAATTACCTCTCTCGTATTGTTTTTTACTAAATATAACATTGATTAGGTGACCCACATCAACTATGTTATTTATTAAGACTATACCAACATCATCATTATATAGTTATACATATGTTATTGATAAATTCACCATAAATGCCCCATCTAGTAGCCAAAACATTAAGGTTTGATATAAGGATGATGACACACACATGTTAGTGTGTATCTAATCTCATCTAAGTAAGGCCTTGTAGCTTATCTTTGCTTTAATCATGAAGAAAACTATATTGGAGGTCTTGGATCCAACTATTAGATTGGCATATAGCACTCTTGCATTATCTTTTACTCCTTTTATCAAATTTGACACTATTATGTAAAAAAAACATGCTAGCTTTACTTCAAACAATTTTTTTTTCTACCAAAGTTTAAGGGATTATGTTGAGTTCATCATCATTGTATACCAACACCCTCTGCAATAGTACCTTTTTAAGACTTATAGTTATATTTAGGGGTTTAAGGTGGTGACTAATGACATTATTGACTTTGAAGATATCAAACTGAGTTACTAGTTGATAACTATTCTAAATAGTCGATCTCTATAGTTTTTACCTTTTTTCTGCACTATCTTTATAATCAAAATGAAGATAAGACTACTGACCACATTTAACTTTAAATAAATAAAGGAAGATATAAAAAAAACCTATTTATTGAAATGGCATCATCATGGTCACTCAACTTTCTTTTAGAAGGCAGTGGCTTCGTCTAAATCGTTCTATGTCTTCCCTATCTGGTGCGCTTCGAGGTCTCTCTAGAAGAAGTAAAGGATTGCACCAAAGAATGAGACGAGTTGCTCTCCCTCTCCTTGTGCACTTCATTTGGAATTAAAGAAATAAACGTCTGTTTGAGCATGGTTCCAAGTCAGTTGATGCTGTTTTCTGAAAGTTTCAAGTTTAGTTCTTCATTTCCATGAGAATCGTGTTTCTTCTGCTTCGTGAATGCATGATGTGTCTTGGCCATGCAAGCTTTGCATGAGAGCTATTTATTGTGGTTCCTGTTGGTTTGGTCTTGGGGGCTTGTCCCTATCTGGTTTCTCTTT
>Ga0307510_10011172_pt1 | contig 10678 bp, 17 predicted proteins | sample 12_EM_MG_FD_207224 | JGI IMG/M metagenome (GOLD analysis project Ga0307510, IMG submission 207224) | Populus trichocarpa ectomycorrhiza microbial communities from riparian zone in the Pacific Northwest, United States - 12_EM | ecosystem: Host-associated > Plants > Roots > Unclassified | place... | reverse complement strand
TGGCGGTGGTTAACGGTAAAATAGAGGCCGTCCGACTTCTGCTCAAAGCCGGTGCAAGCGTCCATGCCCGGAATAAGAATCGTCAAACTCCATTCCATATAGCTTCGGCAACAGGGAACCAGGGGATTATACAGCTACTCGACGAGTATACGCTGCCTAAATGAATGGCACCGGAAAGCCTGGGAGAGGTCTTCCAACTGTCTGAGTGTGTAAATTTATCCCACTTTTATAATGTTATTTACCCAATTGCTCCCAGGTCCGACCAAAACAACTCAGTAGCGCTCTAGTACTTTCGGAATATACTCAAACGTTTGAGTATTTATCCAAGGCTGTTATTACTACACAAACAGAGGAACATCATTCACAGTTCCTCCTGAGTTGTGAGGACTCTGGTCTTGAATGCTTATATCGACGGCTGACATTATGGTTTTTAGTGGGGCAATTCCTCACTAAATTTTCCTAGTTAAGATGGGGAAAAGCCACGTCGAACACCTGGAGTCGAACCGTAGTTAGGCAAGCCAGGATGTGGACGATCCCGTTGACAAACCTTTTTCACGATGAGTGAACCATAGAATTTAGTGATGGACGAGGAGCGTAGAACAGAGAACGGTGCATGAGGGTCGCAAAAGGTTGAATAGAAGCGGGTGTGGAATAAGCTTCTAGAGTGTTTCCGTGCACCGAGCTGAATCTTGCCCCTAATCTACCCAAGTGCCAATCGTTAGCACTGAGACCGCCTGGACGATGAAACTAATTCCATTTGTGAGGAGGGTGATCAAATCGGCCGCGCGTAGTAAAAGAAAATAAAAGAGAAATTAGGCTGTGGGACCATGCGCAACTCAGCACGACAGATGAGGGAGAATGATGGAGAAGAGAAAGAAGGACGGTTGTAGATGTGGCCCAGGTAGGATAGCACAACTGCTGCTTGATTCCGGATAGCTGGGCGCTCACACCGTTTAAAGCCGCGCTAAATGGGGTTTTGGTCAGACGCCACATAATGAGGTGAGAATACTGCAGCTCTGACCTGCTGGGAATGTACCGTATCCATGGGAAGATCTCCACGAGGTGGGCACCTGGATGAGCTGCCCGAGTGAGGCGCTGAACGAAGTCGTTGATGAGTTTTCCATTTTTATCTTGCTCAGATTTGATGATAGGTTGATCATATACGACTGATAGAATCATTGATGCTGCCACGCAGCGAAGATGTTTGTCCCACTGCGCAGGTTCAGCGGGCCCGGCAGCAGGGGGAGAGCTTCCTTTGTCTGCGGCTCGCCACCCTTATTCAGATCTTCATGGGCGGCCTTGCGCATCCGACGCCAAATGGATGATGTGTTTGTCACGTCGTGCCAAACTCAAGTCAGATGTAATACGAAATATATCATTATACCTAGTGATACGACGGTCATGATGAGAGAAAGCCACCAATGAAGGAATGAGGTTGATGATGAGATGAGAACCGGTGTCATGACATTGACACGACAAAACACGTGACTAATAAAATAATGGTGGGAGTCGATTACGTAGGACTCGGACCAGTCGCGTCGCTGGGGCTCATAATCAACACGTGGCCAATCCTCTGTACACTGGTGTCTCTCCAAACTTCCATGCTGATATGTCTTTCGTCCATATTCGGACTTTTGGTATTTTGGAAGAATTCAAATTGAACGAAGACGCCTGGCTAAGTGGGTACAACACCCTTTTCTGTCGCATGCAGCATGATCCCATGGATTTAAAATCCGATTTTGTACGTGTTGCGCACTGCTTGACATTCAAAGAAAGTCTGGTTCAAGCCTCTGCGAAGGACCCTGTCCATATATGCCACCACAGATAGCGAGTCACTTCCGATTTGGTGTCCGCAGCTCCCACCCCGGTAATCAAGGCTGCTCTAGACACTCTCCGTGCATGAAGCCACAAGCCACGTTTCTCTAACTTACCACCAGCAAGGCAATTGAGTTGACGACAGCAGCAGCAGTAGTACTTGCACTTTGATGGGATGGAATGATAGCGGACTGCGTCGCGGTGAGCATACTGGTCTTCGGGTATGGACGCGCAACGATCCTGCCCGCACTTAATTTTCGCAGCTGGGTCGGAAGATCACAGTGTAACGCCAGAGAAGGTCATCGTGGAACGCACGCGTGCGCAAATGCTCATACTTCATGGGATGACCAAAATCGCTAGCCGCGCAAGACGGTAACACCTGGTAGTGAGGGCTGGTGGGACAAAGGTATGACGATAGGGATTGGCAGGGGTAGGGTAAACCCCATGGGGTGCTGGGTAGGGTACAGTGGGGTTGGGGTCAGGGTGGACATTTGTCCACCCTGCAAAGACCCCCACCCCAGTCTGGGGTACCCCGGGTATCCAGGTATTGGACTGTTGGACGGTGCATGCGAGTACATGCCTTGGATCGGCCTACTCCGGATCAGCCTACTCCGAGTCTCTGATGTTCAATCCTCCCACATGCCCGGGCAGCCCAGTCTCATCGCGCCATCATCTCATCCTAGCCCCTCTTGTTGTTCCCATTTTCCACCCTTGTCGTCAACAGATCAAACCCTTTCCCCAAGCAGTCAAAGGCATGTTGCTTGTCGCACACCAATTTTGATGGCTGAAGACACGCGGATCGCCCACATCGCATCGGCTGATGTCAAAGCTCAAAAATTCCATCATTCAATGTACCATCCATCTCATGCTGCCCCTCGATGACCGTTCCTTGATCTGGACCTCTCAGGAGTTTTGGAAGGATGTAGGATGTACAGTATATGGGATCGCTTGGTTTTCTTTTGTACATTTTCTATCTTGTTTTGATTTAGACTCACCTGCCATCCATTCCACATCTTGCCCCTTAGATCTGTTTTCACCTTCAACATTCACCGTGATGATACTCACCCTTGTTGGGTTCGCACTCGACATCGCGCACCTTACAACCATTCAGTAAAATTTCTTCATTTTGGACACTGCTGCCATTCCCCTACGATGCCAAGTGGTCTTTTGCTGGCAGGATTCTTATTTGTTCGTACTCCTTTTCCCTTGCTACCCTCTACTTTGTAGGATACATGTCTTATTTCCAAGACTTGTATAAAAGCACCCACGCCTGGCCTTGTCAAATGCTAGACATCTACAGCCCCATTTCCTTGTTCTCCTGTGTGCTGTCACTGACGACTTGCAAGCCTGCTGTGCCACAACCTCTTCTGCCTCTGAGTCCAAGCTTGACACTTCAGCCTCTGCCCTTGCCCTCACCCTCACCATCGCCATCACCATATCACCGTTGCCGTTGCCATCGCCATTCATGCTGCTTGAGAGATCGGATGCCATCCTTGACTTGTCAGATCCAAACGTCATCTTAGGTCCCTGCAAACGTTGTCCCACTGAACGTCTACTAGGAAATGGGAACCTGCTTGTCTGTAAAAAGAAAAAGAAGGACCAGGGTGATGTGTCCACTGGTGTGACGGTCAGCAGTGCTACTGACAACGGGAATCATATCTTGTCCTCAATGCCACCACCACTGCCGCCGTCGCTGATGAACCAGGCCCATACTGCCTTAAATGCGGGGCAGAATACTAACCATGCTCAGAGCCATGGAGCCCAGGCAATCGTGGTTGACGATGATGATGACAAGAGTCTGGAGAGCAATGGCGACGATGAGGATGAGGGGGCGACCACTGAAGAGGATGACGATGCAGAGTTATGTATGTGTCCCAGTACCTGGATTACTTCCACAGACTGATCCGTCAACTAGCTCAACTCCAAAAGTCCTTCGACTCACCTATCTACACATTCTTCAAGCCCCTCCTGACCATTGAGTACATCCAAGGCCGCAAGTCCCATGTCTTCGAATGTGCGGCACCCACATGTGGCTGCAAGACATGCTTCATTCGTCGGTTCCTTGATAAGAGTGATGCCAGGTCCACCAGCAATCTGCGGCGTCATGCCAAGATCTGCTGGAGTGATAAGGCTGTCGATGCGGCAGATGGCTCCCAAGATGTCAAAGCCACGTGGGCAACATTGGAAGGCCTCAAGGCTAATAAGAATGGGTCAATAACAGATGCGTTCCAGAGCATAAGCAAAGAAAAGGCGGTATATAGTACCCGCCAGCATACCAAGATTCAAGCGCGGTATGCTTGACCAATACTTCATCTGCAGCAGATCTGATAAGCCTTTGGCACTTTGACAGTGCTGAATTCGTATGCTGGGTCACAGAAAACAACTGACCGTTTCAAATAGTCAATGATCGTGGCCTTCGAAGCCTCATGAAGATGGGTCGGCCTCAGTATTATATCCCTTCGGCGGAGACCCTTTCATGTGATGTAAAGCATGTATTTCTTCAGGTTCGCAAGCGTATTGCTAAGGCGTTGAAGGTCAGACACATCATCCTCTTATGATGGCTTCAGAACTAACCCAATATTAAAGAAACATGATGGCAAACTCAACTTTGCCACTGACAGCTGGTCGTCACCCAACCATAAGTCATATCTTGCAATGACTGTCCACTTTGAGTGTGCTGGCAAACCATTCTCGATGCTCCTCGATCTTGTAGAGGCTGCTCATTCACATACTGGTGTGAATCTTGGCACCGTATTCCTCAACGTTCTGAAAACCTTTGGTATTGAGGAAAAGGTAAGGGTGTCAATTGGTTATCAGAGGAGGCCACTCACCTGTACCATGTGTTATAGATACTCGGAATAACTGGTGATAACGCATCCAACAATGATGCGATGATCCGGTTCCTCAGCACATCCCTGGATGACTTCCCTGGTCCTGCAAATCAAACGCGGTGCTTTGCGCACACAGTAAATCTTATTGCCAGGTCGATTATGAAACCATTTGATGCACGGAAGGCGAAGGATATTGAAGAATTTAACGACGCAGCTCACACCCTTGCTAACCTGGCTGAGGATACGAAGCAGGACCAGGAGGCAACCAAGGAGGATGACTTGGATGAAGACAAAGATGGAGACGATGAGGCAGACACCCTGGACCATGAGCTCAGTGCAAATCTTGAGCCCATCAGTTCAACATTGTCAAAGGTCTGTTTACATTTCATTGACCCTAAACGGTCAAACCCTAAGCTGATCAATGTTGTGAATGTAGCTGCGGAAATTTGCACTTGCGCTCAAGAATTCGATGACTAGGCTCCTCCCAGCGTGGAACAAGACACTTTCCACGCATGCCCTTCCTGAACGCATGATGCCCCGGGATGTATCAACTCGTTGGAACAGCACATATGACATGCTCAAGTTTGCCATTGAATACCATGTTGCCATTGATGCGATGACTACCATCTGCAATTTCGACCTTCGCCAGTATGAATTGTTGCCCACTGAGTGGGATATCGCTGCTGAGCTTTAAGATGTTCTGAAGGTGTGGGACTGTCTCTCACTTTTTCCCCCTTGCTCATGTTACTTTGCCTAGATTTTCAAACATGCGACATTGTTTTTCTCTTGTGGTGTCCCCAACCTGGCCACTGTCATCCCAGCCATGGATCACATTGACAAGGCCCTCACCACATTGTCCGGATCATCATCCAGGTTTTCCCTTGCTATCCATGCTGCTCTCACAATTGGTAAAAAAACCCTGGATAAGTACCACAACAAAACCGGGGAGTCGGATGTATATCGCATTGCAATGGGTGTGTTCCTCCCCCCTCAACTCTATGTATGCTGTACACTTCTGACTTCGATGCACCGATACATAGTCCTTCACCCTTGTCACAAACTGGAATACTTCAAGAGGAACAAGTGGGATGCCAAATCAATCGAGGCTGTGCATGATCTTGTTCAAGATGAATTTGATAGATCATATTGGTTGTTGGACGTCGAGGGTGATGACAGGACAACCTGTGCAGATGGGAACATCAGTGTAAGTGATCGTTTGTTAACACCTGAACAGTTCTCTTATGACTCTATTTACAGGCTTCCACGTCTTCCAAATCAACAAATATATTCAACTGCATGATGGATATTGCACCTCCCTCATCAATGGATGACGAGCTCCAACGTTACCTTGCAGTGGACGTTGAGGATGTGACGGATGGACTCATCTGGTGGTACAAGAGACGTGCCATGTTTCCACGGTTATCCCACATGGCCCGAAATTACCTTTCTATCCCTGGTGAGTTTTTCTTTTTTTTGCGTTTACCTTGGGTGCTGAAACCTGTATCCCATAGCCACGACTGTTGATGTTGAACAAGTCTTCAGCCATGGCTGTCTTGTCCTGCCTCATGTCTGCGGCCGCCTTGCAGTCCAATCCACATGTGCATCACTCTGCATTGGATTATGGAGCTCTCAGGGTTTGGTCAGGGATAGTGATATCAAAGGTGCACTGAGTCCAGATGAGATTTTGGGGGAGGAGGATAAGCTCCCTGCCAATTGGGATGCTATCCGTGCATCATAGGCCTATAGCTTGGAGCAGAGCATTCATATTTGACTTTCTATACCCTTGTTATCAAATGTGACACCGCTGCCTCACTAGTAGTTGGACCCTAACAGCGCCACATTACGTACAGAGTCATGCCCCCAAAAAGGAGCGAACCCAGTAGTTTGGTTTGCGCTTGGACAGCTGTCAAAACTTTGTACTCAGACAAATATAACGATCTTGGAATAGTTAGTGTAAGCAAAACAAACATAAAGGTGGGAACCGGTAATGTAAGCAAGTCAAATATAACAATATTGGAATAAGTAATGTAAGCAAAACAAACATAAGGCATGTCTCCCCTGGGAATGGGTAATGTAAGCAAGTCAAACGGCCTGCGACGTTACTTGGGGGAGCCCCGGGGTTAAATCCGAGCACGCGGGCGCATTCCCAGGCATTAATTCAACCTGGAAAATAGATTTGGCGGTCACCCCTGCATATCTGGGCCCTGGGCCAGCAGCGGAAGGAGGCGCGAAAGTGTGCCCAGATGAAGCGGTGGAAAAAGACGCAAACACATCTCCAGGCACTGCGCTCAAGGGCAGGAATGCAAACAGGACTGCTGTGGACGGGCTCCCACGAGTGGAATAACACACAGTGGAGCCCGCCGCTGCAGCAGAAGGAGACGCGAACACATGCCCGGGCAAAGTGGCAGAAAGAGGCGTGAACGTGAGTCCAGGCACTGTGCTTGGGGGCAGAAATGCAAATGGGACCACTGCAGAAGGGTTCCCGTGAGTGGAATAACATGCAGCGGAGCCCGCCACCGCAGCGGAAGGGGACGCGTGTGCAGGGGCAAGCACAGGGCAGGCATGAGGGGGGGCATACATAGGCACAGCAGGCATGGCAGCGTGGGCGCGTTCATTTGCAGTGGCGGAGACCGCATCTGGCTTGGCATGCTTGCCCAATCTCTCGCCCCCAGCGTACAGATCAGTGTACTTGCAGGCGCACTTGCCTTTAGCAGCACCGATACACCGTTCTGCGTTGTTTTCATTGGCCGGACTGTGTTTCCGCTTCGGGGGTTTCCTGGCGCCCATGCGTTGGGCCATTTCAGCCCAGGTCTTCTGGTTTGGATTGAATATGTCTTTTTTGGGTAAGGGCTGGGATCCGTTTGCTGAGGCGATCACTCCCTTGAGGCTGTATTTGATATGTTTGAGGGCCTTGAGATCTGGGGTTGAGCGATCGCTCAAAGTACTCAATTGCTGACATAATGCGTTGATGTCCTTTAACAGGATATCAACACTCTCGATCTCTTCTGGTTCAGAGGCGCGTTGGGGGCCTTGGGGCTGAGCTGGAGCTGGAGCTGGAACGCGCACACATTCCGGGATCTTGGAGTGGCTGCTCCTCTTTGAAGTGAGTGGAGGGAAATGCTCATGGATAGCAGCAATGTGCTTGCAGAACCGGATCCTTGGAAAGTCTTCACAAATGCAAGCAGATGTGCTAAGATCGATCGGATAGTGATGCCCTGGACAAGATTGAGAGGTGACATTAAATTTGGTGCCGCCAAGGTGATGAATTGAATCTGGGGACATGTTCCTGGCGGCTGCCTCGATTTGTAGGCGACGCGAGGCCTCAAGATTTGGGCCTTTGATCCCAGCGAGCTGCCATAAGTGTGTGAACTTAAAGTCCGGCAGGAAATTCTCCACAAGTGTATGCATGACGTGATCGACGCGCCGGTTGCGCTTCCCGCCAAGGTAGTGGGACTTTAATACGTGATGGTATCTAAACGATCAGTTAATTTCGTTATCGCTCCCAAGGAGATAAAACACATACGCTTCGATCAGCATATTAGTATTCCCTTCCTCAAATATAGAATGATTTCTTCTTGCAACCTTAGACCACCTATGGGACACCTGCAACCACTCTGTTGCAAGGTACTCAACAATGCTTTGAGGTACTGATGGATCGCTTGAAATCTCATCCCAGATTTGGAAAAACTTCGCAAGATCTTCCTCATTCACCCAGGCCTTGATCTTGTCCCACAGTCCCTGGAACTGACTTGTTATGAAATGGCTTCACATCGTGTGTAGCACATGCCACGTGCAGAGAAATATCTGGCTCTGTGGGTAGACAATTTCAAGTGCAGCTATCTGCGCTTGATCGCGATCGGTCATTATTACCCCAGGCCGGACCGACAGACTTGCGTCCCTGACCCATTTGACAAAGAATTTGATCACATGTGTCGTCGCGCTTGACGTCAGCATCCAGGCAACAGGAACGCCTATATTTAGGAATGTCAGAGCACCCCTGATTAATGAAAATGAAATATTATTTACCATGTCCCCAATTATCCCTAGCAATGATCGTGAATAGCAGAAGATCTTGATATTGGATAATGTTGTGAGTTGCATCAATCCCAATAAAGCCATTTCCAAGGCGCTGGAAAGTGTCCAATTGGAAATCTGTTTGGATGCACAGGACAAATGCATCTTCTGGCAATCTTGAATTGATCAGAGCACGATCTTGCTTATTTTTGTAAAATGTGAGGGTGCCTTTACCAGATAGCTCCTCAATTAAAAGCTTTGTTGAGATAGCATCATCTGGATGCAACCTGATATTATCATTTTCAAGGGCTTGAGCAATGCAGTTCACTTCCTCAAGTGCAATCAATTGATCGCGAGTGCTGTCAGGCGCATCTGCACAAATTGCACATACCTGCAAAATGTATTAGATCAGCAGCTAAACGTTTTTGGACTTGGCAAGGCAAACTCACGATCACATGACGCTCAACTTTTTGCGTAAGCATTGCCTTGATTCGCTCCCGGGCAGTGCCAGACAAGTGAAGGTAAGCGATATTGGCAAAGCCGACTTTGTGATCGTGCTCGGCTACATAGTGTCCCAAAACGATTGATGTGTGGGGATACTGTTTGATAAGGATCTCACATCGGCAACCAGATTTCCTGGTCCCGATCTCATTCTCCCTTCCGGGATCCTGCTTCACATATCCCCCAGATCGCTTGCGCCCGCAAACAAAGAGCTGGCGCCGGCTCCAATGTTTCTGCCCAGCATGGGTTCTGGATGCAATGAACTCAATGGAGTAAACGTGTTCCTCCTCCCAGCGCCATCTGTCAAACTTGGCTAAACTAGCCCATTCATGGTTAAAATCGCCCTCCTCCCGATCCCAATTGAAGCTCCCAATTGCATGAGACTCGGCATTGTCTGGGGTGCTTCCATGTAATGTCTCTGCGTGGGTCTCCAATACATCCAGCACCAGCCCCGGCTCATCCGGGGTGGCAACGCGCATGTCCAGGCACAGTGTCAAGGGTGGGGCACTCGGTCTGGTTGCTAGCACGTGCTTGCGCAAGGTTGGAGAAAGACAATAACAGGGCAAAAGTGACATATTGGACTGGAATTTGGACTGGAATTTGGACTGGAACCACTGGGGGTAATTAGAAATAGAACATTATTTCTCCTGTATTTATGTGGTTTCTTTTCCACTCAGCATGCAGTGGAAAAACAATCAACACTTTTTTTAATACAATTTTAGCGCGTTTTAGAGGGTTAATTTATGCGGCTAACAGCTAGTTTGACAGATAGCATTTTTGCTACATTTTTTTTCTGACATAAATAATATACGCGGCCTTCAACGGTCTGATTGTAGGGGCGGGTGGCACGGACACGACATGAAATATTGTTCAAGTTGATATTTCATTGAGGAATATGGAACGGCCCAGCACTGCAATGCGCAGTTCCCGCCCTGTGCTTGCCCCCGCACGCGCGTCCCCTTCCGCTGTGTGTTATTCCACTTGTGGGAACCCTTCCGCAGCGGTCCCATTCGCATTTCCGCCCCCAAGCGCAGCGCCTGGACTCACGTTCGCACCTCTTTCCACCACTTCGCCTGGGCACGTGTTCACATCTCCTTCCACTGCAGCGGCGGTAGTGTTGCCGCGACACGGCTAGAATCTGGCCTGCGAGCTGGAGCTGGTCATTTTTGCAAGTCAGCTGACCGAGCCGATCTTAGTCATCAACTTGCCTCAAGTCGCGACTGCAAGTCGACTCAGACCGCTCATCCTCTGGCCTCTACAGCAAGTGAGTTCCCCTTGCCGGCTTGTGTTCTTTCCATGCCCTGATCAGTCCCAACCCCTGCCCTTGCACCTTTTGATCCCCCTCTTGCTCATATACACCCCTCCCACCACTGACAGCCACTCAGCCCCGAGGACATGCCACACAAAAACGACAACGACGAGGTCGAGACGACCTCACCCTCTCCAGTGGCTGAGTGCCCCTCCCTCCCTCCGTCCCTCCCTTTCAATCTATATCCTGACCAGTCCCCATCCTAGAG
>Ga0307510_10011169_pt1 | contig 10679 bp, 10 predicted proteins | sample 12_EM_MG_FD_207224 | JGI IMG/M metagenome (GOLD analysis project Ga0307510, IMG submission 207224) | Populus trichocarpa ectomycorrhiza microbial communities from riparian zone in the Pacific Northwest, United States - 12_EM | ecosystem: Host-associated > Plants > Roots > Unclassified | place... | reverse complement strand
ATCGTCGACATAGAGCACATTCGCATCGACCTGCACCCGCGGATAGCGGCGTGAAAGCGTTTCTGTTTGCGCCCAGTGTGCGGTGGCGCGCCGGCCGTCGAGCAGGCCGGCGGCAGCGAGGATGAAAGCACCGGTGCAGATTGAGGCCACACGCGCACCACGCCGATGCGCACGCCGCAGCGCGTCGAGCATCGCGACCGACGGCGACTCCACGATCTCACGCGATCCCGGCACGATGATCGTGTCGGCGCGGGTCAATGCGCCCATTCCGGCGTCGGCTATGATCTTGAGGCCGTTATTGACGGCGAGCGGCTGTCCCGGCCGTTCTGAGCACACGACGACGCGATACCAGTCCGGGCCCATGTTCGAGAGGCCGAACACCTCTATCGCCAGGCCGAGCTCGAAAGCGCTGACCCCGTCATAGGCCAGCACCGCAACGACGCGTTGCGCGCCTTCACTGCGGGATTTACTGCGATTTGACCGGATCGGCAGATTTGGCATGATCTTCACGCTATACGGCATTCGTGCCACTGGCAAGATGGCGTCGCTTGGTTCACGTTCGCTCCGGCAAGGAGGCGAGCATGACTTTTCTGATTTCGACCTGCGAATTCCCCGACCAGGCCGACATGGCCGCCGGGATGTGGCGGCGGCTCGCCATCGAGATCGGCAAGAAGCCAGTCGATCTGCTTGTCCTCCCCGAGCTCGCCGGCGTCGACAGTTTCTGGAGCAGCCCCACTTTCGATGAGGCGGTCTGGCGCCAGGCCGCCGCGACGCATGCGATGCTCGAAGAACACCTGCGGCCGATCGCTGCGAGGCGCATCGTGGGGACGCGCGCCGTCGCTGAAGGCGCAAAGCGATGGAACGAGACCTTTCTATGGACGCCCGAGCGCGGCCTGGTTCGCGGCCGGGCCAAGGCGCTGCTGCCGCAGCAAGAGGGCGGTTGGGAAGAAACCTGGTTCGACCGCGGCGCGCGGCACGCCGAACCGGTGCGCGATGGCGCGCTCTGCTTCAGTGAACTGGTATGCACCGAACTCATGGTGAGCACGGCCGCGCGCGGTCTGGGGCAGTCGGGGGTTCAGGTGATCGCCGCGCCGCGCGCGACCGGCGGCCACCCGCGCTGGGAAGTGGCGGCGCGAATGACGGCGATCGCCGCAGGCGCCTTCGTGGCGACGGCCAATCGCCGTGGCGCGACGCTTGCCGGCGGCAGCTGGATCGTGGGGCCCGACGGCGACATTCTCGCGCGCACCGACGAGAGTGCCCCGATCGTCAGCCTCGAGATCGATCTCGCTTTGGTCGAGAGCGCGCGGCTGACCTATCCGCGCAACGTCAGGGATTGAGCGGCCTCAGATTACGAGGCTGCCACGCAGGAATAGTCTTCATTGCGAATAATCTTTATTGAGAGGCCAGGACGATGAAACTGCGGCTATTGCGCAACGCGACGCTGAAGCTGGAGATCCAGGGCCGGATCGTCCTGATCGATCCATTCTTTGCCCCAAAGGGATCGCGCCCGTCCTTTATCGGGCGCGCGCCCAATCCGCTGGTCGAGCTGCCGGCGAGCCCGGAAGAAATCCTCGACGGCGTCGAGCTCGTCGTCGTCTCGCATCTGCATGCCGACCATTTCGATCCGGTGGCGCAATCCCTGGTGCCGAAACATCTTCCGCTGATCTGCCAACCGGGAGACGAAGACAAGATCCGGTCGTACGGGTTCAGCGACGTCATGCCGCTTGCCAAGATCATCGATTGGAACGGCATTCGCCTGCAGCGCCGCGAGGGCAGTCATGGCCTCGGACCGGTCGTGCAGAAAATGGGATCGGTGATGGGTTTCAGCATCACGGCCAAGAACGAACCGGCGGTCTACTGGGCCGGCGACACTGTGCTCTATCCGGCCGTCGAAACCGTCATCGGGGACACCAAGCCCGAGATCATCATCATCCATCCTTGCGGGGCGCGATGGGACGGCGATCTCATCACGATGGATGCCGCGGAGGCCGTCGCGGCCTGCCGGCTGGCGCCTGACGCCGTGGTGATCGCCACGCACATGGAATCGCTCGACCACGCCACCGTCTCACGCGACGAGCTGAGGCGGCATGCGACCGAACAGGGCGTCTCGCCGCAGCAACTGCTGATACCGCTGGATGGAGAGACCCTGCAGCTGAAATCGCGGCAGGCTTGAGCGGCGGGCACGTCGCTCGCCGTGGCCGGGGAAAGCGTTACTTCCCCGCCCCGCCCCGGCTCAGCAAAAACACGCCCTGCTCGCCGAACATGTTCCAGACCCACCACGGCAGCGTCAGCGGCACCGGGCGGCCGTAGAGATCAAGGGCGACCGCGCGCTCCATCTTGACGTTGATCTCGTCGCAGAGCTGCACGAAATCCTTGATGGTGCAGAAGTGGATGTTCGGCGTGTCGTACCAGGTGGCGGGGAGATTTTCGGTGCGCGGCATGTGGCCGCCGACCAGCAATTGCAGCCGCATCTTCCAGAAGCCGAAATTCGGGAACGACACGACGGCGCGCCGGCCGATCCGCAGCAGGTTTTCCAGCACGACCTTCGGCTGCCGCGTCGCCTGCAGCGTCTGCGACAGGATCACGTAATCGAAGGCGTCATCCGGATAATTGACGAGGTCGGTGTCGGCATCGCCCTGCACCACCGCGAGCCCCTTGGCGACGCAGCGGTTGACGCCCTCGCGCGACAGCTCGATGCCGCGACCGTCGATGCCGCGGCTTTCCAATAGTTGCAGCAGCTCGCCATCGCCGCAGCCGACGTCGAGCACCTTGGAGCCGGCCGGAATCATTTCCGCGACCAGCAGATGATCGGTGCGATACTTGCCCGTGCGATCGGGCGCGACGCCGCCGAGCGGCAGAGCCTGTTCCTGAAGCGCCATCTCAACCACCTGTTGAGTCTTTTCTTGATGCGTTTTCTTCACGCGAACCGGGATCCACTTCGCTTGAAAACGCTTTGCTACCGAGCCCGCGCGCCTTGCCTGCGGATTGCAGGAAGGCACGCGAAATGTCGAAGAACTCGGGCACGTCGAGCAGGAAGGCATCATGGCCGCGATCGGTTTCGATCTCGGCGAACGACACCCGCGCGCTGGAGGCATTCAGCGCATGCACCAGCGCGCGCGCTTCCGAGGTCGGGAACAGCCAGTCCGAGGTGAACGACACCACGCAGAAGCGGGTCTTGATGCCGCGAAACGCCTGCGCCAGCACGCCGTCATGGTCGGCGGCGATATCGAAATAGTCCATCGCGCGCGTCAGATAGAGATAGCTGTTGGCATCAAAACGCTCGACAAAGGACGAGCCTTGATAGCGCAGATAGCTTTCGACCTGGAAATCCGCGTCGAACGAGAAGGTCGGCAGGTCGCGGTCCTGCATCCGCCGACCGAACTTGCGATGCAGCGCGGCGTCAGAGAGATAGGTGATGTGCCCGGCCATCCGCGCCACGGCCAACCCGCGGTGCGGATGGGTGTTGAGTTCGAAATAACGCCCGTGATGCCAGTCCGGATCGGCCATCACCGCCTGCCGGCCGAGCTCGTGAAACGCAATGTTCTGCGCCGAATGGCGTGTCGAGCAAGCGACCGGCAGCGCCGAGAACACGCGCTGCGGATAGGCGGCGGTCCATTGCAGCACCTGCATGCCGCCCATCGATCCGCCGATCACGCAGAACAAGGTTTCGATCTCGAGCCGGTCGAGCAACATGGCCTGCGCGCGGACCATGTCGGGGATGGTGATCAACGGAAAATCCAGCCCCCAGGCCTTGCCGGTGGCCGGATTGGTCGAGGCCGGACCGGTCGATCCCATGCAGCCGCCGATCACATTCGCACAGATGATGAAATATCGGTCGGTATCGAGCGGGCGGCCGGGACCGACCATGATTTCCCACCAGCCGGCCTTGCCGGTCAGCGGATGCACATTGGCGACATGCTGATCGAGGGTCAGTGCGTGGCAGATCAGAATGGCGTTGGAGCGGTCGGCGTTCAGTTCGCCATAGGTCTGATAGGCGATCTGGAACGGCGCAAGATCGATGCCGCAATCAAGCTTCAGCGGCTCGTCCATGCCGAACGTCGCCACCGTCGAGGTCGGATGATCGGCCTCGTGGGCGCGGTCCACGCTGTGAATCGACGGACTGGATATCGACGGCACGTTTGTCATTTCGGCACCGACCTCCCTGCGGAGGCCCTACGGACAGAATCAGGCCATAAAAAAACCCGGCCTGAACAAAGGTTCGGCCGGGATCAACTCTGTCCCCGGCCTGTTTAGCGAGTTGTTTAACGTGGCTGCAAGCCGGCCGGCTCAAATGACCACGGAATGGGCTAAAACTAGTCCGAAGCGGCCTTTTCGTCAAGGCTGGCCCATGGTTAACCGGGGCTCAGAACCCTCATGGTGAGGAGGCGCCCTTGCGCCGTCTCGAACCATGAGGGAGAAACGGGCTCCATCCTTCGAGACGCGGCGCAGGCGCCGCTCCTCAGGATGAGGTCAAGCTCTCGTCAGGTTAAGCGAAATGTCCAAGCCTCCCCCGGCCCCGCCCTCGCTGCAGGAACTACGCAAGGAGATCGATGCGATCGACGAGCAGGTCCATCGCCTCCTGATGGCGCGCGGCGACATCATCGACCGGCTGATCCAGGTGAAGCAGACCCAGGAAGTCGGCTCGGCGTTCCGCCCAGCGCGCGAGGCCAGCATGATGCGCGAGCTGGCCCGGCGTCATCGCGGCATCCTGCCGCTCGACACCATCGAGAGCATCTGGCGCGTCATCATCTCGACCTTTACCTATGTCCAGGCGCCGTTCTCGGTGCATGCGGATGTCTCAGTCGGCGAACCCGCGATGCGGGATTCGGCGCGCTTTCACTTCGGCTTCGTCGTGCCCTATGTGGGCCATTTCAGCGCGCAGGCCGCGGTGGAAGCGGTGGCAAAATCGAAGGGCGACCTGGCGCTGGTCTCGGCGATCTCCAGCCGCACGCCGTGGTGGCTGGCGCTGGAAGCGGACGGTGCGCCGAAGATCATAGCCCGGCTGCCGTTCCTCGAACGCGCCGATCATCCGGCCGCACTCCCGGTGTTCCTGATCTCGCGGGTCGCCGATGACGCCATGGTGACCGAAGTTGAGATGTGGAGCGTCCGCGTCGCCGGCTGGAACGCCGATATTGCGCGCGCCGTGGCACCGCTCGCCGAAATCGTCGCCGTGCCCGACACCGCCTTCGACGGAGCAGCGCTGTTAGTCTCGGATGCCGGCACCGGCTTCGAGAAGATCAAGGCCGCCCTGATCAAGGCCGGCGCCTCGGTGCGCTCGTCGGCCCTCGTCGGCAGCCACGCAACGCGCTATACGGTGCCCCCGAACGGGGCAGCCAAATCCTAAAGCCGCGCCTTGAATATCCGGAGCCAGAAGATGAACCGCCCTGTGCCGAATCCCGGCATTCTCGATATTGCGCCCTACACGCCCGGCAAGACGCCGGTGCCGGAGCCGGGCCGCAAGGTGTTCAAGCTGTCCGCCAACGAGACCCCGTTCGGGCCGTCGCCGAAGGCCAAGGAAGTCTACCAGCAAGCGGTGGCGCATCTGGAAGACTATCCGGAAGGCACCTCGCGGGTGCTGCGCGAGGCGATCGGCCGTACCTACGGGCTCGATCCCAACCGCATCATCTGCGGCGCCGGCTCCGACGAAATTCTCAATTTGCTGGCGCACACCTATCTCAGCCAGGGCGATGAGGCGATCTCCACCGCGCACGGTTTTCTGGTGTACCCGATCGCCACGATGGCGAACGGCGCCAAGAACGTCGTCGCGCCCGAAACCAACTTCACCGCCGACGTCGACGCCATTCTCGCGCGCGTCACGCCGCGCACGAAACTGGTGTGGCTGGCCAACCCGAACAACCCGACCGGCACCTACGTGCCGTTCGACGAGGTCAAGCGGCTGCGCTCAGGTCTGCCGCCAAGTGTGCTGCTGGTGCTCGACGCCGCCTATTCCGACTACGTCTCGCGCAACGATTACGAGCTCGGCCTGGAACTGGTGGCGACGACTGAAAACACCGTGATGACGCACACCTTCTCCAAGATTCACGGGCTGGCGGCTTTGCGGATCGGCTGGATGTTCGGCCCCGCCAACATCATCGACGCGGTCAACCGGATCCGTGGGCCGTTCAACGTCTCGACGCCGGCGATGCTGGCCGCGGTGGCCGCGATCGAGGACACCGCGCACATTCAGATGTCGAAGGCGTTCACCGAGCAGTGGCGCAACTGGCTGACCGAGGAGATCGGCAAGCTCGGGCTGAAGGTGACGCCCAGCGTGGCGAATTTTGTGCTGATCCACTTCCCGGAGAAGGGCAAGACCTCGACTGAGGCGGACGCGTTCCTGACCAGGCGCGGGCTGGTGCTGCGGGCGCTGAACAATTACGGCCTTCCCCATTCGCTACGCATGACCATCGGCACCGAGGAGGCCAATCGCCTCGTCGTCGACGGCCTGCGCGACTTCATGGCGGCCAAATGAACGCGACACCAATCTTCCGACGCGTCGCGCTGATCGGCTTCGGCCTGATCGGCGGCTCGATCGCGCGCGCCGCGCGGGCCCAGGGGCTCGCCAGCGAAATCGTCACCACCGCGCGCTCGGAGAAAACCCGCGCCCGGGTGCTGGAGCTCGGCATCGTCGATCGCGTGCTGGAGACCAACGCGGAAGCCGTCAAGGACGCCGACCTCGTGATCCTCTGCATCCCGGTCGGCGCCTGCGGGCCGGTCGCGCAGGAGATTGCGCCTTTCCTCAAAGCGGGCGCGATTGTCTCCGACGTCGGCTCGGTCAAGGGCGCCATCGTCCGCGAGATGGCGCCGCATCTGCCGCAGAACGTTCATTTCGTCCCCGCCCATCCGGTGGCGGGCACCGAGCATTCCGGTCCCGACTCCGGCTTCGCCGAGCTCTTCATTAACCGCTGGTGCATCCTCACGCCGCCCGAGGGGACCGATCCCACGGCCGTCGAAGTGCTCCGCGCATTCTGGGCCGGCATGGGCGCCAAGGTCGAGATCATGACGCCTGATCATCACGATCTGGTGCTGGCGATCACCAGCCATTTGCCGCATCTGATCGCCTACACCATCGTCGGCACGGCCGATGAACTGGCGCAGGTCACCTCGTCGGAAGTTATCAAATTCTCCGCCGGCGGCTTTCGCGATTTCACCCGCATCGCAGCGTCTGATCCCACGATGTGGCGCGACGTTTTTTTGAACAACAAGGAAGCCGTGCTGGAAATGCTCGGCACCTTCAATGAGGATCTCTCAAAGCTCACCCGCGCCATCCGCCGCAACGACGGCGAGGCGCTGTTCGAGCATTTTACCCGCACCCGCGCCATCCGCCGCGGCATCGTCGAAATCGGCCAGGATTCGGCAGCACCCGATTTCGGCCGCCCACATCCGCCGCTGGCGAAGAAGGCGGAGTGACCCTCGCCCTCGCGGGCCGTCATTGCCTGCGCAGCGAAGCAATCCACGCTTCGGCGTGGGGATAGATGGATTGCTTCGTCGCTTCGCTCCTCGCAATGACGTGGTGAGAGCGTCAAGCGGGGTCCTTGTAGCCCGGATGAGCGCAGCGATATCCGGGGCGGTGCGAGAGGAGTCCCGGATTTCGCTGCGCTCATCCGGGCTACGAAGCTTACGCTCTCTTGCGCAAACGCTCCGCGTTTGTCGCAGGCAATGACGTGGAGAGTTTCAAAACAGCGCGTAGGATGGGTGGGCTGGCACTCAGCGACAGAGTTGGGCGGGCATCATGGCTCTGGAAATCTTTACGTTGCGGGAGCGCCCCGATCTTCGGCCATTGATCTTCTCTTCCGATCTGCAATCGGTCTGGCCGGAATTCATGCAACATGACGCGGCGGCGCAGCTCTACTTTGCGCCATCGATGTTCGACCTGTACCTCGACTACGCGTTCGCCGGCGTCGCCGGGGGCAAGGTCGTCGCCCGGGCATTCAGCGTGCCGTTCGCTTTCAACATCGACGGCCGCACCGAGCTTCCCGATGGCGGCTGGGACGAGGTGATCCGCTGGGCACACGATGATCAGATGACGGGGCGCGCTCCGAATGCGCTGAGCGCGCTGGAAATCAGTCTGCTTCCCGAAGCGCGAGGGGGCGGCAATGCGCTGGCGTTTCTGGACGCCATGAAAGCCAGCGCGAAAGCCCATGGACTTGCGGAAATGTTCGCGCCGGTGCGGCCGAACCAGAAGCATCTTCATCCGTTGATGCCGATGCGCGATTACGTTGACACGGTGGGTGCCGACGGCTTCCCGACCGACTCCTGGCTGCGTACCCACCTTCGCGTCGGGGCAAGAGTCGTGAAGATTGCGCCTTATTCCATGACGATTGTCGGCAGTATCGCCGACTGGTCACGCTGGACCGGCATGTCGTTCGATCGATCGGGCGAGGTCTCGATTGCGGGCGCGCTCGTGCCGGTCATGATTTCACTTGAACGGGATTATGCGGTTTACGTCGAACCCAACGTATGGGTTCGGCATGCATTGTGATGATCATCCTTCGTCATTGTTTCGCGCGGTGTGGCCGCCAACGGCGATTGATGGGTGTGGAGAGATCGTCAAGCGGGAGCCTTGTAGCCCGGATGAGCGTAGCGATATCCGGGGCGGGAGGAGTCCCGGATATCGCTTCGCTCATCCGGGCTACGAAGCTGCAGGAGGCTATTTCCGCGATTTCATGAACCGCGCGATCGGGTGTCGCATCACAAGCCTCGGCGCCATCGCCTGCGCGTCAACCGGCGGCCGCGCCGATCCGATGCCGAGATCGCCATTGGGATGGTAGAACGCATACATTCCGGGCTCGTCGATCATGTGCTGCGCCGAGGCCGGCGATCCGATCAGCACGGACAGTAACGTAGCAGCGCCGAAAAATCGGGTCTTGGTCATCTTGCTTCTCCTCATCATCGACCCATCGACATGGGCCGTCGGAGAGCAGGACCAGCATTTCGGCCACAACATTCCCGGCAAGGATCAGAGCGCCGATCACGGTTCGGCGATCCCGATGGAGGCGAGTACACGGACGCTTGATCGGAACGGCGACGGCGGTGCACCGCCTGCCCAGACACAAAATATCGAAAACAACCCCATGCAAAGTAGCCCGCAGGATGAGTGGGGCGCGGCGCGTAGGATGGGTGGAGCGCAGCGATACCCATCACGGCCGGGGATGCGGTGATGGGTTTCGCTGCGCTCTACCCATCCTACGGTCTCAAAACAGCGGCGGCATCTGCCCAACTTTCAGCGGACCCAGAAACACCGCGCCGTCGACGAAGCGCAGCAGGAAGGCGCCCGCGAGCGCGCGATCTCGACATGGCCGCCCGCGGCCTGGATTCCCCTGAAGCGTTACCGGGAAACGAAGCGTCGGACTTCGCTCTGGATCAGAGAGGCTGAGCGTAGGGCACAGCATCCATCAACAGCACACCAAATAGAAGGACCAGATAGAGCATGGAAAACACGAACAGGCGACGCGCTGCCTGCCTTTCCTTGTCATTGCTCCGACGTACTTGCCATGAGAGAAAAATCATGATCGCTCCAAGCATCGCTGCGGCCGCGCCATAGAGCGCGCCTGCGAACCCCGATACCCAGGGCAGCAGTGAGACAGCAGCCAGAAGAACGCTATAGAGAAGAATCTGGCGCTTTGTTTCGGCCCGGCCGGCTACGACCGGCAACATCGGCACCCCGGCGCGAGCATATTCTCCGGCAAGATTGAGCGACAGTGCCCAGAAATGGGGTGGCGTCCAAAGGAAGATGATCAGGAACAGGATGAGCGGTTCGAGCCCGACATCTCCGGCGGCCGCGACCCAGCCGATGACGGGTGGGAGTGCGCCAGCGGCACCGCCAATGACGATATTCTGCGGTGTTCGGCGCTTGAGCCACATCGTGTAGACGACGACATAGAAGAAAATTGTGAAAGCAAGCAGCGCAGCCGCGGCCATGTTCAGGAAGGTGCCGAGGCTCATAACGGCGCACGTGCCAAGCACCAGTCCGAAAACCAACGCTTCCGAGCGCGATACACGGCCGCTCGGAATTGGACGCATGGCGGTGCGCGCCATCAACGCATCGATGTCGGCGTCGTACCACATATTGAGCGCACCTGCAGCGCCGGCTCCGGCAGCTATGCAAAGAAGAGCAACGACGCCGGCGAAGGGATCGATGCCGCCCGGTGCGACCATGAGACCGACAGTTGCGGTAAAGACGACCAGCGACATAACGCGCGGTTTCGTCAGCGCGACATAGTCCCCGATGTTGGCATAGCTCCCGCGAACGAGAATTGAACGATTGATTTGCATGAGATCAATGCCTCCTCTTGCCGGCGACATGGCGGCATGTTGTCCGATACTCCCCGCCGTGTGCCGACTAGCCCAGCGAGTTGATGACTTCCCGATAGGCGGCTTCAGGAAACGCTTTCAGCGTGCGTGTCCGGATGTTTCCCAGCATGCCCAGCTGCAGGTTGAAACGCGCCGCCACAGTGTCGTCCGGAGCTTCGTAGATCGCGACCATGTCATAGTCGCCCATGGTGAGGAAAAAGAGTTTGAAGTCGCCTCCCATCTCCTTGAGCGCCTTCTTGGCCGTATCCAGACGACCAGGTGAATCCTTTACCTTCTGGATGCCCTGGTCGGTCCAATTTGCAAGCATGACGTATGTGGTCATGACCTCCTCCTTCAGATGCGAGGCGGCAGTATCTAGGTCGGCGACG
>Ga0307510_10011168_pt1 | contig 10679 bp, 10 predicted proteins | sample 12_EM_MG_FD_207224 | JGI IMG/M metagenome (GOLD analysis project Ga0307510, IMG submission 207224) | Populus trichocarpa ectomycorrhiza microbial communities from riparian zone in the Pacific Northwest, United States - 12_EM | ecosystem: Host-associated > Plants > Roots > Unclassified | place... | reverse complement strand
CAGTGAGTTAGGCTTTGGTGTAAAAAAATTCAGAATTCAGGGAATTTCGTCCGGGACAGCGGGGGATCCGGGAAAGCGAGATCCGGGACAGCGAGGTGCGACTGTACTTGAACACAGGGATCAAGAGTTTGTACTGTGTGACCGATTGTCTGTGCACATCCTAGCACTCACACTAAATTCAGACTCAAAATGCTCAGGCGCTTCTTGAAGGGCAAGAAGAACCGGGAAACAGGGGGGGGGTTATATTTTGTATGGCCGCTCAGATATGCATAAATATTCTACCATATATATTCCTTTAATCCCGGTTTCCGGGTAGTTGAAACCTTATTTTCATTCTTAACTATTATACAATCCACAGACCTAAGTCCGGGTACTTGTTGCCTAAGACGAGTACAGTCACGCCCCACTATCCGGCACGGCCAAAATCTAAAGAATCTGTCTGGCACGGCGGGTGATCCCGGACAGCAGGTCAGGTTTTGGTGTAAAGGAATTTAGAAGCCCCGGAGGTCCATATGGGAGAGCGAGGCATCCAGATTATCAAGATCCGGCATAGCGATATGTGACTTGTACAAGTATTGGCAGTGGTCATATCAGAAAACATCACACCTGCGCTGCCTCCATGATGGGGTCTTAGAGTAATGAATTTAATCCCGAGGATGATATTCCTATCGTAGTCAACTAGCTAGCCACCCCGGCTACTTACTAAATTGTTTGCGAATAATACCGTGATATGATGTGGTAACCCAAGACAGATGAAGTAAACTTTTGCAAGCACCGGTGTAGCAACCAAAACCCCTTCTTGTCTTTGTTTTTGCTTCGGAGGAGGAGGAACTATAATACCGGTGAATTTATGTGCCAGGAGTTGGCATGAATGGTTCGGAAGGCGGTGCATGCGCAGCATAAGGCTCCAGTACCGTACTCGAGTACCGTGCTCGAGTATGATACAAGTACTCGTACTGTTCACATCTCACGTTGTCATGCTTTGCTGTAGCCGCAGTAGTGCGAAATAATGGTAATGTAATCTTTAGTGGGCGTTTTTGCTTTTTCTCTTCTCCCCTTTCCCTGGCAATCGCCGCTGTCGATAGATGAGTTGATGTACTACTAGTAGTGCACGGGGGCTCTGGACATGCGGTCCTATGCTAGTGTAGTGCTCAGCACTGTACGAGTACCGTACAACTCCAAATGCGATGTCGTTCAATTGCGGGTGCTTGGAGTGTGCAGCAGCACAAAGTGTCCCTTGGGCCGGGGATCGAGGGGCTGATATTAGCTGATTGTTTGATATTGAGATATCATCCCGGTAGGTTCTCCACATCCCTCACTAGCGTCCTTTGATATTAGATTGTGCTGTTATTATAACTATATCATTGTTATTATTAGTGAGTGTGTGTCTGGCGCGGACAATTCGATGAGCATCGCGTGTGAACCTACAAGTACTGGGCTGGGGAGTGTATGTTTTCCGCGACTTCCTTACCAAAGACATTTCTTTCCCTTTCCTCCCTGCCTGCCATCCCGCCAGACTGACTGACTGTCCGATTGCTGCTTGCAGGGTTGTTTAAGCAATTAGCGAAGGTAATTGGGTAGACCTCCCTTAGGGCAAATCCAACCTTTACCTCTGCCGGGTGAGAAGTGCCTGAAAACAGGGATTAAAGAAATGTGGTACAAAAGATGCACGTATCTGAGCGCCAATAAGAAATATACCCCCATGTTATCGGGTACTTCTTTCCCGTAACGAGAACGAAAGATACGGCATATGCACAGGCACGGTACGGGTGAGAGCTGGATTTCCAAAAGATGCCGACAGGAGGGATCTTTCGCGACCTGCAGCCCCGCGGCCCTGTCAACCAGCCAGTTCCAGTCCCGTCCAGTCCTATTCGTTCTTGATCAAAAACTGTGATTCAAAAAAAAGGGAAAGGAAGGAAAAAAAAACCGTGGGTTGCGGCTCAGCAAGAACCGGAAGTTTGATGTGGACTTCCTCTGGGCCAATAATTATGTTGTTGCTAGGTGGTGATTGAAATGTAAGGGTTGAATGAAGATGGGAGGGAGCGGGGGTTGGATACACGATAACGATATCTGTGCATGCACTGAGTTTTCTCTATTGGATTCCTTCGTATTTTTTGTATTTATATTGATCTCAACGTGTATTGTTCGAGTAGTATGGTGGATGGCTATGACGATCTTTCTTGGGCACTAGGACCCTCCGAGAACAAGGAGGTACTGAACCAAAGCCATGTTTTTTCTCTCATGTTCCAATACGCATGATACTACCGGCTCCGTGGGGTTTCTGTTATTATCTGCTGCCAATCGACATTGTAGGCAATAGCACTCACCGCCAAAGCGGTGAGGCGCCTCAAAATCTGGGGATCGACTGTTGGTCGGGTGGTGGTGGTAGGATCATACGGGGCTTTACTGACCAAAATTTGGTGAGTGTAACTAGAGGAGAGGTCAATCCTAGCTCCTTTTGAAGGTAGAAAGAAGTCAGGCGAATCCTCTACAAGTGCTCCTCCTGCCACAGTGGCTCCACGATATACTGCGGGGAGGCGACCTACAAGCCAATAGCCCCCCCGCCCCATTTGCCCTCAAACCCAGTACACAAATACGAGAGAGCAATTAGCAAAGCTCTCTTCCTCTGTCCTTTTGCCGGTCTCCCTTACGCCTTCGCCCAATCCCTCTATGTCCACCCCTCCAGAGTAAGACATCTGCCAATGATCCCTGTCTCATGCCCACAAATATTCCAATCCCAGCAAGAGCCCCGTCCGTCCCACCTCCTCAAGACTCCGCTTTCTTCTTCCTTCCCCTCCGCCTCCTATCACAACCGGTGACACAGCCGTTGAGAGGGGGGGGGGGGTCAGTGCGGAATGGAAAAAAAGAAAGAGGGAATGGGAAAGAAACCCCCCGAATAGGATTCACGGTTCAGCTTTGATATGACTAAACTCAGATCGAGATAGAGGAGGCTATGGTCCACCTCTGCCCCGATAGACCCGTCGCGGCAGATGACTAATATTATTATCTATCCGGTATCATATTAATGCTAGGAACCTCAGAGACAGGTATCCGATATCTGGTTTTTGCTTTTCACAATATTTGGTTTTTGATTTCTTGTGGCCTTTTTTAGGGCGGAGGACATCCTCCTTCGTGGTACGAATGTTCTATGTTTCTTCAGTGCTTTCCTCTTTGTGCATAGCCTCGCGTATATTTCGGCGGAGGTACGACAGGCACGTAGACTTGCCAATGGAATTCCCATGTTGCGGAAGCCGGCGTATAATCTGCAGATATGGATCCGCTGTCAACCTCGTGGCAGAAGACTTTCGAGAGTGGATCCATTTCGCCTCTAAGGAGAGGAAGAAAATGCAATTTCGTATCATGGCACAAATCTCTCTCTGTGCCTCTCTCTCTCCCTTTCTCTGTCACTCTATGGTATGTACCCCTTTTCCTTCCTTCGGCTTTTTCTCATATTGCATTATCTGTGATATCGATGGTTATGCCCGTGTTCTCCTCCACTATTTTCCTGCATCCGGGTGCCTGGATGTCTGTAAGGGGATAGGTTGAATTCCGAGTCTGGGTAGGTTTCGAATTACCCTGGGTTTTCTTTGGGATTAAGTTACTGCGTAATGTGCTTACGGTGCCAGCCAACACAAATCAGCCCCCAACTCACTCCAGTGCCCGACCTCAACCCCCCAGCCCACCAACCACGACCCTTAAGCTCAACACTTTGTGCAAAAGTGCTTACCTTATGATTTCCTAGAGAATTACTGAAGGGTTTAAAGGAATTTCCACTTTCTGTGGGCTTAGGATAGTTCAAAATTTCATTATCTTTATATGAGGGCTGCCAAATTAACACGGCGCAAGCTAACTGTATCAAGCAATATCCTACTGACGCTGCGCCAAGTAGGGTACCGGTAGTACATCTGTATTGATGTACCGGTACACTCTTTAGAGAGGTGGTTTCCTGCTTAACAAACGACCTTGAATTGATATACGTCTCGATTTGCGGTGTCTGCCACTCTGCCGGATCTCACTCTTTTTCTGGTCGTAGGGTGCTTGAGTGTAGTATCATCAGAGTATCAGGGGATAGTATCATACCTACCTTAATAAATCCATATCTAGCTTGAATTATTTACTTTACCCCATCCAACAGATTCTCTTATTTTCTCCTCTTCCTTCTGCTGTAGTGGAGGGGAGCGAAACTCATATGGTGCGCTGCACTTTGCATCACCCCGCTGAAATCCTCTCCACATTCCCCATTATTTGTTTTTTGGACTTTGTTGCCTGATTGGATTCCCGCAATTCGCTTCCTGTGCTCCAAAGGAGGGGCGGAAGGACGAGGAGGCCCTTTTCAACCTTTGGTTCGACCAGTCTTGATCGCAGGATTGCTCTCGTCTCGCCTTCCCCGCATGCTGAGTTTGGTTGAAAAGAGTTGGACGCAGATTTTGGGCAGTATTACTTTGCATAGAGTAGCTATGTGATGCTTCCCTCCTCGCACCCATCCTCCTCGGGAAGTGTGCCTGCAAATCTGGTTGAACACCCACTCAAAACGAGGGAGCAGGAGGCAAGCGACTTACAGGGCTGTCACATAACTTGTTCCTTTTCTACTTTAACTTTCTCTCTCTCACACACTCGCTATTTTCGATCCATGTCCCCTCAATGCCTGATACCCTCCTCGAACAGTAAACCCTTCCCATCGGCATGGCTAGGCCTGCATTTTCGTCCCGCTACCACATGGTTTGTTTTGCCCCTTGGCCCCCGCAACCATGCAATTGGGCGCACGGGGTTGGACATTGGACATCTTGTCTTGAATTGTGATCCAGATGCTTCAGCGATAGAGACACCTTTTTTCCCTCAATGAAGATCAAGAGCTTGGAACTCAATCCGCGCCTCGTGCAGGCCTCTGGGCATCGCCGCGCATACATAAGAATTGCGCATTTTCTGAAGTCCGGGTCCCCATCTCCACTGTGTCGGTGGAAGTTATGATTCTGGACGGCATACGATGCAGCAGGATAGGAAAGAATTCGGATTCGGAGAGAGGGGTGAGCTTGTTTACTTCTTTCCTTTTGATTTCTTTTTTGATTCCTTTCTTATTGTTTCTTTTCTTTTTCTTTTTCTTTTTCTTTCCCATTGAGATTGAGATTCAAGAAGGTGGGTGGATTGAAGAACTGTAGCTTCTCTTGTTTTTTCTTCCTCCTCCTCTCGACCTTTTGTCTGATATTTGATTAATTTTTAACTTTTCATTTTCATTTTCCATTTACCCCCATATCTTATTTGTCGCCCAAAAGCTAGCTCGACGGCACTCATATCTCACGAAAGTTCCCGGTATTTGGTAATGCCCATATCAGAACCTGACCTATATCTGGGGGTTCCACTGGCCACCTTCCTTTCATTGAGGCTTATTTACCATTCCTGCATTTTTTTCCATACTTGTCCCAGGCCATAAGTACCCGAAAACAGGGATTAAAGAAATATATGGCAAAACATCCGTGCGTGTCTGTGCCCCCATAGGAATGATCCCCCTCCATTTTCGGGTACTTATGGCCTGGGACAAGTATATAACTTTTCCTTTCTTTTTTCTTGCTCCTTTCTTCCAATTTGGATCTTGCGGGAGGGGGTTGGCTTTTCTTTCTGTCGATCCTATTGCTCGAAGCAGCAATATTATCGATCAGCTCCTAATAACATCGTACCCCTTTCGTTACTTGTTCATTGAATTCCCGAGTGTCACAGTGTCTAATAGTCCAAGAACGGGCCCAAGGAACAGCGAGGGGGCAATTATTTCCTGCAGCAGTGAAAAGAGAAGGGTCAAGGAGAATAAGTAGGACTCAAACTAGGAACCGGCTGCTTTAGCCTGGAATTGTCTGAGGACTCTGACTAGGGGTTCTCCTTGTTTTCCGGACTTGCTTCTCGGGGTTGTCTCTCCTAGACGGCCTTTTTTTTGACCGAGTCGTCTCTTTGAACTGTGTCTGTCTAAGTTGCTCTCCGCGTCTGCACGGCGGGTTGCCTGCCGTTCTGTAGCGTCCACTCTCTTGTTCATCTGTTCTTTTTGAGGGCTCTCTCTCCCCTCTCCCCACAGCTCCTCTCTTTTAAGGTTCTTTTTTTTTGTTGGTCTTAAGAAAAACACGGAAACGGTGAAGGTCAACCACAGCGGCGAGTACCCAAGACATCATTTGCCATCACTAGCAATAACACTCGGAGTGGACACATTGAGTGACGAGTCAAGAATAGGATTATCAATTTTTCTTCTATCAATTTTTTTTGCAATTCATTCTTTTTGCCTTTTTCCCTCTTTTAACTCCCTCAAGGTCATTTTGCCCTTTTCTTCATTTTGTTCCTTCCTTTCAAACAAACGAAAAGATAAGAGGTTTTTGCCTTACCAGAATATTTTTACCTGGTCATGACGGGGTTGTATCGATCTTCATCTCATATCACGCCAGACGCGACTCACTTTACAACAACGTCATCAGCCTCAGCAGCGCGAACATCCGCCGGTATTCAGAGCTTCAATAGCAACAGCAACACTGGCCTTCTTAGCGGTAATGCTCGTTTTGATCACCCACCTCTGACTACATTTTTTGTTGTGCCAGAGGGTGGAAACATGACAACTGGGACAAAACCATCAAGGGTTCGTAGAAAGAGTGCTCCGGGGACGGAGACAGTAAAACATCGCCGCACGAGGTCGGGGTGTTTTACATGCAGAACACGCCGCGTCAAGGTAATAAGCCTCCTCCCAATCGCGATCTACATGGTCGTGGTATTTAGGTACCCCGCTCATACACCCCCGCCTATCTCCCACCCGCTCCCTACAAAAATTCCCCTTCCCCAATTTCAACCATCGTTAGAACTCACCCATTGACTCTGTTATTGCTACTGGCTCTAGTGCGACGAGACGCATCCTGTTTGTGAACGTAAATTCACCAGATCACCTTTGAATTGGGTTAAAGGCTGTGGATACTAACATAGGTTCCAATATACAGGGTGTCAAAAGGGTGGAAGGGAATGCACCTATCCCGAAGTGGTTCCGTCCAAATCCATGTCGGCGCAGAGGAACAGACGGGAGAGACCGCCTGTTTCGAGGGAAGGGAGTTCGTCCCTTGACGAATTGGAGGAAGATGATGGATTCGACGATTACCAGGACGACGACAGACCGACTCCGGGAGAAGGACCAAGGCTAAGGGCCTCTGCAAGCCATGGATACCTGAGAGGAACCCAACGTCGGGAATCGTGGCCATCTTCGTCTGATCAGGGTCGACGCGGCAAACCTCGAAGGACGGGCTCATTGATAGACCCTAGCCCCTCACCGGGAAATGACAATTCTTATTATCCTGACTCTTCAGAGCCTGCCTCCCCAGCCGCATCCCTTCGAAGGACGACTTCGCACGCAAGTCTCGTCAACTCTGCGGAATGGGCGCATCTTCCCCACGATATTGCGTTTTACCTTAACTATCACCGGCAGATGCTTACCTGTCACCATTACCTCCTTAAATCCGACAATAGTAATTTTTTTAAGACAACCCTTCTGGAGCTCGCTGTGAATAACGAAGCTCTTCTTTATGCTGTTGCAGCATTCTCTTCCTTCCATTACAGCGTTCATCACAAAACCGGAGTGTTTCAAACGTTCTTGGAATATTACAACAAATCCGTTGGCCTTCTCAGAGTCTCCTTGGATGAGGAACATACTATGTCAACTATTGTTACTATCCTTCAACTGGCTAGTTTTGAGGTATTGTTTTGATAAGCTTTGTTTGGTTGTTGGCATTTGCTCACATGTTTCAGGAATATCTTGGGGATTGGATGAATCTTATGGAGCATAGAAACGCAGCAACCAAAATCTTGACAGCATTGTGGACCCCAGAGACCATGTCTGAGACTCCTCAACGGCGAATGGTATTTAATTGGTTTGCTCATTTTGATGTATTGGTAGCCATGATGGCAGGACATCGAACCACTGTGGACAGCCAATGGCTCGATTTCAACAGGCGGGCCGTTCACAGGGAGACTGAAGCAAATCCGGAAAGCATCAGCCTCAAGGTTGAAAATGCATCCTGCGAGTTTAGAGACCTCGCTATGGATGTCTCGATACTGACTGCTAAACGGTCTCAGGGGCTTATAATCATGGAGGATTTTCTGAATGAGTCAGCGAGGCTGTTACAAGCATGCAAATCCTGGTTTGAGTCACTGGATCCAGCGATCATGAGCGGGGCTGAGAAAGTTGTAAAAAAGGCAAGCACCTGTGCAGAGGACGATTGTCCTTTCGAGCCTGCGACTATCTACAAGGGGAATAAATGGGCGGTTAATTTCCTCGTGTGCGACTACTACGGCCTGATTATTGTGCTTAAGCACCAAATCGCTCTCACGAATGGTACAGGACCTGAGGCATCTTTGCAGGATTTGGCCATAGAGATCTGCAATGTGTTGGCTGCTGTTGAGGTGTATCCGGATGCTCCTTCTGGTGCGCTCCTGGCAGCCCAGGCCCCGCTGGGTCTGTCGGCTCTCTGGATCCCTAATAACAAACGATATAGAAGATGGATTCAGAAGCAATTGGCCAAGATTGAGCAGATGGGGTATGCGACATCCGATGTTTCTAATACGGTCTCGGCCACTAACAACGGATTTAATAGTTTCGTTTACCCACTCGCCTTCCGTAATAGAATGTCGGAAATCTGGAATGACCCCCAACTGAAGCACACCTGGATAACTAATAACACCGAGACAGCCATCGGTATGTCTATCCGGCAATTAGTTGACATGCGAGATGCAGAGTTTCCTAGGGACTCCGCCAGACACGATGTTAAGGAGATGAGAGCCCTGCTCACCGAGATGCGATTAGATTCTAAAGGCTCTGGTTCGCTGCCAACTCCGGTTTCTGAAGCCTCTCCTGATAGCAGCACTGATATCGCTGGCACTGGTGGAGATGATCAATCTTTTCACACTACAGTTCAAGGTACTGCGCACGAATGGCCGTGATGTTTATAGTACTTGCGTTTCTTATATCGTGTGTCATGCCCCTCAAAACGAAAATCACGCTGGTGGCACACGATATCTCTCACCGGTGTTTTTTCTCTCAACATTTTGAGGCTGCTTATATTTGTGCATCGGGTGATATCTAAGACGTACCATACATGTCCGATAATTGCTATTCAGCTTCTTTTTTTGTGTCAGCCTCTTTGGCCTTGTTACTTGTTCAGAGGATTGCTTTTTCTTTATCAATTTTTTCCGGCTATTATTATTTTTTCCATTCTAGGCCACCTTCCACTTTCCTTTCCTGTTATATCTCTATACTTTTGGCGTACCTTCCCTCTTGTGTATCCCTTTGTTCTTTCCCCGTCTGCCCCACACTGCATTACTCCTGGTTCTTAATATAGTGGTGAAAGGGGCATGTTGCTTATAGGTGAGGAAACCTAATGGTAGAGTAATGGGTGAATAGCGTGGGCGGGCAGAGTTCAGTTGCTCTATGAATTATCTCCAGTTTTTCCTGGTGGATTTTACTTTTTTATACACTTCTTTCTTTTATTCGGGCGGTTCGGAGGGGGCGTACTACAATGGGGATCTGGCATGTTTCCCATTCTTGGCTTAACTTTCTTGCTTTATCGCATTTTCTTCAATTCTGCTCTGGCGCCACTCAGTACAAGCAACGAGTATCAGCAAAGGGGTGGCTGGCTGAGAAGGGTGGAATTGATAGTACAAGCATGCGATATTAAGAGGAAAGAAATTGGTCTTATGTTACCTATTATATCTGGATGACGGTTGCCGTGTTGCACAATTGTTCTGCCAGCACTATAGGAGAGGACCCAAAGTCCTGGGCATAATGCGCGCACTTGTGGGAATTACACTGCCACAGAAGTCCTTAGAATCCAGAAACCAGTGCACAAGGATGAATCATCAGATTACAATGGCAATTTTAGTCATTTGGAACTCTCGCCCCCAGCGAGCCGAGAATTAGGGGCCGCCATGACTTTTATCGGGAGTATTATTTCAATATGATGGCAGGTGCGAATATATTCGGCCAATTGCCAGGCCGTTTGGGGTATGAGGATCTAGGAAATGGCAGGAGTCGTATTGATGTATATTCATGCTACGGATTGTTATAGGTAGGGCAGTTAGAAGAGCGTCTATAGACGAGTAAGTAAGATAGCAACTCTCTGTCTTTTAATCGGTCCCGTTACTTTACCCCTCGACTCCGGCCTCTTCTGACCAAGGACACCCTTGGTCCGGGGTTACCGAGTGAGAATATGTGCAGATACATGTTCCTTAATAGGAGCTGAGCCCAAAATTTTCACCCGCGGGGTTTCTTTTTTCTGTCTTGTCTACACTCCTGCGGTGATGGTAATGCCTTATCGAATTCTCCCCTTCCGGCATCCTAGGGGTTGGGTGTTGGTTTATGGAAAGCGTAGTGAGGCTTGGACTTGAATGATCGTAAGTGTGTTGATATGGTAGCTGAATTACGTATTGGGAGTTCTAGGAGGGACTTGTTAATGGGGGCAGGGTCTTCTCTCCTTATAGAGGCGCAATACAAATAGACCTACTGTGCAGGACAAGCCCTGCCTAGGTGAAGGATTAGTTATTGTGAGGGTCATTATATATTGCAACTCATATAATGTACGAGGCTTTTTTTTTAATGCTATATCATCCTGCTTGAATTGTTTGCTTTTTCTTTTTCTTTTCTTCCGGTCCAGTGATGGAGCCCGGGATGGAGA
>Ga0307510_10011167_pt1 | contig 10679 bp, 9 predicted proteins | sample 12_EM_MG_FD_207224 | JGI IMG/M metagenome (GOLD analysis project Ga0307510, IMG submission 207224) | Populus trichocarpa ectomycorrhiza microbial communities from riparian zone in the Pacific Northwest, United States - 12_EM | ecosystem: Host-associated > Plants > Roots > Unclassified | place... | reverse complement strand
TAACTAACGATGTTAATGACTGCGTAATTCTTGTATACATATCCAAGCTATAAAAGCAAAATAAAACAAAACAAACCTTCTTACCGACAAACACATAATATGTCCTTGTGTCCGATAACTAGTTTAATATTATATTAGTAGTTACTTTTTAAAATATTTTTATTTAAAAATATATTGAAATTTTCTTGTTAAATATATTTTTAATATCAACATATTAAATTGATTTAAATATATAAAAAAACAAAAGAAAAGGTCTTCACACAACCATGTTGACGTACATTACCACTTCAAATTATTTATTTATCTATAATTTGATTAATAACTTGAGACCAAACTTATGCATGAATCATGAGATAGAGACAAATAAAGCTATGATCCCGCAGTATCATGATTTTCCAATGAGCTTATATATACAAGTAGACTTTTATCTTTATAATTACTACCACCACTCGTTAGCACAAAATGTCAACAAATTAACCATTTAGGTGATGGCTCAGTGGTTTACCACATGAGACTAAGAGGTTTGCTTCCTTTGTGGTCTCAGGTTCGAGCCTTGTGGTTGCTCATATGATGACCACTGGAGGCTTACATAGTCGTTAACTTCAGGACCTATGAGATTAGTCGAGGTACGCGCAAGCTGGCCGAACACCCACGTTAAACTAAAAACAAATGTCAACAAACTTGTTGAACCCTGCCAGATGGCAACATAATTAGCATACCCTAATCTAGTAGGGTTACCGTTAGGGATCTTAAAGCTCCATAGCATCAAGGAAAATGGGCTGTGAGAGGGAGACATATCACGTGGAAATAAATTAGGGCCTGATAGATGTAGAAGAGAATACTTGAATGATTTTGCCACGTGACAACTGATCCATTCCCTTCGTCAACACTCATCAGCAGTACCTCTCTCTCTTGACCGACCTCACCGACAGCAGCAAACATGTCTGTTCACCGTCAAAACTAGTGAGCTGTGAGAGGGTGCATGGAGGGTTCATTCTTACATTGCATGCACAGAGCTTGTATTGATTTCTTCTCAACCAAAGTGTGTGCACTCTGAGAAACATGTATGGAGGCATAATGATCATACAGGAACTGCTAGAATATTGGTTGAATGAGATGTTATAGGTCGGGACGACCAAAGTTTTTATCTAACATTAAAAGAGAATGTTTAGGCACCGCTAATGTGTTTTTTCATGACTCGATCCATCGACTAGTCTAATAAAGTGATTTATTTAAATGTATGATAAAATGTAACAATAGTAAATGGATTAAATTAAAAAAAAAAGTGATCATTGACCCGCACAAAAAAAAAGCCCCGCAAAAAAAAAATTACGAAGTTCAATTCTTAGCCAACCTAAAGTTGAAGGATAAAATTAAAAAAAATATATAAAAAAAAGTACAAAAAAGCAACTCAAATCAACCACAGTTAGCATATCGAACCAAAATCTCGGCTCGTAAGACAAGGATAATATCATAGAAAGTAAATCAGAAAAAAAATGATGTCTAATTCACAACAAATCCAATGTGAAATGATGAAATAAAAAAAATTCAATAAAAAAAAGTCCTAGAAAAAAAGAAAAACTAGCAAAACCAGGTAAGTCCATAAAACTTCATTATCTAAATTATACAAACAAGATAACCTAATAGAAGAAAATCAGGAAAATCATGAAACTTAATTTACAACCCAACCTAATCTTCAAAGACAAAACTAAAAAATATTCAATTCAAAAAAAGACTCGAGTTATCCTAGACTAACTCACCAAACCCGCAACCTAGGATATCAGACCGGGATAACCCTTTATAAAGAAAAGCATAGAAAATCACAAGCCCAACTTCAAACAAAACCACTATGAAAGTATGATTTTGAAAAATAAAATTAGTCTAAAGAAGGACCTAAAAAAAGACTGTTGTCAACCCAGGTTAACCTTTCAAACCCGTGACCTGAGTCTTGAGAATGAGTTCACCTCATAAAAAAATCATGAAACTCAACTTTCAATAAATTCACTGTCGAAAAATGAAATAGAAAAATAAAATTAGTATAAAAAAATGTAAAAAAAAATTGGATCAGCCCGACTTAACCTTTCAAACCTTTGATCTAGGACATGATAACAAGATCACCCAATCAAAAAAAAATAATGAAGTTAATTCCTAACCAACCCTACATTGAAGGATCAAATTGAGAAATTTTTTTTTTTAAAAAAAACCCAAAACCAAAAATAGTAATAAAAAGAATGAAGACTAAATTTAACATAAAAATAAAATGTTAAGACACCTTTCAATTTTGGCATGCTTGCATGAATATCGAGGAGAGGAGAGATAAAAAAGAAAATGAAAGAAAGAAAAGGTTGTTGGAGCCTTTCCATTGCTCTTCCATTGACACACACCACACCATGGACAAGAGCTCGTAGCGACGCTTCCAATGCAATCATGATGATGATGTTTCGCTATTGGAGGAAGTTGCATGCTCTGCTAGAGCGAGGTGGCTTCACCCCACACGAGCCAACCAAGTTGTCTTACCCATCCTTTTCAATCATTGAATTTTTTTTTGTTTCAAATTTAATCTCTTAAGCTTTAATTGTTTTAGATCAATAAAATTAAATTTATTTTACAAAATCAAGCATAAAATGTGTGTCATAGTTTTTCCTCGACATCACAAAATCTCCATTTCTAGGCAACAAAAAAAACTCAATGTGAAAGGATCAATTTTTTTTTAAAAAAAATTGAGGGAACAAAAAAGAGAGTTGAATCTCTCCATGAAAGTGCAATTCTATCCCTTATGTTTGCAAGAAAAGTGGCTTAATAGTTGTTTAGTGTTCAAATTCAGTACTTATAGCTTTAATTATTTTAATTCAATTCAATTTCATTTAATATTTTCAAATGAAGCACCAACCAAAAGTCAGTTTTGTTTCTTGACACTGCTAATAGCCAATGCCAAGCCAAACGAAACAAATAACAAACCAAAATATTCCAAATTAATCTAATACAAAAGGATTAAATAAAAAAAAATTGAGTGACAAAAAAAAAAAAAAAAAAACTGAAAACAAAGAGAAACATCGTGCGAATCCAAGATGTTTCCTCTCATAATATACATAAAATGTATGATGACTTTCAGTTTTTTTCTTAATATCTGTGTTTTTTCACCGACTCGTGGAGGAGCCTAGACTTGCAAATCCAAGAAGTTTCAGGAAGTTTATGGTTGAATTGCATAATTAGTGCTGAAATAATCTCAAAAGAAAACCTATGAACCTCAGGCCTCAATGCCAAGCGTAATAAGCATTGCGATCCACAACTCCGAGGCCAGCTTTCCTGCTTGACGCAGATAGAGAAGCCCCTTGGCCACCCTCGTGGGCGTCGCATGTCCCTGCAAAGTTAAGGTTAATGCAAATAATATACCATCAGCAACCTCTCTAAACGTGAACACTCAGTGATAGCTACTTTCTTTATTAAACTTTTTAAAATCTTCATGTTTATCTTTCTCAAAATATTTTTTCCTCTAATGTTTTTGGCACTGCTGTTGGATTATGATGAGAACCAAGGAGACCAGAAATCAACAGCAAGAGTAGAAGCGGAAATCCTAGCGAAAGCAGATGCAGCAGCAAAGTCGGCAGAACAGTCCTAGCGTGACGAGGATTTCTGGCAGCTGTAAGTCGACCACAAGAGGTAGATTCCTTGCTCAAACTGGAGTGGCTGATAAAGGAAGTTTCTAAAATGGAAAAAGAGAAGAAGATTCTAGATTTAAGAGGCTTTATATACGGCAGGGACAACATTGAAGCCGGCAACTCAACCTGGCAGAACTAGGTCTCTAAGTTGAGGAGTTCTGACTTCTCACTCGAGTTCTGAGTTCAAATTCGTTACGATTAGGGTTATCATTATTAGTTATTTTCCAGCGTGTAAAAAAACACCAGTAGGCAGTAACTCTTTCAAATTAAGACCAAGATGATTTTTCACATTAACATGTTGAGCCTGCGGTGTGGAGGTCTCTGCTGTATGCTTCAGCGATAGAAGAATATCTCTAATGAAGTTCAGTAGACATCAAGAACTTTCTTGGAACCATAAGAAATTATCCAGCACTGACTCTGAATCAAAATGGTAAACTTTGAAGGTTAGCCTAATTAAGAAGTGAACATTACAAATTAACTACGTACTGACCTAGAGCTTGCAGGATAAACCATCAGGTTTTTTCATGTAAAGGTTACTTCTGACAATGCTAAGTGAAATGATTAAAATGATGATATGCTAAAAGCATGGTCTTATAAACAAAATAAGATAGAAGCAGAATGGAAATGGGAAACTGAAGTACTAATAACTAACAAAATTGAGTATATCCAACAGGCTAGTTCCGTAATGAGAAGCATTTTAAAAATTAGGGATACCCTTATCAGGACTAACAGGATTCTAGAAAAAAAAATACAGATAATAACTCTACCAGAAAGATTAAAGGAACTCGGAACTTAAAGGTTGACCTGGAAGCCAAGCTTTTTTTCAGTATCTGCAAGGTTGCTTGAAGTAGAAAACAGGCTGAATAGGGGCGGAGATTTGAATATATGAATACTGATCACTCCTGTCCGTATTCAAAAGAAAGAATTTCCTCAGAAACATCTAGCAATTCTTCAACTTCAACTTCTTTTGCCTCGTACTCTTCCTCTTCATCACTAGCTTCTCCATCCCTTAGAACCTGCCTCTGCAATCTTTCCTCTTCATGCAACAGCTTCCACTCATTGACCCACTTGTACCATTCATCCTTCATCATCCTCCTCTTCTCACGGTCCTGTTCACTCAATTGTAAAGAAACATCCTGGTCCTCTGCCTCGTACTTCTTGCTATACTTCTTCAAGTTCTTAGCAATCTCTTCCTCCTTTTCAGGACTCAAGAGAGATAGTGGCCTTGGGCGCCACAAGAACTGTCACAAGTGGTGGAAAATCAACAAGTAATCGAATAAGAATGATGCAAATCAAAGTTGCTACTAACAAGAGATTAGCAGTGGCCAAAAGAATGGTCCAAAGTTCAAAGACAAACGAAGATTATCCATTTTAGCAAGGGCATTGTAACATAATGTTTCACATTCTCAATCAATCAGGTGGCCCTAACATATCATTGATACTAGTTATTGGAATAAAGACACCATCAAGGTGACGCTAAGATAGTGGTGGTATTTTACGTGTCAATACCTCCAACCAATTAAAGTTGATTAAGGCCAATATTTCCACGATTGATCTTACCTGGAAGAAATGATCCTTCAGTGTCCGATAAAGTAGCTTTCCATTGAAAGACCAGATGTTGAAGCCATTTTCCATATCATGATGAACTGAAGTCACCGAAGTTGCAACATACCTGCAAACAAGGACAAATATCATAGCCACAGAACAAGTTTAGTAACAATGGATCAGCTTGATTCAGGCTGTCAAGAAGGAAACTTATCTACCATTACAAATATGGATTAGTCCAATTTCATTTGCTTAAAAACAACAACATCATGGTACCCAAATAGCCACATGATTGATGCTATCAAGCAATTTCTCAAAATTTACCTTCCAGTGGGATCCCATTCAATATCTGTTGCCATAAAATGCTCAGCTGTTGCCATTGTCTCAAGCTCATCAACATTGTAGAATTCCAACTGACCATTGAAACCTTTAAGTCCTGCAAGAATTAGGTAACGACCAGATGGGGACCAGAAAAGAGCATTTGCTTGTTTGCCCTTAAGAGTAGTTAGCTTTGAAACCCGGCCAGTGTTATGAGCAGTCCTCATTGAGTAAAAGCTTACATCTGGCCTAGGGCTGTCACCATGAATGACAGCAAACCTATGGCCCTTAGGCTCCCAAGCGAAGGCAATTATCTTATCGTTCTTATTGTCTAGCTCCAACACCTCAATTGGTATGTCCCGCTCTTTTATACGGAAAAGCTCAAATCCTGTGTACGTGCTTTTCTTGGTCTTTGTATACCTATCAACCTTTACAGCAAGGTAGTCACCGTTACTCTGCCAGTACATCTTACAGTCACTGACACTGAAAAGGTTCTTTTGCCGCAACTCCTCTTTACCGGGAATTTGAATGAGGCTCACCTATGAATTCATACAGAACATAAGTAGATTTTTTTTATTTTATTTGCAAAATAAAATGACCCATCCATTTCACACCTAATTACTCACCCTGGCAGGTTGATTCCCGCCACCAAGTTCAGGAACAAAGAGAGCAAAAATAGGATCTGTTGGTGACCAAATGAAGTCCATCACATTTTCAGCCTTCAAGGACTTTTTGTCTACAAGGCTGAATGACTCTGTTTCATACACAGAGATCATGTTCTTCCCAATTTTGGCAAAATATTTGTCGTCTTTCCCGCCACCCCATCTGGAAAAAATTAAATATTAAATCAGACCTCGTGATCAATGATGAAAATGGACGAATTAATCATTAAAAAGAAAAGGGGAGAAGTTTTATCAGGATTGCAGATATCATGGGAAAAAAAAACCACCTGAAAACAGGCCAAGAGACTCCTGCAACACCACCAGCTCCTCCAATAGAAAATTCATCAGCACTTCCCTTAAAGTCTCTCATTACTTTACCAGTTCTCACATCAAAAATATTTATCACAACCCTCTAAACACCAAGAACACATTAATCCCAGCGCCACAAAAAAGTAAACAGACAACACCACAAGGAGCAGAGAAATAGAAAAAAAAAAAAAACTCACATTAGCATCACGAGGATTACTTGGTTCATGGCTGCTGTAGGTTACCAAATATTTCTCACCGGGGGAAAAATCAATGAATTTAACCTACAGATGATATCAAGGTTGGAGATTGTTAAACAGGAAATCAAAATTCCATGTCAAATTGCAAGGAGAGATGGCAAAAAAAACACCTGAGGATGAGCATAACGCATTAGCCGATTAAAGGTACTGTCGCCACCCCAAACTGCAGCACCCTGCCTATGAACTGTTGCCAGGTAAGTCCCAAGCGGAGACCACTGCACAAAACTCTCAGTCCAATACTGTAAAGGCAAATGTGTAAAGTCATTTGCCATAGTCAGTGCAATTTCTAAGAGATGAGAAAAAAGAAACTAGCCATTTTGGAAAGGAAAAAAAAAAACTCACAGCACGCTTGTAAACAGGATCAGGCTTCAAATGTCTTGCATCATTCCAGAAAACCTCAGTGTCTGAGCCAGTGCGAATCACAAACTGATCTCGAGCTTTTTCATCAGTGAGCCAATGTTGAAGATTTTCCTGTTTATGACACACGAATTACAGAATATTTTATACAAAGTAAATTCCAGAAAGTTCAAAAGCACAATGTTTTTATGGCCTTAGTTATTACATTTTTCTCTCTTTTGTTATTTTTATTTTGATGGGAACATAAGTTGATAAACTTTGCAGAGTATAGAAATCAGATCTTCCAACAATGAAGCTAGCAGAAAAAAAGATGGGTAAGGATGAGAAAAATGATTGAACTAATTACCCCGGGAACATATGGCCTGATCTCTGGAGGTGCCCACTCATCAGGAACTTTCATAAATCTATTGAAATCTTCAATCATGTTGACAGCAAAAATATGAGCTCTATCCAACTTGTACCCATTTGTCTTTTCCTTAGCTAGCTCAGCTTCCTGCAATCATATAACAAAATGAATTGGTAACGAGTAAAAAAACAAAACAAAAATGACCATGGACCTCAGACTGGCTACTCACAAACCTAAAGGCTGTTTCATCAGCAAATAACATTTAAAGAAAAAAATAAAAAACTAGTTTTACTTATGACCATAGCCAGCCCTTTCATTAGTCCAAGCAAAAGCCAACTGCTTGACAAAGATGCCCTAAGTATTCTTTATATGGTATGCCATGCACACTACTTGCTACCTATCCAAGCATTCAACAGCCACAGGCCAAAACCAACTCTTACAATTAACATAGATGCCCAAAGTGTGCTCTATATAATATGCCAGGTACAATACTCGCCACCTATACTACTTATATATTACACATTTCTACTGCAACATTATCACTAGATATTTTGGGGAAGGAAGGCAATGCACAAAGCCACGTTTAACCATATGGATGCAAGAAAAGTAGAGTGTATAACAATCATCAAAAAATTCAAAGAAATGAAAGCAAATGGATGCATTAATACATATACACCATGGGAAAAATGATTACCTGAGGGGTATTGTACTCGATGAAACAGTAACCCAAAGTTTTCTGAGTCCCAGGATCAACAGGCATCCAAAGGCCATCCTCCTTAATAACACCAATCTGACTATAAATCTTGTTGACAACTCCTTCAAGCTTATCAAACTTTTCTTTCGGAACAACCGGAAGATTATCAACTACAATAGTGTTCCCTAACCCATAGTCAAAATCCATCTGTTCTTCTTGATAGACATCCTCATCATCACTACCCAAAAAAAAGTAAATTAAAGAGTCAGAATCAAAGCAAAAGTACATAGCGGTAATTTACTTTAAAAACATATATAATCTATTTTCCTTTATTATTATTTCTAATAAATCTAACAAATGTGGCAAGCATTTTTGAATATTTACCCAAACAGCGTTTCATTTCACTAATAATTAATATTTCTTTCTGGTTTTGCCTCTTAAACTATAAATTTATTATAAATTTAACCTTCTCTTTCAAATATTAACCAGAAAAATTAAAACACAGCACACAGATTTTACAAGATCAATTATACATATAATTACTGTATTTTCACAAAAAAATATTATAAATAAACAAAACACTCACAAATAATTCAGAAATTATATAAAAACAAGCTACATAAAATATTAATAATCTAATTTCCCTATATTTTCTAAGCAACCAAACAAAACTTAACAAGACACAAAAAAAAGGTAAAATAACTTATCCTTTAAAAACTGACCTAATAACGCCAAAATCATCTCCAGGAGGAAGTTTAATTGAATCAATATCGATTAGCGAGAGATCTATGCCAGCCGCAGCGGCTCTCTCTTCTAGTTCAGTCAATGATATTTCTCCCATAGCTAAAAATCGTTTATTGAGTTTTCTCTCTCTAGAAACTAGAGAGAGAAACAATGAGGAGGTTTTGGAGGGAGAGAAACGGTAGGTTCGCACAGCTTGCTGGAGAAGAAGGGGAAAAGAGTGAGATACGAGTCAGTCTGTAATTTAGGGTTTTTGCTTGATGAGATGAATGAGTGGAATCACGAATGTGCCATTAGAGATTTATTTATGTTGGGCTTCGGTGATTGGGCCTAGATGGATTGGGCCGACTTGGAAGAGAAGGAGAGCGGGAAAGCGGGAGAGGAGGCAATGTATCAAAACCGACCTTGAGTTTGACCAATTCTGTCGTTTTAGTCCTTTGGGTCATAAATATTTGTCGTTTTGGTATCTTTTAATTACTTAAATTGATCATGGAGATTCTTAAATATTATGGAATATATGAGTGATAATTGAGGTATTTGGCTCAGATGGTAAATATTTTTTTTTTACTGGTGTTGTTATTTTGAATACAAGTCTTTAAATTCTTGAAAAAATATCAGTGTAAATATGATAAGACTTTAGCTGAAACAACCTTGAGAATTTTCTAAAATGGATGTTATTTTCACTCAATTATTTTCTTTTTATTTATACTGTTCAATTCACTGTAGTCCGGTAGCCGAAAGGTGTTTCATATCTCCTGATCCTGACACCAATATTTCAGATCTGCAGGTTCTTTTGTTGGTAATAGTGAAGAAATTCCTATTGATGATGTGGATGAATCAGAAGAACTTGAAGAAGCTCATGATGGGATGCTGGAAATGAGTGTAATTCAGAAAGTCACACATTGGTAATGTCTTGTATTGCCATTCATCTTTTCTTCAGCAAAGCTTTATGATATATATTTGCTTGGATGAATCATGCCTTATCCATGCCCATGGTGGTTTTTTCCGGTGATGCATGTACTTGATTTACTCCGGTGCATTCATTGATCCCATTTTATGAATATGAGGTAGGTACAGCTATTGTTCTTCACTGATGAAGCATCCAAAGAACGTGACTCAATTATTTACCTCATGATGATGGAAAATGCATATGAAATGATCTATAGAACTGTGGCTAAACCTTTTCTAAAAGACTCTCCCTCTTCATGGTGGCTAGGCTTGGACTGGAATTGTGCAGAGAGCAAAAATGTGGCCAACCATTGCCTGTAAACCCAAGTTTTGGCCGCAGAGAGTTGGCATGTCAGCCATCACTGGAAACAATGGCCAGCTGTTATCAAGAAGTCAGTCATGAAGTCAACTGCCAGAGTGAATCAGGTTAACTTGTAATTGATCCATAAAGGACAAAGGCAATAGTTTTGTTGTTTCGTAATTCGATACTGCATGGGGGAGAGGGAGAATATAGATAGCCCCCATCGTGTCCCCCTTGCAAGAGGGTGGCGGTTTACAGACAGCCAGCCTTCCACTGTAAGCTAGTCAAGATGGAAGGAGCCGCCCGAGCAAGGGTCCCTGTCCAGCGCAGAGTTTATGGCTGGGCGAAGAGGGGAATTACACAAGTAGCCTAGTAGCCCGCAGCCCTTGTCAGGGGCAATACCAATACTACTTGTGCAATGCTTGTTAGTTATGGCTGTTTGCACTCTAAATGAATCTCGATCTTTGTTTAATAAAAGATGAAAAAACTGCCCCTAGTGTGAGTTATGCTTTGTCCTGCTTCACCGATGCTGGTTTATAATT
>Ga0307510_10011166_pt1 | contig 10681 bp, 16 predicted proteins | sample 12_EM_MG_FD_207224 | JGI IMG/M metagenome (GOLD analysis project Ga0307510, IMG submission 207224) | Populus trichocarpa ectomycorrhiza microbial communities from riparian zone in the Pacific Northwest, United States - 12_EM | ecosystem: Host-associated > Plants > Roots > Unclassified | place... | reverse complement strand
ATAAACATCCCCTGTTCAAATTCAAATTTCTGGTGTTGATCTACAGTAACAAACAGTCACTGTAGAGATCAAAGTCTTTTATTTTTCTGCTTCTCGGTTCTTCACTTATTCTGCAAAAGTATTTTCAGAGATGTTAAGATAACGCAAGTTGATTAACCTTTCCAGAGATTCAGGCAACCTTTCGATTATTGTTGCTTGAAGATTCAGATGTCGTAAATACTTCAAATTTCCAAGATCAGGTAGACTAGCAAGTTGTCGGCAATATTCCAAGATCAACGTTTGCAAATTGAGAAGAGCCCTCACTTCTTCAGGCAACGTTACTAAATCTGACCGGGACAGATCCAAATACCGCAAATGCTTCAACTTGCTAGTTGAACAAAGCATCTTAGCTGCACCGGCACAGTAAGACAAGGACAGCACTCGTAGGCTTCCAAGTGTTGACAATATATGAAAAATCTCATTATATAAATCGGGAGAAAAATTCCCATAACGTGCTCCAAAAGTTCGGAATGTGCGTAGATGTTGGGCTTGACGGATGTTTTCTAATTTTGTGCTTGAAAAACCGCCTCCCGTATCCATTACGAGTGATAAATGTCGGGTCCTTCACCTGGAGCTGAAGCAAAATTGACCGGACACATGGGTAGCCAAGTCATGCATGAGATCGTGCATCACAAATGATGAGGGAGAGGCACTTGATTGCTGGAAAAACGACCTTTGCAAGAGATCATCAAAGCACTCAGCACCTGCTTTTTCCATCTCATCATCTACGGAGCAGACTAAGAAGCCCTCTGCCATCCACAGGAGCACTAATTCATCCTTTCGAAATGGATGGTCTTTTGGAAATATGGAACAATAAGCAAAACACTGCTTCAGATGTGGCGGGAGATAATGATAACTTAATCTCAAGGCTGGGAGGATATTGTCTTTGGGTAAATCCCATAGATTGCTTTCCAATATCTTCTCCCACTGCTCGACATCTCTGGTGGCGCGTAGCAGACCTCCGAGTGTTACTGCAGCTAGAGGAAGGCCTTTACACTTTCTCGCTATTGCTCTACCAATTTTTTGTAACTCTTCGTGAGCAGTGGGATTTTCACCACGAAATGCATGTTTGGCAAACAACGACCAGCAGAAGTCTTCCGTCAATTCTTTTAGATGGTGAGTTGTAACAGTTCTCATGACCGATGCTACACTTTCATTGCGAGTTGTAACAAGAATCTTACTCCTCCCTCGTGCTCCGTACTTCAGGGGGGTAAGCAACGTTTCCGTGCAATCTTCATTCCAAACGTCATCTAAAACAAGCAAGAATTTCTTTCCGTGCAATCTCTTCTTCAACAGAAGCTGGAGCTGATCCAGATTATCAGAAGCAGGATTTGAACCGAACCCCTCAAGGATAGCCTTGGTTAACTTCAAAACACTGAAATCTTCTGAAACATAAACCCAAGCTTTGAGGTCGAACCGCTCTTGTACTCTGCTACGATTGCATACAAGCTGAGCAAGCGTGGTTTTACCAACCCCGCCCATTCCCCTAATAGGGACGACACCAGGGTTTTCTCCATTTGCATCCTCTGATAGAAGCAACTTCAGTATTGCTTCCCTGTCATCATCTCTACCATAAACACCAGATTCATCCACGAGAGAAGTTGTTGGTGTTCTATGCGATGATGGATTTTCTACATTGCGGTTGTTCAAACCAAGGGCTGCCATTCGTTCAACTAAGGGATCTAGATCCTGCAAGAGGACTTTTAATTTTTCTTCGATCTCTCTCGACCCCAATATTTCAAGTGGGTTAATGAAAGAAAGAAGCTTCTGCGTCTGACCTGTGAAGGTTTGATCTTCAGCTTCCAACTCCTGCCGTAGAGCTTCATAAGCAATCTCATCCAAGAAGTCGTCGGCTTTATAGACAGCGTCTTTAAGCTCGGCCAGCCAACCCCGCACAGCTGAACTTGTTATCTCCTTCTCCTCGGCATCGTCAAGCACGACCCTGAGAGATGTCATTGTTGTCTTCAACTTCTGCAGCAGACTAATATCGTTGACTTTTTCCCCTCTGAAGACGGCCACCACCTGGGGAGAGGCCATCCTGTCGAACAAAACATTAAGGAAAGAAGAAAGAAAAGCTCCTCCTACTAAAGCCCAGGCCATGGTTTCTCCTCTTTGCAAAGTAACGAAGGAAGAGTAAACAAACAAGAAGAAGAAGAAGAAGAGGGGATTTTGTTCAGGTGACAGAAGGGGAAAGAATTTGTGTAAAGAACTGGCAAAAGCTTTTTCTCTCTCGGCTCTTTAACTCTTAAATTGTTATGCTTAGGAGTCCATTTAAGTGGTCACGGGTGTCTATTGTGGTGGATGTGGACCTAGAGTTTATACATATATTATTTTATTCTGAACATAACAAAATTGTTAAATCTGGTATGGCCAATGAATTAATACATGAAACTTATGATCTTAAATATAACTTGAATCATATTTAAAATTAAACTAAAAATACATTAATAAAATTAAAAATTAGTTGACTGGATTAGATTTTTAATGAAATAATTATCCTTGTAAAATCTTATCTAAACATATTTAGGTCATCAAAGGAAATTTTGCTTTTTTAAAATAATAATAAAAATATAACAATTGACCTCTGACACGAGTTAAATCAATAACCTAATAACCTTTTTAAAAAGTTACACATACTGAATCAGGCAATTTTACAAGGCACTTACACAGTTGCCCCCACCCAAAGACATTATAGAACCAGCGAGGAAAAAGATAGGAAAAGAACCAGAAATTTTTACCATGTGGTGCTAAACAGCTAATGCCCATTATTAATCAAGTGTATGATTTTTCAAGTAAGTAAAAATATATTAAAATTATTTTTTTATTTTTAAAAATTATTTTTAATACTGACATGTCAAAAGATTTAAAAATATAAAAAAAATAATTTTAAATAAAAAATTCAAATTTTCCTCAAACAGAAGGCACTTCCAAACAGCCCCTTTCTCTAGCAGAATTCACAAGAGCAGCCGGCTGTTAATGCAGCGTTAACAATATCAAGTCTTTAGTAAGCATACTGTTCATCCTTAAGTTAAAAAATAGAAAAATAAGTAACAATAATCATCCTAAAAAACACTAACTGGTAAAGCTCAGGCTGCATTATTTAAAATTCCTATATGAATGGTTCGGAAGAGGAACATGGAGCCACAAAAAGGTTGGTGGCAACTACGCTTAAAATAATAAAAAGGGAGGCCCGACAGGCTGGTACATAAAACCTAAAGGAACTCTGGTTCAGCAAGGCTCCATTTTCACGTCCAATATGCCCAGGCTAGTGCCAGGATGGCGATTGCAAACACCAAGCTATGGTCCAGGTCACATCCGGCAGCATCCAGTCATCCAGGAATATAAGATTGAGAGTCTTAATTAAAAAAAAAAATGATGAAATTCAAATAAATTAAAAAAATAAAAATTAACTTTTACTAATTTTTAAAATTAGTAACTCTAATCATGAATTCAGGACTAATCTCATAAAAAAACAAACGGTTAGAAATAACAAAGTAAAACTAAAAAAAAAACATTAGCTTAAAAAACAAAATCAAGCAAATTTGAACGAATCTACTAAACATAGTCTAACTTTAAAACTCGTAACTTGTGTAATTCTAGACTCGGAGTCAATAAAAAAACTTGTTAAAGCAAAAAAATAAGGCTATAATTTTATATAAAAAAATTGAGAAGATGAAATTGTAAAGCCAAATAACAATTAAAATAATAAAGATGAAATTTGAAAGATTAAAAAATCATAGAAATAAAATTAAAAAATATATAATTTGATAGATTTTCTTAAGAATTTCCTTAATTAGAAAATAATTTGTAAATTAAAAATCATAGAGAGTTAAAAGGTTTAATGGTTAAGAACAAATTTATCATCGTCATGATAAACAATAATTTCTTTAATAGATTTAGATCTTTTTTAATTTTATTTAATAAAAATATGGATAACATGTCATTCTATTTAACCATGACATTGATTTTAGATTTAAAAAACAATAACTATAATTATAATAGAAGAAATATTTTATTAAAAATTAAGAGAAACGAGGAAATTAATTTTTTAATGTATTTAAATAAGATCATATATTCTTTTACAAATTAGAAATAATAAATCTAATTTACATAATACTTTCTTGACAAAAAATCAAAGCAATCTGAATTCTTGTATATTAGAATCACATTTTTAATACCAATGTTTCTCACTCTTACAATTTTAACTGGAAACCGGACACAAGAGGTTAGTGAAGACCAGAACTCTCAGTATAATTTTAGTCCGTGTAAAAATAAAAAAACAGAGCAATCTCCAGCGTCTAATCTTTGATTAGACAACAAAAGATTCCCGATCAAAAACATTTCCATTGGCCACTACCATGAGTCGACTCAGCCCGACGCCTTAAAGGAAGCCTTGACTGAGTTCATTTCCACCTTTATTATTGTCTTCGCCCATGAAGGGTCCGGCATGGCCTTCGCTAAGGTCACAGACAGTGCTGCCAACATACGCGCTAGACTCATCGTTGCAGCCATCGCCCATGCTTTCTCCCTTTTTGTTTTTGTTTCTGTTGCTGCCAACATCTCTAAAAAGTAATGGTTTTTGGCAGCAGCAACCAAAAACCCAGTTCCAAAAAACGACCCCAACTGCAAGATTCATCCTTTTCCCCCATCATCCCTGCATTCTTGAACATTCCAAAATCCCATCAGCCTCAACAACACAACTGTTTTTCTTTTCTTTAAAAAAAAAAAACACTAAAGAAAAGAGACGCAACTTGCTCGTAGAGTTAGGCCAATCACAAAAAAAAAAAATCCCATCTCCTCATTTTACTCTGCTAAAAAAGAATTCAGGAAAGGAAAGAGGAGATATCAAAAGACAATAATAGCAAACATCCCTCTGTTCCTTTCTTCCAACCTTGCAAAAGTAATTGACAAGGGGACCAAGTCAACAACTCCATCGCTGAAGGTAATTTTCACCACCTGCCCCTTCTGCAGTCCATGGTATCGCACAATGGCATCAGATTCTAGCAATCTTGGGAGCTGAAAGGAAAAAACAAAAAAAAGAGTCAGATAATGTGCTTTAGCTTGATCAGTCATATTAGAAATATCATTGGCACAAAAGCAAGGGAATTGGAACATGCCGCCAGATGCATGTCTACTTCAAACCACTCGAAAACGCTGAAAGCAAGAGTATGTCTGTCACAGGGTTAAAATCCATCAGGGTGTAGGCTGATGAAAAGCATTGCTGGACAATAGCTACGGGGTGGCAGCCCGCGTGATAGTAGCGAAAATCAGCAACATGCGTGTGCGGCAGCACGCAACAGCTAGCACAACAGTGAGCTGACGAGAGTTGGGGCTTGGGCGAGGATTGTCCAAGGCTTGACGAAACAGTGCTGGGATGACACAATGAGACAGTGGGGAATTCGGCAGCACTGGCAAATTCGACAGCGTCGACAAAATCGGCAGCAGGGGCTGACGATAACTTGGACAGCGGACGGTCCAAGGCATGCGAGGCAGTTACGCTGGCAGCATGTGTGCTGGCAGTGGGCAATTGACTTGTGGGAGAACATGCCAATGCAGTTGCGGCAGTTCTGGGAGCAGTTATCAGCAGTTTCTTATGTGGGGAAGAAGTTGGCCAGAACATGGGATAATGGGTGCTCCAGCTGTGCAGGAAGTTAGAGGCAATTTATACTTGTAACTTCCATTATCTTGTAAATAGATAGGCTGTAAAATGTGTAGCATGCAGAACGGATTGGGTATAGCACACAAGAAGGACTTTGTGTAATCCTTTAATTGAGTTAATGAAAAGGTTGGGACATGTTCCTGTAATCTGCTGTGTTTTGTATTTTATTCATATTACTTTGTGTTATTCCGCTTGCTTGTGACGTTGAAAGAGTGTGGGGATCTCTTGGGTTTGTGGGACAAACTAGTCGTAGGCAAAACACGAGTGAATAGGTGAGGGAAAGGCTGAGTCTAGCGGGACTAGACTGCCGCGCGAGGTCTGTTTTTGAGAGCGAAAAATTGACCCCGTGACAAGTGGTATCAGAGCCTGGTGACGTTCTCGACTGGACGACGAGACTGTTCTGTGGCAAATCGGCAGACAGATTTGGGAGGGCTACCGTTTTTGCCAATGGGTAGGTAGACTTCAGCACAATGATCAGCAACAAGAATGATGATGCTTCTCTGGACGAATCAAAGGACTGATTTGAGAGAACCATCGTTGTTGCCGATGGACTTGCAGACTTTACAGCAGAGCGCGGTTCGCGTTCGCAACGAAACGATGGACAGTTTCATAACACAGACGATTGATAGTTCTGTGGGGCAGATCGAAGGACAGGTTTGTTCGAAGCCATTTTGGGGAAAAACTTGCCAGCATTCTTGGGCAGAATTGGTGTTCGAAGGCCGCGAGTTTGGTGGCTTAACTACTCGAAGGGCGACGCAAAGTAATGACGAAAGAATCAGATTGAAGATGGGTGTTGATTCAGCCATCGAAACTGTCGATGGAAGGGCAGAGAAGGGAGCAGAAGCCAGTGTTGGGATGTTGGTGACTTGTCCATGTCTTTTGCAGAAGAAGGGACGAGAAAGAAGAATCTTGGTGGGGTTGAATCCAAGTATGCTGCTGACGAAGAATGGTCAGACAAGAAGGCAGAATGTGAGGGATTCAAGGCTAAGTTCGGATTGCTACTCTTGCGATGGAAATTACTTTGTGAGGGATCTTTGCCGAAAGAGGGGAAATCAGCATGCGTAGACTTCATGCGTGTGCACAACAACTAAGTCGGCTTCTTGGTTGCGTAGCCAAACGAATCGAGGAGGATGCTGCTTGGCTAGACTGCCTAGTATATGGCAGAATTGGTGTCTTCAGTGGAAACCTTGACGAGGGACAGTGCAGGGAAAAGAAGGCAGAATAGTGGCTGAGATGAAGTTTAGTCATGATGGACCAGTCTGGAGGAGGTAGGCAAGGGCTGGGCGAGTTTGCCTGTGATAGGGCAGATTCAAAATCTATTTTGTGCACTTCGGCAGTAGACAGCGGGGTGACGGGAGCAAGACAGTATGCTCGGTGTCTTGGCTGATGGACAAGCTAGAAAACAGTGTTTTGATTTTCGGTGGACGAAACATGTGACAGGGGCTGAAAACAGTGTGGTGCTGTTGCGTCAACGAAATTTTGTGGGGCTGATGAAGTGTCTTGGGTATGATAGTAGCCTATGGAAAGCAGGTCAGACAGGATTTTGATGCTGGTTGCTACGGGTTGTATGCTTGAGCAGGTTCAGTTGGGAACTTGACGAAAGAACTTCGACGCAAAACTTTGTTGATCATCGAATGTGTTGTCTCATTGAATTCTTGCAGGTTTTGCATACAGAACAGTTGAGGAATTATGTGTCCGTATGGGAGTTCACATGATGCTTGAAGCGGTTTCGTATGGTGGTGTTGATCGTGAGGAAAGGAATGGAAGCCTTGGGTGCTGGAGGAAGCATCTAAACTTCATGAAAACAGGTTTGCGGTGGACGAATTAGCATGTGGGATTGCTAACGAATGAGGACAGCTGGTGTGTGACTTGGGGAAGTTGCATATGAATTCTGGAGGAGCATGGCAGAATGTGACATTGGGGTGTTACAGCTTTGTTGGTGTCCATACGAGATTGAGGACATTGATCTCGTAAGCTTTGGATGGGACTCGAAGTTTGGTTTAACCTATGGGATACAAACTGGAACCGGGAGAAGACTTGAGCACAGCTTGGGTTTTGGCAGGAGCTGACGAAGGGGATGTTAGCTTGACATCACAGAATCGGTGGACGACATTCTGGATGAGAATATGGGCGAAGCCGAGAGGTTGTGTGTGTGCAATTTTGAACTGTGAACAGTGGTGCAGACTTGGGGCAGAGGTGCTTCAGACTTGGTTCGACGAGGACGTCGACTTCTTTTGGTGGGGGAGGTTTGTCACAGGGTTAAAATCCGTCAGGGTGTAGGCTGATGAAAAGCATTGCTGGACAGTAGTTACGGGGTGGCAGCCCGCTTGACAGTAGCGAAAATCGGCAACATGCGTGTGCGGCAGCACGCAACAGCTAGCACAACAGTGAGCTGACGGTAGTTGGGGCTTGGGCGAGGATTGTCTAAGGCTTGACGAAACAGTGATGGGATGACACAATGAGACAGTGGGGAATTCAGCAGCACTGGCAAATTCGACAGCGTCGATAAAATCGGCAGCAGGGGCTGACGATAACTTGGACAGCGGACGGTCCAAGGCATGCGAGGCAATTACGCTGGCAGCATGTGTGCTGGCAGTGGGCAGTTGGCTTGTGGGAGAACATGCCAATGCAGTTGCGGCAGTTCTTGGAGCAGTTATCGGCAGTTTGCGGCAGTTTCTTATGTGGGGAAGAAGTTGGCCAGAACATGGGATAATGGGTGCTCCAACTGTGCAGGAAGTTAGAGGCAGTTTATACTTGTAACTTCCATTATCTTGTAAATAGATAGGCTGTAAAATATGTAGCATGCAGAACGGATTGGGCATAGCACACAAGGACTTTGTGTAATCCTTTAATTGAGTTAATGAAAAGGTTGGGACTTGTTCCTGTAATCTGCTGTGTTTTGTATTCTGTTCATATTCCTTTGTGTTATTCCACTTGCTTGTAACGTTGAAAGAGTGTGGGGATCTCTTGGGTTTGTGGGACAAACTAGTCGTAGGCAAAACACGAGTGAATAGGTGAGGGAAAGGCTGAGTCTAGCAGGACTAGACTGCCGCGCGAGGTCTGTTTTCGAGAGCGAAAAATTAACCCCGTGACAATGTCCCTTTTATAATGTTACTCACATTTTTGCCATCACAACTCAGAACTGTTTAATGCCTGTTTGTCTTCCAACTTATACTTCTCCACTATTGTTGCTTCTGCTCGGCAGTTGGTATATCCAGCTTCGGCTGCAGAACATGCATGGTAATGTTCACCGGCAGGTTAGTGATCTGAATGCAAATCAAACAGAGGAAGCATCTGGCTATGAGACCAGAGTCGGAGGATTGCAGTAAGCTTAAACGACCGGAGAATAGACAACAGCAGGAACCAAACGAAGCCTTTTAAACCCAAAAGATACAAGGGAGCCAGCAGATGCCTTTGTAACACCAGGGATGGGGGGACAACATTTATATGAAATCAAGATCCAAAAAGCAGCAGCACCGTGCAACACCAAAAGGCTAAAAGGAAGCAACAAAGCCATAGAACACCAATAAAGGTCAAAACACAAATATTGTAGGCAAGCAGTTTCACTTCCAATACAAGCAGTTTCATTTCTAGCTTTTCTACAGCTACAATTATTTATCTGCTGTTATTATAGATGAACATCAGACAATCCTCACTATTGCTCTACCAATTTCTTGTAACTCTTCATGAGCATTGGCATTTTCATCACCAAATGCATGTTTGGCAAACACGGACCAACAGCTTTCTTCCGTCAATTCTTTAGATGATGAGCTGGAACAGTTTGCATGATTGATGCTACACTTTCACTGCATGTTGTGACAAGAATCTTACTCCCTTGTGCTCCGTACTTCAGGGGGGTAAGCAACCTGTCCCACACAAATAGCCTATTAGGGATAGCTTGTTCTAGCTGGCTCAAAGTCCATTGCAAAGGCATTATGCTAGTGATACCGGCCGTACAAACAATAGTAGCATGGACGAACAAGTTGCTGCACAAGAGGAAATCAGCAGTCAAAGAAGGTTGGTTAAGGCAATGCATTTCTCATGGCTTTTGTCTTGATAGCAGGCATGGCTGATGATGTAACCATATTGTTCGATAGTTTCACTCACATTTAACTAGTTTTTTGCCTATGTTTTATGTATAAAATGCCTTGATATTCTTTGTTTTATGTTTTGAAGGCACCTTTAGATGAAAGATGCAAAAAGGAGTAAATTGGAGGTAATTGGTAGATTTGACCCTCAGTCGATGTTTTGTGCAGAGCGTGAGCTCTAAAAGTCAAAACGAAGTGATTCCAGTGGCATTAGAAAGATAACATCCATACCTTTCTGGAAATCTAAGTCAAGAAAAATAAAAATACAAAGAGCATGGAAATCACATCCTTCAAAGTCAAAACTCGCATTATGCCAATGTTGACCTTTGTCCATTCAAAATTCAATATCTGGAGCTGTAGCTATCCAATTGATGCAAACTCAATTTTTTTGGATTCCGGACTCAAATGCATACAAACGCTCCAAATTTCAGCCAAAAACGATGTCATATGAAGGAGATATGAGTTTTCAAAGATGACAACTGAATTCTGCCGGCAAACAGGTTTCGTGAACAAACGAATCCAAATTACATCCCGAAGCATCAAAACCGACATCCAAGTTTTAATTTCAGCAATTTAGCTCCTCAAGTAAATCAATCCAGAAGGTCAAGGAAGGCAGCCACCAACCTCAAGCCACCAACCTCAAATCACCAACCACAAACCAGCTGCCAGCCGCCTTCACACTACCACCATCTCTTGATGTTCACACTTGAACTTTGATTTTTCTTACTTACAATTTGTGTATAAATAGGCAGCTAAGTTTATGCTATGAAGAGAGCCAAGAGAGAGGGAGAGGGAGTGCAGTAGAATCAAAGAAAGAAGGGTGGCAGCCATAAGAGAAGAAACACAAACTCTCCCTTCTACAAATCAGAAATCATGTATTCTTTCATCTTTAGGA
>Ga0307510_10011165_pt1 | contig 10682 bp, 6 predicted proteins | sample 12_EM_MG_FD_207224 | JGI IMG/M metagenome (GOLD analysis project Ga0307510, IMG submission 207224) | Populus trichocarpa ectomycorrhiza microbial communities from riparian zone in the Pacific Northwest, United States - 12_EM | ecosystem: Host-associated > Plants > Roots > Unclassified | place... | reverse complement strand
AAGGTATACTTAATTGTATACAATAGAAAGTCGAAAGAATTGGACACCTGTCCTGTAATCGGGTTCGGATAAAAGATAGATAGAAAGGGCTGTGGTTGTAATTTCAGAGAAAGAAGCAGGAATCAGCGAGTTGGGCGGGAGCAATAATTTGGAAGTACGATCTTTTTTGGCTTTTTGGTATTTATTTTTTTTGTTTATTCACTGCTGCTGATGATTAATTCTCAGTATTATTTATTATTTATTTTTTTTATAAAAAGAAGGGAACTCATTATAGGCTGTCTTCTGGTCAGGATTCTTTAATGACTGCCTTTTCTGCCCACACTGACGTTTTGAATGAGAAGAAGGAAAGCAAAGGCAGAGGTAAGCACTGAGCACTTCTTCGCTGAAAGTTGCAACCATTAAATTTGATTGTGTGTATTTACTATGGTGCCCCTTCCCAGCCTCAACTCCTCTTCGCATCAAACCGCCGGTTCACTGCCACCATTGCCACGTGTGCACTTGAAAATCCTTATGCATTGCTACAGTTATCAGGGGTAGCTTTGATGCGATGGGAGTTGTGTTATATACAGAAATATTTTCGCCAGGCATGTCCTTGAAATGGTTTTAAAAGCCTCGAAACACTTTCAAATGTTTTTTTTTATATATATATATATATATAGTTTTTTTTTTTAAGGATTTTCAAAAACAAAACCCTTAAAAATTTTACCAAAGAGTTTCGAAATTGGCTTCCAAACATATTAAAAGTTGAAAAAACTAAAAAAAAACTTTCCAAACCAATCATTAGCTAGCATTAAATTAAAACTAAATTAAAAAACTAAAAAAACAGTATATACCAAGTCATTAATTTGTATGGTGTTTTTTTTTCTTTAAAATTTTTATATTTTAATCACTAAATTTCTTTTAATTTCATTATTACATATCATGTTGATGGGAATTGGAGCTATTGGTTTGTTTCGAATAACTTGTTATTGGGTTTTTGCAGTGTCAAAAACATTTTGATATTAAATTAATATTTGATTTAATAAAATAAAATAAAATTTTATTATTTAAAGTATATTAAAACTTAGAGGATCAAATTTGATACTAAAATATAAAACATAAGAAAAAACATTATTTTTCTTTTCTTTTACTATACATTTTGATTCCTAGGGTTTTTCTATTTTGCATTTATGGTCCCTTTGATTTGAACCTTTTATGTTTTTATTTTATTTGTGTTTAAATCTCCAAGTTTGAAAGAGAAGCAAGAAAGCCATTAAAAAACAGCAGAGAAGTGAGAAATAAGTGATTGACTTAGATTTCATGAACAATAAGAGATAAATTTGGTGTCAAAAGTATTTTATTGACAAGATAAGTGATATTGAGATGTTTTAACCTTTCATATCATTGAAAAGAAAAGAAAAACTAGAGTTGAAAAAGAACTTATTTTTTTAAATTGGTATTATCTTATCAATTAAAAGAGATTTGGTGGTATTTATTAAATGTTGTTAGATAAAAATAAATTTAAAATAATTTTTTAATCTAAGAAACAAAGATTAGATTTTCCATTATCTCTCCATAACCAGGTAAACAAACAGTTCACTAATTACATTGATAATGCTTGATTGGGGTCAGTTTAATAAAAATTTAATTTTTTTAATTTTAAAATAATTTTTTTAGTATTTTTAAATTATTTTAATATATAAATATAAAAAATAATTTAAAAAATAATGATGCTTTTAAATCAACTAAAATGACAATACCCAAATATTTTTATTTTGTGGAAATTGTTTTTATCCGACCAAGCATCGGTAAACTATTTAGTTTTATATTAAGATACTATTTGGTATTGTGTTTTCTAAAAGTTTAAATTTTTTTATTAAAAATTAATTTTTTATGTGTATTTTAAATTATTTTAATGAGCTGATCATAAAAAATAATTTTTAAAAAATAAAATAATATAATTTTAATATATTTCAGGATAAAAAAATATTTTAGAAGTCAGAAACTCCAGAAAAAAATCTATTTGCGCTTCTCAAAGTTTTTGTTTTTTTCATCATCATGGAGTTGATTCTACGCATAATCAATCCACGTGTCTATCACTATCGATCAGAAATCTAATCATCAATGATATTGACATGGCAATCCAAAATAACACATCTTGCTCTCTCACAATCTTCGAACCTGCCAGCAGAAATTTTCTGTGCGTAGCTGAGTTGCCTTTGCCTAGGCTCCATTATTAGAATTTTGAAAACTGGAACACTAGTAGTTGCAGGAAAATATATCAAAAACATTTTTTCTTTTAAAATTTATTTTTAATATAAAACAGTAAAACAATTTAAATTTTTACAAAAGCACTTTCTTTCTAACCGAGCGGCTGTACAACTTGGAGGAACTAGACGATAGGAAGTAAAGGTATTCACTCCATGGAAATGGACCCCTACCTCCCATATCATGTGCCCCTTGTGGGATGAAAAATACCTAACATAAGATAAAAAGATGTGGGTTTCATACTATCATATAAGACAACGAACATGAGATCTGGAAAAAAAAATTGTACAAAAGAATCTGATACAGAGACATAAAAAATGGTGGTACAAGGAATCAATCCTCTCTCATCATCAAAACCCTGAGCGGAGCCTCTCTCTTATTCACAGTGTCCCGTGACTCTTAACTTGTTGCCTGCACAAGAGATAGAAATCAATCAAATCATGATCTTACATCATCATCACCAGCCCCACGAGACCTTCTCTAGCCTCAGCTCCAATCTCACCCGTCATTTTCTTTTCTGTCACATAATCTTTTTTTTTCTTTCTAGTTTATATACTTGTATTGAAACCAATCTCACGGTCTAATGGCAGCTGTCTCTCTCCTTTTCCTTTGCTAGCTAGAGCCTATACTATTGTACTAGCATCACTATTCCTCTGTTGGTTTCTTCTGTTGTGCCAGTGCTTGTATTTGTCTAAGTTGATTTCTCCTTATAAGAACTATCTCGCTTTGGTTGGGCTAAAAACGATGCCAAGTTCAGGTTCTTTCCTACGGCAGCTAAGTGGGAGGTCAACATCTTGGAGGAGTGCTAGCAACAGCAAGTATTGCACTGTTGAAGGTGGCTATAACTGTGAGAGAAGTTTGAAGCAAATGGAAGGGGCTTACATGTATGGTAATGACAATGCTGGGTTGGTTATGAGGAAAAGAGTGGTGGTGGTGGTGGATCAAACTTCACATTCTAAGCATGCAATGATGTGGGCATTGACTCATGTGGCTAACAAGGGTGATTTGCTCACTTTGCTTCACATTATCCCTCCTAGCGACATAGGCAGTGGTGAAAGAACATCTGATGCTTACTCTCCTTATCTTGCTAGTTCTCTTGGGTCACTTTGCAAGGCTAGCCGACCTGAGGTATGCTTTGTTTATGTTCAAGAAACCCCCCTCCCCTCTTTGCCATTTGTTGGGTCTAAAATTGATCTTGAGTTCTCTGCTGCATCACACAATTGTGATCTCTTTTTTTTAGTTTTTTTCTATCTTGGCTCATCTCGTTTGCATGAGTGATAGATCCCATGTTGTAAGAGAGTATCTTCTAAATGTGTTCGATAGATCCTGCCTAGTAAATTCCACTCCTCCTCTCTTTCCTTTGAATGCTTCTTGTGAGAAGGAATTCCGGTACGTTTCACTTGGTTTAACTTACTTTTTAACTACATGATATCCCGTCTTCAGCCTTGTATTGCACTCTCTTTCTCTTTCTTGGAGGGAGTAGGACGGGCAATTTTTACTAGCTTGGTTTGTCTTTTCATCTGTCACTTCTACTTTCCAGAAATGCACAGATGGTTGTGGTGGGAGATTTTTCTGGCACTTTTTATCCTTCTTTTCTCTTCTTTTCATTTATTTATTTATTTGGGAAAGAGAGAGATGTCACGATTCATGCCCTTCGTTTTAAATCAGCCTTATGTTTGATCTGGGGCAATTTTCAGGTGGAAGTGGAAGCACTGGTGATTCAAGGACCCAAGCTGGGCACGGTGATGAGCCAGGTGAAGAAGCTAGAGGCTTCTGTGCTCGTCCTGGGTCAGAAAAGGCCCTCTACACTTATCAGCTGGTGGGTCTTACACTCTAACCTTCATATCTCAAAATAATGTATTCTCCGCCCTTTGGTCTCCGAATCTGTTTGATCATTGACTTCTAACATCCGCTGGTGAGATTTCTTGCAGCCTCTGTGGGACAAGCAGCAGCGAAGATTTTGTTCAGCAGTGCATCAGCAATGCAGAATGCTTGACTGTCGGTGTAAGGAAGCAGAGCCGAGGCATGAGCGGGTACCTCATCACCACTAGAAGGCAGAAGGACTTCTGGCTCCTTGCTTAGGTTCATTTCAGAGGTTAATAACACTAGTTAGGTTAGATTCAATGTGTACTAGTAGCGTCAAATCTCTCCGTAACCCCTTTAGCACTGACCAGTTCTTCCCCCTTTTCAATGTGATGCTATGAGAATCTCTCTACTACTGAAAGTGATTTTATTGTGGATAGCATTTAATGTTGCTCTATTTTATTTAGCCCCCGAGATTGTTTCAGCTCGTCGATGCCAGTAAGGCGTCTATCCTGAAGGGCAAAACAAGCAATTCAGGCACTCCACACAAATCACCAACTGTTATTGCTTGCAACTTGATGGCAAACAATTGTAGCTTCCTGATTTGTAAGGTAAGAAGTATTACAGGTGATGCAAATTCCGTCCCCGGCAACCAGTTTCATTACAGCATGAGATGGAGGTCAAAACAATGTGAAACTTTTCAGAGCTTGCCATTGTTGTGCTCTTGCATGATGAGGCTATATGCAGATTGGGCAGTCATCAATTAACAGGGGAAAGATACATAAAGACTGATATATCAAATATAAATAAATATTAGACCACTGGCCAAAAACTGAATGATTTCTATTTCTGTGCGGGGAAAAGAACATATGTAAAAATTTTGAGGGATCTAATGGAGGCTCACACGACAAAGTGAAGTTCTCATTCTTCTCTTCAATTCAGCCCTCCTATGCCACCTGCGCAGAGCCTCCATGACCTCTCAATTAGACCTTATCATCCAATTTGTCATTTACAAGGGGAAGTAATTCCATCCGATTCCTCGGAGTCTTGGGTGTTCGAGGAGTTCCTGGTGGTGGAGGCTGTTGGGAGAGCAAGTGCCTCACATACCCATAGAATGTACACCCTACAAGTGTAATGGCACATCCAACAGCATTCATGACAGAAATCGGGTTCCGGAATATCATCCAGGAAATTAGAACAGCAAATGCAACCTGCACACAATTAAGACGGGCACAGTGTATGCGTATCAATACCATAGTTGCTTCCTGTAGCAAAACTGCAAGCCCAATGGAAGAGCACGCAAAATAGTCTTTGGTGGAAAAGGATGCGATATAAATTCAAGTACACGTGAAAGCGAAAGAAACTGTCAATAAACTTGTAATGCATGCAACATCCAGGTGTTAGATATTGATGAAGACATAGACAATGAAGAGTTTTAATGTGATTGCAAGATCAATTCTATTGTAAAAATATTTGAAGGTACTGAACAGTGTTCAGATTCAAATCTTGAGACAGGTCATATTTGGTTAAGGGATGAAAAATTTTGGTCTCACCTTAAGATTTCCAGCAACATTAAATGTTACTGCAGTTGTGGAATGAATCACATAAAAGATGGAGAAGTTAAGACAAAAGGCCAGCAGCCCAGAGCTTAAAATGATGATGAGGGAAGACCAGACAGCTTCGTGGGTGTAAAACCAATTTATAACCCCGCTACCTTCAACCAAGATTGCTGGTAATCCCAAGATCATGGTTGCAAGAGGTGCCATGTAGTACACGGTGTTTATGCTACGAAGGTACAGGAAAAATATATAAGAAAGGATCAGACTGAATCTTGCACAGATAAATCATGCAAACAATTTCACATGCAATCAAACCCACACATTAAACAGTTTTCTGAAACAATTTTACAACAATTTTGCTTCATTATTTGCTAGGAATCGCTTAAAACAGAAAAGACAGGCAAAAGACAAGTGACTATCACCACCAAAACACCATAGGAAAAGGAGAATTAACAAGATCCTGGAATGTTTTGTGGTTGAGCATTAAGCTCCAGAACCAATCTAAAAGGATGCCCATCTTCAATTGTCTTAAACTGGTCAAAATGTGGAGTAGAGATGCCAAGCCACCAATGAACACAAATTCTTTTGGTATGATAAGGAGAGAGACCTATTTCAACCTCCAACAATCTTTTAAGTATTCAATTAGAAAAAAAAATCACATGGTGAGCTCCTCACCTGAAATCTGCAAATATGATAGATGCCAGAAGTATATATGCTATAGCAAGTTTTGCATACAAGTCTTGTGTGATTTAACCTGTAATAAACACAGGATGCAATATATTGCAGGTAAAATGCAAGCCTAACTTGCATCACTTCCAAACAAAAGTATTGTACCCATACCAATTTCCATCACGTGTTCATAGCAAAAAACATAAAGGGGAGCTCACAGTTAAAATGAGGCGTGGCATGTATAATCCCCATAACCCTTACAAATATTGGAAGTGGAGGAAACAGAAAGTTTTTAACTGGGAGTTCAATCAAAAACATGAAAGAAAAGAAATGGCTGATCTATTGCAATCCAATCTCTCGTAAAGAAATGGACAGGTTGTGCCAGACTACCAACACTGCAATTTCTACAGATTGGCATCATCTCTAAGCCTCATGAAAAATAGTCACCAAGTAAACATATACAAGACCGGTTTCACCTATAGAATCAGCAGCATGTTCTTTTGAGATCATTCAAGTCAGACACCATCACGGTGAAGTTTCCATGTTTCAAAGCATTTCACTGCTAGTATGCTATGTTGTAAATATAGGTATGCTACAACAGGAAACATACCATAATACAGATTTTAAAATTCAAATTTCAATGATACATGCATCACACATTACACAGGGAAATCCTGTAGTCAGCAATATAAAGTAACTGTAGATGCTTATCTTGCAGCTTCTCAAATAACTATTAAAGCCAGATGAAAGAGTTCCAATCAGAGGATTTCTGATAAAACAAGAAACGAATGCAATAAAACAAGAAACGGAAAACTTTAAGAGCAAGTAAAGGAAAGGCTGACAAGAACCGAGATGCTACCTGTCAAATTTATATCCGTGCAGCAGAGATTCTGCAAGAATAGTCTTTGTTGAAGTGGCCAAACATCCAAATAAGGCAGCACAAAATCCGAACATATTAAAACTAAGCTCAGTAACTGATGTTAGAAGGATTCCTCCAACAATTGGTACCAAAGAAGCCCAAATTCGCCAGTCAAAATATTTTCTCCAAACTAGCCACTGTAAAACAACTGTCCGGCCATCGAAGATAAGACAAAATTATTGCATGACAACAAACAAAATACTGAGGATCAGGAAACATAAAAAAATAGCTTATTTATATTGATGATTTCTGGGCCTGACCTGTGGTTGCAGGAGTAAATGACTTTATTGTTTGCATAAACGAAACTGGAATGAATCGTAAGCTCACATTCCCCAGCACTATGTTGATGCAAAACACAAACGACATGGGAAATATCCTTCGCCAGCGATCTTCAGGTTCAACCACTATCAATGGTTTGATCTTCAGAACCTTGATTACCACATATGCTCCAATGGATGAGCATATGAAATGGATGCAAGATACTGTTAGCGGAAACTTGAAATCCAGTTTCTGTGAAAAGAAACAATTTCAAATTAGAAGACCTCTGATGACACCCATAAACATCAAGCGAACTCCGGTTCTAGTACATAAACATTTGAGCTAAACACTGAGGAATTTTTTTCTGCCAATGACTGTCAAACCAACTGGAACAGAAAGGATGACAAGTAGGCTTTTAATAAGAGGGAGATAAATAATTTAAAGAAGACTTGTCATGAGAAGGATTGTCAGAAAGGTCATCTGATTTTAGAATCAATACATGTGAAGGAGAGATAAGTTACCAGGAGCTCCCGTAATATTCAGGTCTATGTGGAGCATTGAAACTTTCTACTACGCTCCATATATAAAATACAAAACAGAAGGATTCTGCTAATTCATTACTGAATATAACTTCAATATCAGATTTAATAATAGTCACATCAACTGATTGTTCAAACTGAAGTCACATAAAATAGTTGCTCAAAAAGAGGATAGCCATCCCCTCAGTCCAAAACAAATACAATCATAAGTTAACCAGAGCCCGAAAAATCCAATTTCCTTTCAGAGAAAATTGGGAAAAAAAATGAATACAATTTCCTGCACATAGATTTGGAAAAACATAATCAGGTTTTTCAATCAATTAGCATAAATTCCAAACCCTGCAATGAACATACATACAGAGTAGATCTGTTTTTTCAGCGTCCCATATAGGTTGGAGTACTGATCGAATTATGAAAAAGTGAAGCCATATCCCACCATCACAAACAGGCTCGAAAAAAATATGAAGAGGACAGACAAGCTAATAAAACAGTGGCTAGCTCAATTATACCCACCACAATATAAGGTGGTTTGTCTGTTTACAAAAAGTTCCAACAGGGTTTATCCCTTTTTCCATCAGTTGGTGAACTGTATGTGCCAAACATGCATATCAATCTACAACAGGAATTTTAATGATTTAATTATCTACCTTAGTGACTATGCACATGGGAATTCAATTATTTAAATTACAGAAATAGCTGGAGAAAAAAAATTGAATGTTTGTAGATACATGCTTATTAATACGCACCAAACAAACTAAAAATAGAGGAATTTAATATACAATCCCTCACTAATAACATATATAATTACAATTAGATTGATCAAACCCGAAATACAATTTTTTTTATTTTAAAATCAGATGCAAATATCGATACATACCTAAAAGAAAAAAAAAGAAGCATTGACATCAAGATTTAAGCTATAAAAAATTAGCATTCCTGCAGAATTCAGCTTACCCATCAAGCGAAATCGATAGATTACTTAATAAAACAGGGAAATTGAGCTAGCCGAGTTAACAAAATTCAGACTAATTACATTTAAAAAGAGAATCAAGCTAATTAATCATGAAGATGTGTAGGAAACGAGGGAGAACAGACCTGGAAGATCCATTTGTTCATGATAATAACAGTAACATTGAAACCCCACCATTGGAGAATAGCGAGCAGAGATCTAAACACACTCCACTGAAAAATCACACTCTCCTCCATTTCGCAACCTGTATATTCTCTCAGAAAAAAAAAAGAAACCACAGAATTCACCTCAATTAAGAAATTTCACTTCTCCTCCCTTTCAAATAGCTGAATTCAAAATCAAAAGGAAGGATAGAGAAAGAGAAAGTGGAACCACGGTGACGCGGTCTTTAGGGAAATGAGAGAGGTGGAAAGGGAAAATAATTAGAAAACCCTAACTAGTGAGGAAGAAGTAATAAGAAGGTGAGGATGAGGGCGTAACGGAGCAGGCAGCTCTTCTTCCATGTGATTACTGCTTAAGCTCTTTGGGTTTTAAAACTTCTCTTCGTTGAATATTAAACGTCTCTCTCTCTCTCTCTCTCTCTCTCGTGTTTATTATATGAACTAACAAACATTGTCTGTTTTTCCAAGTATCCACTACTAAGTGCTGTTCTGTTTCAAAATATCTTTTATATAAAAATGCAATAAAATATTTTTTTATTTTTTAAAATTTATTTTTAATATTATTATATTAAAATAATCTAAAAATATAAAAAAATTAATTCAAAACAAATTTTTTTTTTAAATAGCAAAACTGCCAAACAAGCCTTAAGTATTTATTTTAATATATAAAAATAATATTATAACCCATGTAGGTTTCCAAATATTTCACTTTGGACCCTGTCATTTAAAACTTTTCAATTCTTTGTTTTAAATGATATTGGTAATAATTATTTGTTAAATATGTGCCAATTGCACTCTCAACTAAATATGAATTATTAAAGGGCACTCGAGGTCGTGGCCTATCAGGAAAAGAGATTTGTTTCTTTTTTCTGTACCCGGGTTTGATTCTCTCTGCATGCTTGTCATCCCTGCGGTGCCTTACATGTTCACTGGATTTGCAGGATGTTCAGTGGGTCCAGAGATTAGTTGTGGTGCGCGTAAGCTGACCCGAACATCCCGAGTTATAAAAAAAAATGAATTAAAGGGGAATACTAAAACCTTAGGTAATGCTGGAGATGAAATTTGCTTCTAAAGATAACATTTTTTTAATTATATAGTTAAGAAAATAATGCAGTTAACCATCAAATGAGAATAAATGAACTGCAAAAACAAGAGCATTTCGTTAGTATTTAATTATTAATTGATAGAGAACTAAAATGGAACTTATGAGAAATCCCAAGGGTGATATTGAAAAATGTTCATCTCTATAAGCTGAGCTGCCGACGTGGAATATCAGGTGCTCTATATATTTTTTGTCGTGTATATTGTATTTTTTTTATTAACATGGTTGTCCGAGCAAGTTTACGTGTATCTTGACTAATCTCACGGGTCCTAAAGTTAACGACCATGTAAGCCTCCAGTATCTCTAAGGTTTGTGAAACTCGAACGGGTGATCTTTAAAAAACAAATTCAGAACCTTATCAATTAAATTATAGTTATCACTCGTGCGGGTCCAAAACAAGAGGAAAGTAAAAGAATTTGCGGTTGTTTATTATAAAAAATATTTTTTTATTTAAA
>Ga0307510_10011164_pt1 | contig 10682 bp, 4 predicted proteins | sample 12_EM_MG_FD_207224 | JGI IMG/M metagenome (GOLD analysis project Ga0307510, IMG submission 207224) | Populus trichocarpa ectomycorrhiza microbial communities from riparian zone in the Pacific Northwest, United States - 12_EM | ecosystem: Host-associated > Plants > Roots > Unclassified | place... | reverse complement strand
GAACAAATCTTACAAATTAAAAAGTTGAATGAGAATGAAATTGAAAAAAAATATAATTTCATAAATTATCTCAAATAAAATAAATAATAATCAAAATAATAGAGATCAAATCTAAAAAATTAAAAAATTACAAAATAAAGAAATTAAAATAATAATAATTAACATTTCATAAATTATTTCAAATAAAATAAATAACAATAAAAAAAATGAGGACCAAATTTGATAGATGAAAAATTTCAATTAAAAAATGATAAAGAAAAAGTAAATAACAATTATAAAAATGAGAACCAAAATTAATATAAAAATTAAATTCTAAGGGATAAAATTGAAATATATATATATATATAGCAATCAAAAATTCGAGGATCAAATTTGATACAATCAGCAAAAAATATGACATTTCTAAATTTTTCACAATTTCCAGAAAGTGTTTTCCGTCCAAAATAAAAGGAAAATACTTTCCCGGAAACCAAGTCAAATTTTTCTTTAACTAGAAAGTGTTTTCTGTTGATCAACTTTTCTAATAATAAATAAATATATAAAAATTTAAAAAATAATTTTTTAAAAATAATTTTTCAGAAAACAAACACAACCACAGTATCCGTTTAAACTTTCTTTATGGAGCTTATCCCCTTTAAAATTGAATACCATTTAAATGGTACTCGTGTTTTGAATCAGCATAACTTTTTTTTTTTTTCTTTCTTAAGAGCTGTAATGACTGGATAAGTGCACTTCTTTTATTTATTTTTTTAAAGTTTTTTTATTCAAATAGCATGTTGTGTTATTAAAAATGTGTATGATAATGCACGTATAAATACATAAAATGCGTTGAATAACCTATAAAAAACCTTAATCTTTTTTTTTCAAGTTAAAAATACCTTGAAGAACAAGTTAAAATGTAAAAATAAAAATACCATAAAAATAGCAAAAGCAACAAAGCTGTAATTTATTAAAAAAAATTTTATCAGCTCATGTTAGTTTACAAATTATTTTTGATTAATTTTTATATATATATTTTAAAAAACCCCAAAGAACACAACTGTGCAATTAGCAGGACTGCTAATGCGATGGAATGCGACTTCTCTTGCGACCATTTTTTTTATTTTAGCACTTAAAAGAATTAGATAAAATAAGATAATAAAAAAACATTAAGTAAAGTAATACAATTTAATGAGTTATAAATAATATTTGTGATTTACGAGTTATAATCATTACAAGTGACTCTCTCAGGCGTAAAAAATATGGTTATATAATTTACAATAAAAAAATTATTAAAAAGATATCAAAAAAATAAACTCAATAATATATATAAAATGATCAAAATGCGTCAGGAGCCGTACAAATATGCCCCAATCGCGCACAAGGGTAATAACGGAAACGAAAGTGAGAGAGAAAACCAGCAAGAAAGAGAAGGGCCCTTTACTAGTTTGAAGGAGATGCCACCACCATTTTGGGGAACTTTGGAACAAGAATGTCAGGAAGGGAAGCTTTTTCTCCGAAACGAAGACCAAGAAATGAAAAAGCAGCCATAATTCACTCACACAAAAACCGAAGATCCGAGTCAGGTAGTGTACTGCCAGTACTATAAAAACACTTCTGGTACCGAAGCTGAGATAAATATTAAACAGCACATGGCATTGTGCCAAAAGAAAAAAACATAGAGAGAGAGAACATGACACGATCTTCCTCTCTGATACTTTCAACTTCAGGCAATCCGATTCAATTAAAACAAATCACTGCTATACGTGGTGAAGGGTCTAATCGATCTCGGTGGCTAAAGTTGGCTACAAAAAGAGCAGTATTTGCTATACGTGGGCCGTACGCCGCCGGTAGAGAGGCGCCGTAATAAATTGCTTATAACATTAGCTGGAGGCTGTGGAATGATTATTATCTAGGTGAAACAGGAAATATTCATAAGATGGGACATTGTAGCGGCTATAGATTAGGTTGGCGTTTTAGGCGTTTGTCGGGAGGAATAAGATCTCTCAGCAGACGGGATTTTGTCAGCTTATTAGGATTTTTTTTTAAAAAAAATAGCGCATTAAATTAAAAATATTGGTGAAATAATATAATTAAAAAAATAAAATAAAATGACAAAATTTATTCATGTGTGTTTGAAAACTAAAATATTTATAGTTTATCAAAAATAATAATAATATTTAAAAAACATTATTAAATAGAAGAAGATAAAAATAAAAAAACATCTTAAAATATATTGAAAGTCCAATTATAATATTTTTGATATTATTACCTTACAAAATAAATCTAAAAATATTAAAAAAAAATTATCAACAATAATTCAAGTGAATTATACTTGACACAAAAAACAAAAAACAAGTGAGATTTTTATTATTTTTGACCGGCAAATATGACCTACTTAGTGTCAATATTGATGATTTTTTTTTAATATCTTTAGATTTGTTTTATAAATTTTTTTTTGTAGTACTAATAATATTGCAATTAAAGTTTTATTATGTCTCCAAAAATGTTTTTATTCTTCTCTATCCTATCTTCAATTTATTTGTCATTTGTTTTTTGAAGTTGCTATTCTGAGTAACTAAAAATTATAAATATCTTGTTTTCTAATCATAATATATATAAAAATTGTTATTTCACTATTTTAATTATATTATTTCACTAGCATTTTCTTAAAAATATTAATAAGAAAAATAGCCCTTAATTGGTTATAAAGCTTGCAGGAAAGTAAATTAAAAAAAAAAGAGAGAGAAGGGATTCTAAACAAAGATAATAACCAGGAGAAAGACAGAACGTTTTGGGCCTTAGCGAACGGTTTTCATTTATATCCGAGAGAATGGGCTTTGCAAGAACTGGAATTTATTTTGTGACATCGACGAACCCAATAACTGGAATTTTCTACGACGGAGTGAAAAAGTTATCAAGAAATGCTGAGCAAGTGGTTTATATTCTTGTCTTTTTTTAATTTAATTATTTATATTATTTTAATATATTTTTAAATAATTTTTTTTTTTTAAAAAAACGTTCTAAATGATAACAAGGCATGATCTTCTAGATAATATGGTTCAACAAATAAATAAACGTGGATGCACAGCAATAGATGTTGATTATTTGGAAGAACGATTATTCATATGAATTAATTCTAATTCTAACTCGATGAAACATGGCAAAAAACTCTTATGGAGAGAGGGCATGTCATGAAAGGAAAAAAACAACCACCATAATTCATGAAGCTATTGTACAGCAAGTACTTGCAGGAAGCAAGAACAGATTAATGACACAGAGGGGGATCGTCCGGATTATATGATCCTCTCATCAATAAGATTCAAATCTTAAGACATGCTATCAAGATTAAAATTCTTAGAAATTTTTGAACTCCGGCGTTGAAGATCCACACCTGAAGAGATGGATTTAGCCATGTTGTAATTTAAGGGTAACAATAGACAGGAAAACCAAGGGAAATAAAAAGAATCATTCTCTTTTTTTTTTTGAAATATTTATCTCAAATTAGTTTCTTCAACAACGATTTACCTGTGAGATCCATACCTTTTTCTTTCTTTCTTATCAACCGTGGGGAATTTACTTCGTATCACATATTTTTTACAGCAAAGTGGGGGCATAGATTCATGTACATTTTTTACAGCAAAGTGGGGGCATAGATTCATGTACATTTTTTGCATTATATTTCGCTTATCATTTTTTACAATTGCAAGAGAGGTCGTCCAATTCCTAATCGAGTCTGACAAAAGCAGACCATTAAATTTTCCTCACTTTTTGGACGTCTGTGGTACCAAAATATGGTTGGATTCTCAGTGGCATGCGTGAATCGAGTTAGGTATGCCACCTAACGTCGATGTTGTCATAATTTTCTTTCCCATTTTTTCCTAGATAATTAAATGCACTTTGGATCAACTTAACATCTAGACTTGGCCTTGATTCAATGATTTGCGTTTTTTTCACAGAATTTCATGTAAAGACAGCCGTTTGCTGGCAGAGATGGTTGATCTTGCTTGAATGTGTAATACCTAACTTGCTTTTTGATGTAGCAGAAAAGGCTAAAGAGAGAACGAAGGCTGGATGATAACACCAGGAGTCTCAATTGCTATAAACCGACGAGTATAATGCAATCAAACTGTGACAGCATGTTCTGTAGATCAAATAAACGAAGCCACTACTGTAGCATATACCACAATGGAATATCCCCAATACATGAATTCAGTAACCACTAACTCTGACATATCTCCATACCAAATCTAGCTCCTCTCCATCGTATATGTGAATACAAAGCTATCTGCCCCTCGTCTCCTAATGGATACATAGCTTCAAAAGTTATAGAAAAATATAGCCAAGTAAATCAGGCGTAAGACACAGTAATTACACCATGATAACAAGCCACAACCGTCGAGCATCTGCCTGTTAGTTCTACATCACTCAATCACAGGCAGCAACATCATCAATGCCATCAGCCAAAGGAATTTTTCTTGCAGGATTGAAGAAGCTGCAAAAGAGATGAGGCAACCCACGAATGTTAAATATAGGAGCACTAGCCTCAGGCTATGTAAGCACAAAACTGATTGCGGTATCAAATACAGATATACGAATGAAATTGGAATAACATGCTCTCAAAATTAATAACTTTTTGACAGGCTTTTTGGTCACTCAGCAACCTCAAAACTAGAAAGCATGCTTCTCCTAAAATAAGCCAAGAAAAAAGGAATCATTTACTTAAGCTGGTGTTCTAATCGCATTAAATAGATCTGTAGATCCCTAAGAAAAGTTCATGAGTTGTATCATGGCTCGGGTATTACATGGTCAGAGAACGAGTTTCCATTTAGAAATAGATAAAGATTCAAAACTAAGATGGTCTACGCAGATTTTTCAAGTTTTCTAGGGATTTTAAGTGCTTGGATTGAGAGGACCTAGGGGATTCTTCCACGGCAGTATGGCCATGAGTCTTCAAGAAAAATATGGAGATGTGCTGCCACTTGCGTTGGAAAACTCTATCATGAAACTGAGGATGCAAGCTTAATTTATGGGTGTTTCTCAAATATTTAAACTCTAAAACATTGAAGGATTGTAAACAAAGCTAAATTAGAGTCAGATGACTAAGAACTTTTGATGATAAAGAATACCAATTAAGCACTAAAGGGAGGCATGCACATGGAATTTCCCTTCCCCTTTTCCTTGCCAAGAGAAATTGCGAAGAATGGTAAGATTATAGGCAGACCGATACAGTCCTCAATTGACAGCCTCACCTTGGTTCATACTATTGCCAGCCATAACAGGTGTTGGAGCAGCTGATTTGTTTGACATCATAATACCAAGGTTTGAACAATCCATTCCAATTGCACCTGGTTTAAATCAAGAATCAGAAACACGTACATATTTTTAAAGCAAAATATTAATCCCAGAAATATTTAATCAAACTGAAAACTCTTATGTAGAGAGGTCTTATATTTAGCGAGTCATAGTATGGTCTCTTACAATCTTTGTAACAAGGAAAGGTAGAGACATTCAGAAGGTTACTATAACCCTCTGCACATGCGCAACTGTAAGTGAGCTGAGATGTCTTGTTGCACGAGCCACCTCCACAATCAGCCCAAAAGCAGGCTACAAAAACAGATTTACCAAAAAGCCTAAGAATGTATTAAGAAAACAACAAACGAAAGTATGAAGTTCTGGTTGTAACAGGGCTTACGATCGAAAATCGACTGATTATCTCTGCTTGCTTTCTCTTGAACAGGTGATGGTGCTGCTGTGCACGAGAAGTTCACGGTACCTGAGAAAATCAGAATCAAGTAATCGATCAGAATTTTGAAGTGTCAAAGCTGCAAAAAAGTTGTTCACGAAATTGAATCACAAGAAAATGTTACGGGTCACATTAATCTTTCAGTCTATTTATCTAACATTTTTTGAAGATAATTAAACAACAAGCTGATCTTTGACTCGACGATGTTGGTAAATATCACCGTAAACCCTTGACAAGTATTTGGTTTTCTCTCTTAAGTGATTTAGACATCTCAGCACGTCCTTGAAAGGTTGTGATTGGCATACGTTACCAACTCAAATAAAATAATATTTGGTTTCCAAATTCAGATTTTGTTTGAGTTAATTCCATTCCCTCGTAAAAAAATATTATCTTAACCAGTCTTAGTCTAAGTACATTGCCTTCCAAATCAGCATACCTTTAACACGGATTTTACTCTGTTCTTACTCGTAGTGATCTTGGATTTCAAACAATTTGTAAATGTAACAATTTACCATGTTTTACCCAGCATGGACAAACCAGAGCTAGCTAAATCATCAAAATGAACACAGAGGACTCATAGTTGAACAGGTGTGTACGTAGTACCACGATTAAGGGCAGGCGGCAAAAGAAGAAACAGAGAACTCACAATTGGGAACTACGCAAGGAAGAAACTGGAGATGATCATCTTGATCAAAGCGAGTCTGCGTCCACCCAGGATCACATTCACATTCATAAAACCAAGTGCTATTGTCAGAAGGCTTGCAAGTTCCTTTCCCACATTCCACTTTTTTGCACACATCATCTAGTAATAAAAAACCAGATTAAAATCACAATACGATGATGTTATAGCCAAAATCACAGTGAAAATGAAAAGCCAAGAAAACTCTGTTGATAAACGTCATTAACATCGATCGAAACCCATGAAAGAAAATCGACAGCTGTGCAAACTAGTTAAAGAAAAATGAATAAAGAAGAAGCTAATTAATCATCAAGAAGTCCAAAGTACGAGATGGTGATCAGGGATCGAAGAACAAGTACCAAAGATAGGGGACAGTAGGGGAGATAAAAGGTCACTACTAGCAATCAAAGGCTGCGAAAGAAAAAGGATTGCAATCCAGGCAATACTGGTACTAGCATAAGCCATCTCTGGAAACAGCAGAGAATCAGACACAGATATGGTGAGGTGAAAGGTACTTGAATTTGTGTAGTTCAAAACTAGGATCGAGGATAAAAATGGAAGCTTCTTCCGTTGGATCACACATGAGACTTTTAATCTTGTTTGCCAAAAGCTACCTGAGAACGTGGCTTCCCGAAGGACCCTAATAAATGTTGATGCTCCGTTAAACTGGGCAGTTGGGATTTTGGTTCAGAGGATCCAGGGCAGTTATGGTTTTGCGGCCACCCAGATGTCACCACATGCATATTCCTGGTTCCCGTGCGGCGCGTATCCATTGTTGCGATTCAAATTCTAACAAAGAGAGAAATCAATGTGGTCCAAATTAATCTATTCATGAGCAAAATATTGATTTCTCTTACACGAGCATGATTGTTTTTTTACATTGAAAGTTCAGTGATTGAAATGTAGTTTGCTCAGACAGAGACTAGCATAGTGACTTTTGCAGAATCGCCACGGCGCACGAAAACTTATGCAAAAGTCAACACTTTTGCAACCATAACAATTGAAAGCTGACTAATACAGTTGGGTGATTAATGTTGGAATGTTAATGTGATGACCGGCCAAAATTGGAGTTTTGATCGTGTACGTGTCACCAACATTCCAAGATTAATAAACCTCATACGCTGTCGTCTAAACCATAGATCACGAGTCTGGGGTTAACTTCATGTGGAAAACCCTAATGAAGCATGTGAATTTGGTCAGATCATGTCTTTGTAATGGCCGGTGCAAATGGAAACAAGTGACTAAAAGTCAGACACTAGGAAATCCTAGCTATATATTTAACATGTTCACAGCTGCCAACTTGGCAGGTAGGGCTTCAAATGAATAGAATCAAGCTTGAACGTGTTCAAAGTTGCCTCTTCTAGTTTTAACAAAGTAAAAACTATGCTTATGTTCATGACAAACTTAGAGTATAATACTTAGAGCGGAGGGAAAGGAGAGAGTTAATTATTATATTTTAAAAGTGATTTTTACTTAGAAATATATTAAAATAATTTATTTTTTATATTCGAACATTAAAATAATTAAAAAACATAAAAAAAATTAGAAGCTAAAAAAAATTAAAAAAATCTTCAAAAATATAATTAAACCGCAGTGTCAAATATCATCATAGTTTATTGCGGTTGATCTTAGTAACTAACAGTAAACTCAGATGGTTTAAAAGTTGTTAGACTAAGATTTACTTGGCTAGCTAGATTATTTGTTTAGCAAGTATATAAACTAGATAGACTGAAAATCTAAGATATTTGAAAATCTTATTTAATATCTTTTATAATATATCTTATTTAATTTTAAAAATAATATATTTACATCTTTTAAGTATTTCATTAGCACATATGTTTAAATTTTACATTTCTTATTAAATTTTATTCTATAAAATGTTTTTATTTATCTATTAAATTAGTTTATTTTATGAAGTGTTACACAAATTGTTTATCCCTTTAAGTTTTTATGAGTTTATAAATAATTTCTTAAATAAGTCTCTCTATAAGACGGCCTAGGAGCCTAATTAAGTTGGGTTATGAGCCTTCGAAGTTTAGTTAATTTCAACTCATTTATATATAAAATAAATTCGCATAAACTACGAATTCGAATAAACTCTTGAGCGAGCCGAGCTTTGACTCACAAGCCGCTTAGCTGATTTGGTAGCACTGTTTTTGGCAGGAATACTTAAATAGCACAGTGCACACTCCCGGTGAGGGCTGGATTTGGGTCTGTGGTCATTATTTGGGCCTGGTTAGGGCTTGTTTAGCCTTTCTAATCTTGGGCTTTACTCATTTTACTTCCCAAATTCATGTTTTAGTCCGGGGGGAATATTTTTAAGCGAGTATACTGTATACACCTAGAATGTGATGGAAGCGGAAGTAAAACTGATGCAATCATCACAAATCAAAATACAAATTATTTTTTCATGAAAAGACTATTATTTGCCCCTGTTAATGCTATGTATAAAGAATTCGAGCTAGCATCATCGTGCCCCCCTTTTTTTATATATATATAAAAAACTTAAATTAAATTCCACTAATATATAATTATAAAGATAAAATTGTAAGCACTTGAGGTCATGGTTTAGCTAGGAAGAGACTTGTTCCTTTTCTCTGCACCTGAGTTCGATTTTTTCTGTGCATGCCTGTTATCCTTGCGGTACCTTACATGCCTACTGGGCTTGCAGGATGTTCAGTAGATCCGGGGATTAATTATGATGCGGGTAAACTAGCCCGGATACCGCAGATTATAAAAATAAAATAAAATAAAATTATAAGGGCTTTATATTCAACTCTAAGTCACATAGGATTGCAAAATCTCACTGATAACTTAAATTCTTAATTTGCTTTGCTAACTCTTTCTGCAGTATAATAAAATAATATTGAAATTTGATTTCTTTTTCTATCCAACTAATTGCGCACACAGTTAATTTTCCATCAAACTTCGGGGAGGATTTGTAAGATGTATATATAGTGCTATACTTTATTACTCCTAAAAAAATGGAGTGGAGAGAGAGAGGGTGTTTTTTCATCTATAAACATAAACATGTACCTTTTACACGTGGAGGAGTATTAGAGCGAATGTATCAAACTCCTGTACACCTGATAAGAGTTCCGCATGTCTTGTCATCTTGTTACTTGCGTTCCTGCCAAGGTTCCAAGTGGTTAGATACTTAGATAGGAAGAATGAAGAAGACTCGACACGATGGTGTTTCCCCGAAACAATCAACTTCTCGAAGTATATAATAAACACACCATGTGAACGCCAACTAATCTTTCCATCATCAAGTGATATTTATTCTTCTATGTACTATATAGCATCTTTAATGCACCAACCGCTACTAGTCCATGAGGCTTCAGCGTTTTTTTTTTTTTTTTTTTAACGAGGCTTCAGTGTCCTTTCCGATTATTTAGAAGTTCGAGACTATAAAACACGGTTTTCTTTCTTTTTTCGCATTTGTCTTCAGTGCATGGAAGAAGCAATCGGAATATAAAATGAATGTCAAGAGAGAAAAGGATGCAGGCATGGTGAGAGTCTACTTGTTTGGTTTATCACTATCTTTTTATCTTTAATTCGATCAATTTTATTTTTAATCTATTGAGATGTTTAGATAAGTTCATAATTATTCATGGAACTTGCACATAGAAAAATAGAAGACTTACTACACTACTCTTAAGGATAGGATAAAAAAAAAAAAAACTTGACAAAAAAGACAGTTAAAGAATCAACCAGCAGGGATAGGATAAGCACGTGCACCCCGGCCCTTACTACACTTCTCTAAGGACCCCACCATCCCACAAGTTCTAAGTTCCATGACCCAAAGTGGACAAGTCCCACCACCCTGAGAAGAGTATTTTACAAGGAGACTGCATGTTCTGGACTGCTTTTCACATGGTTCTGCAACTCCCCCATTTCTTAATTGCCAGTGTAACATGATTTTAGTTACCAATACACCCTTTCAGTCCATAATGGCTATACAAGGATGAGCCCCGATTCCATAGAAGGCAAGGCATCTCTGCCTGTAATTTTCCCAGAGGTTGGTAAGCGGGCAGACCAGGAACTTCCTCTCTGCTTCTAATATTCTCCCTCGCAGACTTTTTTGCTAAAAAACATAGCACAAAAATCATATCAACCTCTGGAAAAGGTGCTGACAGGAGAAAAATAATTAAACAGTAAGAGTTAGGCTGTCGAAATAAGGGTGATTAAATTATGTACTAATTAGTCGGACTATTATGGTGTTGAAAGCCACACTTGATAAGTAGAGACAGAAGAGAGATCTGAATCTCATTTGGT
>Ga0307510_10011163_pt1 | contig 10682 bp, 9 predicted proteins | sample 12_EM_MG_FD_207224 | JGI IMG/M metagenome (GOLD analysis project Ga0307510, IMG submission 207224) | Populus trichocarpa ectomycorrhiza microbial communities from riparian zone in the Pacific Northwest, United States - 12_EM | ecosystem: Host-associated > Plants > Roots > Unclassified | place... | reverse complement strand
GTCACTCGTGACCTCAGGAACAGAGAACATTAGAATACGACCGTGAACACGGTTTCCAAAAGGTTGACAGTCATCTCTATTCAATTATCACTCGACTTTTCATGATACTGTACTAGTACAGCGCTCGTAGCAGAGGATTTCCGAAATCTCGATTAGGTTATTTCTAGAAAACCCTTATACCAGACAAACCCGAATCTATATTTCCCGAAAAATAATAAGGCCCAGCCACAAACAGCCCCGCCGTTTCCATTCGATAATATACTATGATACAACAAGCCCAGCCTGCACCTTTATCCAGTTGAGAATAAAATAAAATACGGCATGCACACCTACCCACCGGCACCAGACCAGGACATATGTAGGAATCACAAAAGAAACGCGAACCACGCCAGTGGTGTAGACGACAACAGCCCAAAATTGATAATATACATGAAGCAACTTGACAACGTATCTCTCAAAATCGAGTTATAGAGGATTACTCAAAACATTCTCCCCCATCGCCGGCAACGGCGCCCGCGCTCCTGACTCCTCCATGTTTTGCAGCGTGCGTTTGCGGGTTGCTGAGCGAGCGCTGTATATCGACTCTGTATAGGCTGAGCGGGGCGCAGAGGCCTGCAGATAGTAGTATTGTGGATCGGCAAAGATATACCCACCACGAATGGGCCAGTACAAAGGAGCCGCTCGCGGATCGGGTGCCGGGGCCATCAAGTATTCTCCCGACGACGCCTCGTTGATTGCAGATAGGTCCTCGGGAGGAGTACGGACTGGCTGAGGGCTAGCCTATTCCAAGACCCTACTTCGGTAGCGCTGAAAGGTGGATAACTTCCGCGGTGGCGATTGCTGAGGGATTAGAAACTGAGGGCTTTGCATCTGCGCGAGGCGCTGGGAAGACCGAGTGGGGCGCGCGGTAGCAGGTGCAGTTGTTTGGTAGTCGTGGAGTTTCTCCATTATGGAGACCATATTTTCTACAATATTAGCTGCATCTTCGGAAATGTTAACCAGTTGAACGGGAAAACGGTGAGGTATTGCTGGGCTTACCGGCTTCTCCGTTCTCAAACAAATAGGTTATCTTGCAATTTTCCTTCTCGTTCCATGTTCTCTCCTATCCTACGTATTATTCTGATGCTTGGGCCGGCAGACGAGCATTCTGTGATAGAACTTATGAATTGGATGGGGCTTGGGGCTATGCAAACGTTATGATAAGCCAATCATTCCACGGGGGTACCCCACCGTATTGACGTAAAACATATTCTCCATCCACGCTCTGCAGCACAGGGTGCACCCCATTGGGCAGGAAACAAGGCACCAATAATAACTTGGACCCCTTAAATAATCCTTTGATACTCTTCTTTTCAGATGCGATATCCCCCTTCAGCCGTACCGAAAAGTCCTTGTTCACAGCATCTTCAATACTATCCTCCAGTGCCAACGAATTATCCCCCGACAACTACCGATTTCTTGAATAATAACAGCGCCTTCTCTGCCTCACCTACCGCTGCGCTCCTAGCCTGTGATCGCAAGAAGCTACTCCAGTTCTTTTCCTTGTCCGTAAATATCAATCGTACTTCAGTCTGAATCGGCTTTGTTGATTGATTGTCATCACAAGTTCTCACTCACACACCCGACAGCTTTACAGACACACTCTGTCTCTGAGATGAAAATACGGGACTGAAGCTCTTCCCTATTGATGTAAGTAATGGGAAAGGGACTTGGGATTGGTGAGAAATATCCATATCCAGGATAGTCCTTTCCTCCCGCTTTCCGAGCCGCAATGTTACCCTAGCGAACCTCAAAAAGAGGTCATCCTTAAAGGTGATTGTCTCAGGAGAGCTGGATTCCCGGATAGCCGACTTTAGTGCTGATTTATGCGTGGCAAAGCCAATTCAGTCAACGTCTTCATCTGAGTGCTACGATAAACCATCCTGCTTAACCTCAAATTTTCCGGATGCCCAGCGGAGGTATGGGGTTTGTTTTCTATGCTGTCTGAGCCTTTCCCTCCCTACTTCGTACGAATGAGGGGGCTAACGGGCAATTCGAAATGAGATATAGGCTCTCCTTTGATGCAATACCACTGTCAAAACCTATACCGAAAGGTCTGGCATGGTCTTCCCAAGGGTTCTGGAGAAAACGCTTCGCCGCAATCCCATTGAGGGCAGCAACGTATGATGCGAAACAATCCTTCGCTACACATCATTAGATCCTAGAATTGGCTCGTCGGACCAGGGTAGAGTGGGTAGATACCTTCATTCAAGAATCTAATCCGAACATAGTGAGCATCGGCTCCGGTCTCGGATTACAACAAACATTGCAGATTTTCCAAGAGTATTCCCTTTTCAGATCCCGCACACATCTAGTCGAGATTGTGCCCGATTCTAAGCATCAGCACTCGTTGTCCTTGAGATAATTTACCATTTTGGCCGGAGCGCGCCGTGCAATGATTTTGTAGGTGGGGAGAGCAACGTCGACACCGCTCTGCTCGAGAGACGTTGCTGCAATCGCCGGTAGCCCTTCCTGCAAGACAGAGAAGAGAGAAATGCAGCTTCGGTAATGGTGATGTCAAGGAACGGTAACTAGGGGTTTTATTCAGGTGATAAAGAGCGTGCGTGAGGGTTGGGGGATGGAAATTGGTTGGTTCTTTTGTCAGTTCATCGGTTCATTTGAATCCAGCTGGTGGTGTGGGTGCGGGCTGATGGGATCTCGCAGATGACATCTCAACCTGGTGATGCGCTGGGCGTCACTCCCGAGCAATGGAATGGCAGGATTAAACTCTCAGCCACTTTCCACCCTTATAGTACTTGTCCCAGTCAAGAAGTACCTGCGAACGAGGGGGATCGATTTTGAATGAGCCCTCAGATGCTGACAGAGTTTGGCAATATTTTTTTAATCCCTGTTTGCGTGTACAGTACTTGTTACCTAGGACAAGTAACAGAGACGGGATACCCCACCCCATGAATCTGCCTTTATTCCGCAACTTTGATGAAATATCTACCGGTGAGCTTCAACTCCCGGAGTGTCCTTTCCCCTCTCTTACTACTTTCCATAACATGGCTAATGAACCGAAAAAGCGGTAATCCCCACCAATTCCTCCGACACGGCCCCTTCATAAACTTTAATCATAACACCTGCCCCGCATTCCCAACCTCCCACCTAACCTCACCTTTACATCTTCTCCCACCCTGCTCCTCCTTTCTTTGCTCTGTCCCCTCTACGAATCATGGAAATTTGCCACCTGACACTCTTGGCGAACCTGCGCTACCGCCTTGTGGCCGAGATGGGCGGGTATACGATCGAACAACTCGACCAGGTGAATATCTGCCTCCTCAAATACCTCACCGACCTCGCTGATGATCCCATTGCGATTCAGCAAGCACGGATTTCCCACACACCGCTGATTCAAGCACTAGCGATGTTAGGGAGGGCAGAGGTATTAGAGGCAGAGGTTTTGGGCCTGCCCAGCTGGGTTGGGCTGGATTAGAATTCGATTAGGTATTGATGAAAAGAAAGGGAGAAGGGTCCCGGTTTTCTTCTTCTTTCTATTCGTTCAAGGTTTGTTTCGTCCTCGTTTCCCCTTTGGATGCCGGGGGATCATATCTTTTCCTCCTAAATATCTTGTTGTAAAGTTATTCAATTGATTCCTTAATACTTGCAGTGTTCCCAGCCGTCCAGTCCGTCCATCTTCGGGGGAGGATGGGACGGATTACGGCTTAGGGGTGCTAGGACAGACTACCCCCGGGAAGGTAAGGATGAGACAGACTACTAGTATACCGTAACCACTCTGGAGATAGAGACCGTTGCCAAGGGGGTATCTCTCAAGAATATACCACTTTTGAAGCCGATGCGGATCACCTGAACAGACGGCTCAGCTCTCTAGCCAATTAGCAGAGGAGGCAGGTTTGATTTCCCGTCCGCTTTGATGTTCTTTCGTCTCTTTATTCCTTATATAGTATAGCTCAACGCAAATTTTATTCACCCTCCCCTTGGCAACGGTTTCTATCTCCAGAGTGGTTACGGTACAGTAGTCCTGGCGCTTGGGCTTCCGGTACTACCCGTTGAAATCATACATCTCCTAACGAATTCTTTCTGAATCATGCGAAATCATTCGTGCCGTCTCCCGCCGTTCCCGGGAGTCCACCCCCACTCCCCTGAACCAACATCTCTCACCCTGTAGTGCCCGCCGTCCTTCCTAAAGACAGCAGTTCTGCCCTTAGGCCGCCCCCGGACGGACTACAGATAGCCGTCCTGGTCCGTCCTAGGCTCTTGGCAGCCCCCCCCGCGGGGACCCCCGGCCAGTTCTCCCAGTTGTCCGGCCCCCCGCTAGGTGCTATGATAAAAGAAGAACGCAAGGCACAAGAGGCGAAGGCTGTTTCGGGCAACCTGGCAATTTTTGGCAGTCGTTAGCGGCGGCAAGAGTCAGTTGTTGCACCCTAGGAAGGGACTTATGGGGGCGCCGAAGCTAGTCACGAAGTGTCACTCGGATACCGAATACGTAGCTTTCATTTCTACCTCTTGCTTACCCCATCATGGGAATCTGCCAGATAAAAGTAGACCTTCCCCAAGCAACTCTAATATCATGGTTGAATGTTTCTCGTGTCTCTCCGGCGTTCTTTGTCGGTTGGGCTGGGCGTGAATAACATCACTTAGGCCGGGTTTGGGCTGAGTTTAAGAATATCAGTTGAATTACAAGGCTCCCACTACATATGATGGATGAATGTTTGAGACTTTATTCTGTTCTGACGGTGGAATCGAAAGTTTAATCTAGCTACAATGTCACCACACTTCATCGGCATTCCCCTAACAGTTACCCACAAATCACGTCCCCACCCGCAATCGCTCTACTGCTTTGTAAATTAGTCTTAAATGGAATCTCGGAAAGTGTTAGGAAAGGTAGCCTACAGTATCAGCACTGTGAGTGGTGCAATTCCAAAGACGTTGAGTACAATTAATAATGTCATCGCTGGTGAGAACAATGTTGGCTTCACCATTAGCTTTCACCGGGTTACGAAGAAAGGTCTTCCGGAAATTAATTCTCAGCTTGATCTTAATTTCTTCCTCATCTTCCTCATCTTCCTCGTCATCATCTTCTTCCTCTTCTTCCCCTTCATCGTGTTCTTCCTCTTCTTCCTGTTCGTCATCTTCACTGTCTTCCTCCGCTTCTTCGGCTTCGTCGGCTTCCTCCGCTTCGTCCCCTTCGTCCCCTTCGTCCCCTTCGTCCCCTTCGTCCCCTTCGTCCCCTTCGTCCCCTTCGTCCCCTTCGTCCCCTTCATCGTCATCTTCCTCATCTTCCTCATCCAGTGTTCCCAAGCGTCCCGTCCGCCGCGTAGGCACCTCCAGGACTGCAGTCCCGGGCGTCCCGGGCGTCTGTCTCAAGCTGTAGGGCAAGAGCGTCCGTCCTCTGGGAAAGACTATTGTCTAAGAGGTGACTGTAGGGCCCTACAGTCCTCGACGTATCGGTAACTCCCGAATCGTACCTGCAGTCCTCACCCGTAATCTGCAGTCCTCGTCCGTCTTCTGCGGTCCTCGCCCGTTATCTGCAGTCCTGGCCAATTACCTGTAGGGCCCGCCAGTCACCTACAGGGCCCGCCCATCATCCGGAGTTACCCGGAAATTGCGCCACCTGAGACACCTGCAGTCCCCGCCAGTCCCTGTCGTCTGGACGGACGCCAAGATACCCGTCCGTCCCGGGCGCCCTTTCAGGTACTGCCGTCCGTCCCGTCCGGACCCAAAGACGGACGGACTGGACGCTTGGGAACACTGGGCCCGATTCGTGAGACTGAGAGAACAGCTCGCACTATCCTTTCCTTTGTCGGCTGATAAATCTTTAAGAGCAAAACAACACGCACAGCCCCTCCCGTACCGAGGTGCCATAACCATGCATCGTGCTCAAGCTTCACACTCGACTCGCTGTAACCCGTCTCCAGAATAATGGTAGGGTATTCGATATCTTGACGGAGGGGAAAGAGGGCGCAGTCTAGTTGTTTCGTACAGCCCTAAAAGATGCCTATAAAGTTCGTAAATGCTAAGTTAGTTGATATAATTAGCAAGCCTTTCATACTTGTACTTGAGCATTGGCAAATAAGCAACTTACAAGGATTGGTCGGCATGCTGACTGTCTCAAGCCAGTTGCGCGGAAGAAGCCATCTGTCGTAGGCCCAGCTGAAGTTCTTATTCAACCACATTGCTCCGGCGTCGTGGGTAAGAGTAGTCATTCTAAACGGAGGGAGGAGATGTATATGAGCGAGGGGATGTATATGAGGGGGGGGATGAATATGAGGGGGGGGTGGGGATGAATATGGGAGGGGGGATGAATATGAGGGAGGGATTGATATGAGGGGGGGGACATATATGGGGTAGGACGCGTAGGATATGGTGAGGAGGTATGCTTCGAGGGGATAGAGATTATTCCTGACGGCCGTTAACTCTATTGCTTCGGTTCCTGTTCCTTCGGCTGGGTACGCGTGGAGCTTCGTCTCCCCTCTGTCGAAATCTGCATTGTACAGATTACGAACACATTCGCTGAGTCGGAAAGTCCTCCATAGCGGAATTTTGACCTATGGTAAGTCAGTAATATGAAACGATTTAGGTCATCTGAAGTAAAGCACATAATCGCTGAGAATACTCAATTTATGCGGGGTCCCCCCCCCAATCCTCCAGATACTCTTGAACGATATCCCATTTAACTACTGCATCTCCAGCGCGCTCTCTGTCTGGGAAATTTAGCCACAGCTTGGAGTCACTACTTTCTTTGTGGTATAATTAAGTTATGACCCGGCCACGCATCTGGTTTATTCTGAACCAGTTGTTGAAGATTGTGAATATGATATCGAGAACCCCTCTTCAGATAAGTCAAGTTCTTAGACACCAACACCAGTCGAGCGACTTTGTCGATACTTAAGCTTGATGCTGGAGAAATGGCAGTCCTCCGAGAAAAGTCCACACGCTTTCCCGAAAGATTACAAAGAAATCGACCTTGTTTACCCCTTACCCCCCCCGGCAGAACCAGCGGATCGTCTTGAGATCGCTATAGTTTCGCTGAAGGCTTGGAGGGCTGCTGTTTATATACATGGCAATCTGAGCCCTGCACAATCCCGTTGTTCCGAAGATAGTTAATAACCGAGCTCGTTCTCTTGGTATGAGGATTGCTTACAATTAGTAGACCGGGTGAGGGCTCAGCGAGGCTTAGCAAAGATTAGTTAGTATGATATCATAGTTTGGTTTGATGCGTACCGAAATTTGGCGTGTCGCCTCGCTGAACCCTCACCCGGCCTATAGCCATAGCTTCCCCGCTTTGAAGTTGTTCGAATTAACAAGTTTACCAAGATAATCTCGGGGAGTTTAATAGTGAGATAATCTTCATTGGTAGCTAGATTTTGTTGGACGGATAGCCAACCCTCTGGACACAAGCCTCCAACTGCCTTCTTAAACAACTTTGCGCAAATAACTTATCGTGTCACACTATCAGGGGATATTGTGTCACCCTCAAGTCTCGTCTTCAAACAAACCGTCAACCCCACACCATATCCAACCACCAATTGCTCAATTTGAGCTCTCTCTTCCTCTCAACTTATCCCTAGAAATTTGCTATTTGGTCACCTCATTATGTCTACCAAAGTATTTGATCAAGTTTTGAAAGTGGTGAGGACCGGCAGTCCCGACGTGTTCCTCTTTCCCAACCTTTATCCCGAAGACTCCGCAAATTCCCTGGAAATATAACTGGCTCATTCCAATCGCCTTGGCAAATATTCCTTCCGATAACCTAATTATTCCACAGTTGGCCTGAACTCTTGATGACTTACTAATACTCACAGGGTCCACTGGTTTTCCCATGAAAACAGATTGAAGCTTGTAATGCCTTCGATGCTTCACGCCTATGCTGCAAAAATGGGCAAAAAGTCCTGCCCGAAAGCCGGCCCTTCGATATCCACTTCCCTAGTCTTTACAGAACCCGCATCTTCAGAAAGAACAAATACTGGAGCACCCGTTCCAGAGAAAGATGCCGAAGAGGAGTTTCTCGAATAATTAATCTTCGGCGACGCAGAAGGCTTTGAAGCCGGGTTGAATGAACTTGACGGTGGATATTCCGACGACAGCGATGGAGGAGGAGGAGGAGGAGGAGGGATTACGCTTGCCGGGGGTGGGGATGCAGATGCGGGAGCAGACTTACAAGCGCTGCAAGATGATGAGTTATTCTTTGTTGACGAGGGGCCGTCCGGTACCGACGTAATCCCCACTAGGGATATTCCGGGCGCCGGTCGTGACTCTTCAGAAGGAGAAGAAGACGGGGAGGAGGAGGACCTTCCGGCATGGAAAGACTCCGACGACGAAATGCTTACCATCTCACTTGCTAAGCGGGGCTTGCTGCGTAAGCTTCGGGACACCGAGACTGAAGACCTCATCAGTGGGAAGGAGTATTCGGCGCAGCCGGGCAGGCAGTTTGAGAGGATTTATCCGGTGCCCGAGTGGGCTGCCGGTGGCTCGGACAGGAAGAGGGTAAGGATGGACAGTGCGGGGGGTGCGGGGAGTTGTAGTGATGGAGTGAGGGGCGGGGTGGAAGAGGAATGTAGGGATAAGGAAGCGGTGAGGTCTGCGCCCAGTCTCGAGGAGACCCTAAGGAGTACTACGAACTGGACACGCAAGGTTCCAGGGAGGCTCCGGTTGGGGAAGTTAAGGATAGTGAGATTGGCAGATGGGAATAGGATCGGTGGTAGTTTGGTATATATACATCCCATTCTCCTCCCTTCCCCCTTTAGGCATCCAGAATAATTTTAACAAGTTACCAGTCAATGATATCAACCCTCCACTTCCACCCTCACCACCCCCTCCTCCTCTCCTCAGGCCCCGACTCAACCCTTCTCCTCCACCACATAAATGGCACCACAAAACCCCCGCCACATCCCTGCACCTGCGCGACACCCCCATCTATGTCTCAGCATGAGTTACCGCAAACATTATGGCATCCCTGGTAAGTGGTATTGCACTATGGATACGATGGGTGCTCCTGGTATGTTGCCAACTCCTTCAGGATTCAGTATTAAAGTCAGGAACCTAGCTAATCCTATTCCCTAGAATATAGCAATCCCGTCGGTGCACACAAAGGCTTGATAAAAGGTCAACCTTTGCCTTCCAACCTCGCAAAGATCCAGGTTTGGGCGGGTTTCCTGCGTTCCCCACTGCTGTGGAATCAGGCATCAATCAGCCGCACTCCGAGCTTCAAGCCCAATTTTCCGCACCTACCAAGGAGAACCCGACCCGGTTCTAAAACCTCTAGCACCTCCCCCACAGCAGGTTGAGCGTGCGGCGCCGGATCCTTCCCCAAGCTCTACCTCTCCAATTAAGGAAATGGGTGGGCTGAAGGTTCATCATCACCACCCTTGCAGGTATTACGAAGAGGACAAGAAAAAGAAGCCCGGCGTATTTTGAGTTGTCTGGTAGGCTTCCCCTGTACCTAGCACATACAATGGCTAGTCCTATTATTTATTTCCTTTTTTACTAGTATGATGGCATGGAATCCTCGGATTTTGACACAATTAGGATTAAGGAAGATAGTTAAATTGGTAAATAGCTTGGGGTGCTTATGTTTTTAGGCGATGCTTCGGTGAAGGTGGTAGGAGTTACTATAAATTGTTCTGTACACACACTCTTAACGAAGTTACTCGACACTATGAACGTTAGTGAAGATGATTTGCCCACAGCATGAAAATTTAAGGTTTCAAGAGAAAAGGCCCTATTCGAGTCATGCGGCATACTTCTCTCCTATGACCTTGAATCCTACAAGACTACACCCTTTCGCACAATATTGCTCCTTTACGCCCTACCCCGAAGCCTTGCGTCGACCGCCACGGCGTGTTGGGAAATTTATCATACTATAATATTATCATACTACGAGGGATAGAAATTCCCTGGACCTTCTTCCAACTAGTCACCCCGGTACAGTATCGTGCAGGGAATTCTTCCTTCCCTCCCAGTTGTCAATTTAGTCACCAGTTGGCACACACTTTTAGCACCTCTATTATTAAATTTCTCGAGAGTTCTGTCCCCCCCCCCCCAGTGGGGGAAATAGCAAAGGATAGGTAGGAGTCAAAGAAACACAAAGAAACATCCGGCGAGAAAATCGGAAAGAGACAACAGGATGATGATGTCCTGAAATCTCAGTTTTTGCCGATCTAGCCACACACCACCCGGACATCGAAGTTGACAGCCCTTCTACTAGAACTAGCTAGTGGAGGCAGGATGCTTACCGGGAGTTCCATAGCGACCGGTAATGGGGACCATGCTATCGTAGCTAAACTGCGCGGTAACACACCCTAATTCAACAAATAAATACCGATTTCCGCCACCCCAATCCCGTAACTACTCTCCCTACCTTCTGCAGGCAGCGCAAATCAAGTAAAGTTATGATACAATGTATAGTACCGTAATATATGTCCATCTTACAAAGGCATCGTCCATGCTGCCCCCAAAAAAAACGTCCCTTACTGTACAAGTAAGGGGGGGTGCGGAAAGGTACGATAGATGGAGTGATGTTTGTTCCCTGGCTCGACCCGGGGGGGGTTTTCTTTCCCGGTGTTCGTTTCTGGTGATTTCTTGGCGCAATGGGGGTAGTTAGTACTGGTGCGTAGGTAGCTGGTCTTGTCGATGTATGGCTGGCTGGCTAGTGGGTGGGATTATATATACCTCGAGAAGGA
>Ga0307510_10011162_pt1 | contig 10683 bp, 14 predicted proteins | sample 12_EM_MG_FD_207224 | JGI IMG/M metagenome (GOLD analysis project Ga0307510, IMG submission 207224) | Populus trichocarpa ectomycorrhiza microbial communities from riparian zone in the Pacific Northwest, United States - 12_EM | ecosystem: Host-associated > Plants > Roots > Unclassified | place... | reverse complement strand
CCTGCACTTTATTGTCGATGGACTGCGCTTTGTCGTCAATAGCTTGCACTTTCTCATCGACCTCGTGGGTGGCTTTCAGACCCTGCGCAGCAGCCATTCGAACTTCGTCCTGTGTCAGTCGATCCAGTCGACCCAACGCATCCTCGATGTCGGTCCTCCCAACGAGCTTCTTTACATATTTCCCTAAGTAACGGTAAGTCGGCAGGGGCGCTTTATACCGCCAGGAATCAACTTACTCGCTCTGCTCTGTTTGATTTCCTTTGTCGCGATCGAAAGAATGGAAAGCACCTCAACCATGATTTTGACTATTATGTCTGTCATCCCCGCGGTTGGTGGCACTTCGACATATGTCTCCAATCGTCTGAAGAAATTTTCTATGCGCTCGAAGACCGTGATAAGTGCGTCCTGATCATCAGAGACGGCCTTAGCCGCCTGGGAGAGTTTTTAGGGTCATGATGAGCCTCGGAATAGATTAGATGAACAAATACTCACTGAGAGAAGGACACCGATTCCAGTGAAGATCACCGCCGCCGGTTGGGATACCTGTGTGACGATCAAATATCAGAATCCGAACGACTTAAGCCTGGGCTCATTGGGACTTGCCAGGCTAATCCCACCTCCGATGACTCCAGAAAACGTGCAGAGGACATTGACAGTGGGACTCAGCCACTTCGTCAATTTGTCATCGGTGCCACGGGAATGGTCGAACCCGGGAATTTGTTCGTAAAGCATGCTGAGGACGGCATCCGGAGAATCACAGTTCTGGAGTTTGTCGAGAAGTGGATGGGAACGGAGATCTTTCTTGGTCTTCTTGTTGTAAGCTTGGATGGCATTGTCGAAGATGGATTGATAGTTCGACGATGAGGTGGTTGCAGTGGGGGTCTGGGACATGTTGCTCTGGATTGAGGGTTGATGGGAAGCGTCTTCGGGAAGGCGGATGGGGACGAGAATCACTGTACTGATGGGACTGATAGAGAAACACGTTGCAGGTGACCTGGTCCGTGGGTATTCCGATATGGATTGATAGACGCTCAACATGACCTTCAGAGTAATTTATGTGTCAGCTCCGAGTCGTCTTAGAATATTGCTTTGGTACATGGCAGGGGTCGGTCAGGTTACGGGCGTATCTCATCTCAGATCGAATGGAACCCGCGGTCAACAAACACAACGGGTGTCTTCTTCTAAGGGCGACACTAGGGTGACTGGGGATCATATGGTGATATAACACCCTATGGTTATTGTCCGTGTCTAAGCTCTCTCGGACCAAATAAACGTAGCCAGCTTATTTCTTTGATAATCAAAACCAAAACCAACCTATTGACCGTCGTTAATGAAGTCAGGCGATGCAATCCTCTCAAGTTACGATACTGCGGGACCCGTGAAATTCCCATGATATTACATCAAGTCTCGATCGAGTCACCGTGACTAGGACGTTGAGCGCCGAGAGAGAAGATTATACAGGTTCGACACCAACAAATCATTGCAGTGCCGCTAGTGCGACAGGGTGGAAGAGGGCTAATTTCAGTGACCGTGCCCACTCATGACGGATCGGTAGGTCGTGCTCAAACAAACCGCTTCCATGCATGCTTTTCGTATTCCACTGCCTGCTTGCGCTTTTTTGGTCTGCATCCGTTACGATCAGGTCAAGTTGGGAGGACAAAGAATGCCAAGGAAACACGCACAACACAGGTACGCGCGGCTCAATCAATGCGCGGTGCTGCATGCTGAGAAACCTGTCCCTGAACAAGTTGCCTTCAGGCTGTCCACCACGACCACAGTGCCATTAAAGAAACAGGATCACCCTTCACATAAAGAAAACCAGACAGCACGCAAATGGCACACACCTGGAGCCCGCGCAGACTCTCACTAAGGTCCTCGCCCAGTTGTACATCCACCCCACCCTCACGCACGACGTGTTTGCCTAGTTTCTGGCCCGCGAGGCCACCCTGCGCGAGGCGCGCTTCCTCCTTCGCACGCCGTTTGTTCGCTGCCTGCTCGCGTTCCGCTAGCGTATGGTTGGCAGCCTTGCGCAGGGTCTTAACAGTATCAACTGACGCGTGCAGCCGTTTACGCAGGGTGCGCTCCAATAGGGTACGTTTCTACTAGTTGTGTTTCGTACATGAGAAAAGGATGGGACGAGACTGGTGACGTACCTCGGCGCGCAACTTTTCCGCTTTTCGTCTTTGTTGCTTGGTCTTCCGTTGCCGTGCAAGCTTTCTTGCATCGTTCGCACTTTCCAGACTAGAGGGACCAGGGTTGTGCTGCTCTGTTACGTCCTGACTCTTGTCGATGCCGGCGCTAGGCTTGTCTATAAGCATGCCCTGCGCTCCACCGTCATCGCCACCGCCACCCTCCTGTCGCGCACCAAGGATGCGCGCCTTGGTCGCCTCAAGAGCCGCTGCTTCTTGCGCGCGACGTAGTTCGGTTTCGTGTGCGGCGCAGAGGAGTGCAGTATGTGCAGCTTCGAGCGGGTTATACGACGTCCCTGGATGTGGAGCAGGCACTGCGGGCAACGCGATCGCCGTACGCAGACTGGGTACGTCTGGTGCCTACATGCATAAGAGGAATCAACACACGAGGAACATGCCGTCACTTTTTTCAGTTTGATATTAAGGGGAAAGAGGTCGTGCAGCATACCTTGACTCTAGCTGCGTCATCTAACCCTGCTTTTGCCTGTGCGGACCACATGTCGTATTGTCCGCTTTTTTTAACGGCCTCGGTGACTTCGAGCAGGGCGCTGCCCGCACCTGGCTGCGTGGGATCCACGATACTGTTCAGCGGTCCCCTGCGATCCTTGCGCGCTATTCGGAGTAGCCGTTCTTTTTCACGCGAGCTGACGAGAGATCTTCGGGGGCGTGCATGGACTGCAGGGACAGCTGAACGCTGAGAGATTATTTGGTGCGACCTCAGAGTAGAGCGGGAGAATCGTGGCAAAGATTTTCGAACTGAGAAAAAAATATGAGATGGCCTGTGTGGTACGCAAGTGTCGAGAGCAATATGCCTTTATCGTCGCCTTTGGTATCGACTATAAACAGCTCGTCGTCTGTCTTCTTTTGTAGGGTCAACCTGTATGTGACATTCGATCATAGTTGAAACGTTATGGATGGAAATCCGCACCCAAAGGTGCGCTCCTCATCGCGAAGGCCCTCTAATTTCTCCTCAAGGTCTTCAATGTCAACGTTCTTCCTCCATGCCTTTTTACCTTTCCTGCTTGATTGGTTATGCTGGGCAGGTGCACCCACGATAGAGGAGGTCGATAATTTCTTTTTTGGCTTGAAGGCGGGTGTAGGAGCTTGTCTTCTACTCGATTTCGTAGGCGCCATGGTACGCGAACCCGGGAAAGTTAAGCAGAGAGCTGAGTCGGTTCGCGGGCCGCCACAGCACCAGTCATAAGTCACTCATAACGCGACTATAGGGTTCCACATCTTATTCACAGTCAACATCCTTCGAAAGGTCCTTAGACGCCGATTACGCGTATCGATACGAGACTTTAGGTCTGCAACAGTGATCTTGTACATTCAAGTTTGGACGCGCCCCCTTTATACCAAAGGCTAGGTCCACCCAGAGATAAGATCACTCAGGGACTGAATACCACAGGTGAGCCCCCCTTTTCACCAGGCAAAGACGATAGTATAATTCGAGCACGTTCCCGTAACATATTGTTGAACTCTCGGTCGCGAATTTGACCTTGGATCTTCGAAAAATTATGCATTTCATGCAATTATTAACCCCATTGCTTCCTGTCCAGCCTCGTGCCTCGTGTGAAAGTCAACCGTCTACCAGCATACTGCTATCTTTGTGACCATTCAGCTCTCAATCATTGTCCGCAGAGATGTCGAGCATGGACGTAGATCCCATTGAGGAGGTGGAGATGACATACTACGGGGGGAGTCAAGCCGACGCTTCGTCGAGTAGGACACAATGGGTCGTCGTCGTCGACGAAGCGCACCCCTTTGACCTCGATGCGTACATATCGGGTTACTCTGGTAAGCCTCTCCAGTAACCTGATAAACTACCGTTGTATCATAACGGCTACGCAGGCCGAGCGGCGATGGATCGTCTGATCCACATCATCTCGCTCTCCCCAACGCTCGCTCCGCAAGCTTTCAAGCGAGCTCTTCAGCTCCTTACCGCGTCAACACAGCGCGACACCGAGTATTACAAGGTCATCTTGAGTGCTTATGACGCCGTGGCCACTCGACAAGGCATCAGGATCCCACCCCTAGAGGAGCTCTTGCCCGATCACACACCTTTCCTCACTTGGATCGAACAGACCAACGAACGTAACAATGCAGAGCGTCGGAAACTCGAAGTGGAACTTAAGACGTATACCGGCAACGTGCTCAAGGAGAGCATCCGAATGGCCTATCGAGACCTAGCCGCGTTTTATCGAGCCTCAGGCAGCTTCGAAAGTTCCCTACGCCACCTCACCAAGTCGCGTGAATACTGCTCGACAGCGCAAGACATGCTTGAAATGTGCCTCTCGGTTTTAGAGGTATTCGCTCCTCTATTGTTATTTTCTTGTTATCGAAACTTACTAACGACGCATCGACACAGCTCCTTCTGGAACAACGCAGCTTTTCACACTTGTCGACGTACGTCTTCAAGGCCGAGTCCGCTCTGGATGGCATTGGCACATCGGTGCATTCGTCTACAACTTTGGGCGTCGGGTCAAGCGGGGCGGGATCGAAAAAGATCGATCTGCATCAGGCGGTCGAGGCGAAGCTTGTCCTTTGTACTGCGCTTTCGCACCTGGCGAACGGGAATTACACCAAAGCGACGCACGATTTCCTCCAGCCGATGTCCGCGGCGCTCCTCGCGCCCTGGACCGGTACAATCGTCTCGGTGGGGGATATTGCCGTGTATGCGACGCTGTGCGCTCTCGCAACTTTAGGGCGCTCAGAGCTCAAGGCAAGGGTCATTGAAAGCGAGGGGTTGGCGGGTGAAGGAGAGGGCATGAAAGAACTTTTAGATGCTTGGATGGCCAGCAATTTCCGCACGGTACTCGGGCTCCTCGAAAAATACTCGGTGAGTGCTCCAACCTCACCTACCCGTCATCGCGCCTTTTCCTCCCACTGACGGAGGCGAACAAACAACCTTGTTTGGGGCTCATCAGGCTCGTTATTACCTTGATCCCTTGCTCGGCCCACACGTCTTGAGTCTCACGGCGCAAATCCGCGCGCGCGCAGTCGTGCTCTATTTCCAGCCATTCGCGACGATTCGACTCGAGCGCATGAGCACGGCCTTCGGCTGGACGGTGGAAGACACAGAAAGGGAGGTCGTCGCGCTCATCCAGCGAGGAGACATCCTCGGCCGCGTCGACAGCCAGAACAAAATCCTGAGGGCACGCTCGACGAACCCCCGGGCGCAGCTGTACGCCCACGCGCTCAAAGCCGGGGCTGAAATGCAGAGTGCGACGAACAAGTTGTTGCTCCGTCTTCAGCTGTATGCGCCTACTCATTTTGTGGCCCTCGACGTCATGCTAATCTTGTTTCGTTTTTTTTTTCATAGCCAACAAGCTAACTTGGTGGTTCGCAAAGCGCAGGCACCACCACCCCCGCCAACGGCTGCAGGAGCTTCTGAGTCGACCGAGTAGTAAAAAGTCAAACTCTTGCACCAGTCATGTTCGTTTCAGCTCTTTCTTTTTTTCACGCATTCGTGCTACAACGCTGCAAAGTTGAGGTACATTTTGAGTTGCTCCTGTATTCGTTAACCATGTTGTATACACAATCGACCCATGCCATGCATGAAATGTACAGTTTTCAGTAGGGGTCATTGACTACTGTTCGGAGCTAGGCCACAGGCGAACAATCAGCAGGAAACTTTTGGATGACGATTTGCAACAAAACTGGTATGACCGAGTGCCTATCCATGAACTGCCCACGAGAATAAGAATTCGAAATGCGCTATGGTCTACGTGCGCAACCAAGCCGTCTTTGCGATCTTTTTGAGCCTCTTCTGCTCTTTAAAGCGTTCCTGTGGAAGAAATACGATGAGTATTCGCTGGCGGTACGGACCTAGGGAGAAAGAGGGTAGCGTACCAGGTCCTTCTTAGTTGGTCTTTTTCGTTTCTTCCCGTTCTCAGCGTCCTCGTCCTCCCGTTGTTTCCTCTGCGCGACCTCTTGCTCCCACTGCTCCATGTTAAAGTACACGGAACTCATGCGCTTCATGCGCTCGTACTCCGACAAGTGCGTCGGGTCCCGTCCTTCAGGCCGCGTGAATGTGCCCGTATGCGCGTTGAACCGGGCGGAAAAGTTGTACGCTGCGCCTGGCGCGGACGGCCCTGCGAGGGACGGGTCGAGGTGGGCGAGGGAGGGGTCGATGCCCTGCGCCACGGCGGCCTCCTGCAAGGCGTAAATCTGCGCGACAGAGGCGGGTACGGGTGTCGCACCGGAGGAAGAAGACGCAGAGGAGGGACTCTCTTCTTGGGGATTTGAATCGGGGGCCGATGGCGCTGGTCCTGACGGTGTGGGAGTGGAGGCGGAGGGAACCGATGGATCGGGGGTCGCCGTGGTCGTCGAGTCCGTGGAGGTGGTGGATGAGCCCGCGGCTGGTTGCAGGGGGTTCACCCACGTTGTTTCGTGGGTGACTGCGTTGAAAAAGTAGTATGCGTTGTGCATGGGCGACCATATTGCCTGCCAATTTCCCGACGAGGGCGTAGCTGCGCTTGTCGAGGATGGGGTGGAGGTTGGTTCAGCACTGGGTGGCCCCAATTGTGGTGCGTCTGCTGAGCCACCCGCCGGCTCCGTCTCTCGCGCCTCCTGTGCCTCCTCCTTGTCTAATGAGGGAGATTGATCTTTGGAAGCGATGGGAGAGGCAGGGGACGAGGCGCGAGAGTTGCTGCTTGGTGAGCTGGACATGGATATGGTGTTTTGGCTGAAGAGAGAGGCGCTCTCGGCATGAGCCGGATCTCGGCAAAGCCAAAGACGAGTCAATGCTGTGTCACTTGTAAGAGCACACGCACATCGCCAGACTACCATACCGTACAGTATCGCTACCGTACCGTAGGAGGTCGAGGACTCAGGCAAGGATGGCTGATCGCTCCTCCCCGAACGCTTCAATCTCTTCTTGTCAGCAACCTCAGCCGCTTCGCTCTGCTATGAAGCATTCCTCACGCTCCTCGACTCCTTCACCGGCCTCATCGCCTAATTCCCCCAGTACCCAACCGTCATCCGTTCCACCGGTCCTACAACCTCCCATGCCCTCTCTCTCGTCTCCCTTGCAGAGCCCTGCCAGTACCATTATTTCTCCACTCCCTCTCAGCAGTCCCTCGCCTTCTAGCGCCATCATTTCTCCAACTTCCGTCACCCATTCTCCCACTGCTTCCACCATAATTGGTCTGAATGCATCCCAAGGTTATACCCCAAAGGTATCCTTTGATACCTTCGAGAACCCCGCGGCATCTATGTTCTCCTTTACCTTGCAAGTCAAGTCCGATGGTTACGAGCGTACCCCGAGCACCCGTGTGTTTTTGTGCGCATCCAGTCCAGATGAGAGTGGTAGTCATGCGCTAGACTGGACTATCGAGAACCTAGTTCAAGGTGGAGATGAACTCGTTGTTTTTCGTGGGATCGATCAAGAAGATCTAGGTAGGGATTTTCTGGTCTATCTGCGTACACACTCTCTGAAGGTGGAATTGCCGTCCGTAGAGGGGGAACATGACCTTGTCCGGGACGAGGCAAGAGATCTTCTGCAACGTATACAGGGTAAATGCATGGGGGTTGAACCCGATCGAAAGGTATCCATCGGTCCCATCCATCACGCATGCGTGAGCGCCAATCCTCTGACATATCCACGATTCCCTTCAGATATCCATCATCGTCGAGTACATTGCGGGCAAGGTCACAACGACGATTGATCGCCTCATCGCTCTTTACCGTCCGGATTCCGTCGTGGTTGGCTCGCGAGGGGCACGCAAGGTGAAGCAGGCATTCGGAGTTGCCTTTGGCGCGCAAAGCATGGGCGGCGTCTCAAAGTACTGCCTCAGTCACTCCCCCGTTCCCGTTATTGTAGTGCGCCCAGAGAGTAAGGTCCGCAAGACTCTCGACAAGCGTCGCGCAGATCCAAAGCGCGGTATACATTTCGATGAGTGAGACTGCTTTTATCAAGTTGGCTGTTTGCCCATTGCTGATGGTATCGGGGATATTTATTAGCAATCGGCTACAAGCACAAAGAAGCAACGCTTCCGGGTCTGGGTTGTCTATCCCATTCACGTTGTCGCGTTGATGAGGGGGAGGTTATTTGGTGTACTGTAGTTGTATTAGCTTTGGCCCGTTGCCATGATCCTACACGATCATGTGACTTTGATGTGTGAACCGTGTTTATGCAATCCACGCGACGACTCAGCCTCAAGCTGTAACTCCACTATCAACATATTCAACAACCATGGACGGTAGCGATTTCGGTCGTTATGGTGTCTTGCGTTTTATGAGACGGAATGAAGAAACCGTCATAGCATCTTACCCCATCGACGACGACGTGCTCACTTTTGGTTGTGACCCCTCCTGTAGTGTTCGACTTTACTACCCGACCGTTAGCCCTCTCCACGCCAAAATCATTTTTCAGGAGCGGAAAGTAGGTCTATCATTTGTCTTCGCCTTCAGATAATTCACGGTTGATGTTTCAGGCGTTTATAGAGGTCCTCGGAGTACACGGTCTCCTTGTCGACAACTGTCAAGTATTCCCCGCGTCTACGACGACCCACACGACCATCCCCTTGACAAACAACTCGGAGCTGGAAATTAGCAGGAAGCGCTTTCGCTTCGAGTATCCACCCAAAGCACTCCGTCCAGTCCTCGCACTCACACCACCACCGCACGTACCACAGTCTGCGCGGAAACGCGTGCTCAGGCTCTCCATGATCCAGAGTGCACATGTTTTCACGCCGCGTCCTGATCCCGATCCTCACGTCAACCTGCGCGTGCTCCAGACGCCGATCCGGTTGACCAGTTCGCCCTTGAAACACGTCCACCGTACTCCCGGACAAACGCAGGCGGCCGGTCCGCAAGAAGAAGAGTTCGGTACTCCCTTCCGTCTTGTCGAGGGAAATTGCCCGCAAGTCGTAGAGGAAGAGCAGGATCTTGTCATTCTAGAAGAAGTCGATGCTCCTGAACCTGTGCCCCAGGCAACTCCCCACGGGATGAAAAGCGGAGCGGCCCAGCCAGAGTTTGGCCAACCGATGCAAAACCCCATGCATGTACCCCAAACGGGTGGCCCACATCCGGCTCCTGCGTTCCCCCTCCCTGCTTCGCACCAGTTGCAGCAGTTCCAGACACCAAGGCGGAGGCCAGGACGGTCGTCGTTGCACCGTGCGGTACTTATTCGCTCTGCACAGCGTGCGGCGATGCGCATCGAGATGGAGAAGGAACAAGAACAGGAGGAGCGTGAAGTGGAAGAACACGTTATACTAAATGAAGACCAAATGGAGGTATGTGAAGAAGATCAAGATGCCGTCATCGAAGAGATCGACGAAGAGGATGGCTATGGTGAGAATGAGGTGCCGGACCTTGAACCTGCAGCGCCGGTCTTTGGATTGCGCCAAGGAATCGAGGCCCTCAAGAGCGGCATGCAAGCTTTACGCTCTCGTTCGAGGTCTCCGGAGAAGAATGAACATACGGAGAGGGGTGCCAGCGAGGTAGGAATCATGTTGGCCATCCTTGATTGTTACTTAACTCGTTTTCTTTCCAACAAGGCGCACACTACTAGTAATGAAGATGCTGCCCACTGCACCTTCCATGATGATGGTGAGCCGTTAGATCAAGATGAGGAGCTGCAAGAGCCCGAGGAGGAAGAGGACTTGGGTGATGTCACCTTTAGATATGGAGCTCGACATGAAAGCGAGATCGGGGTCCGGGCTGCCTCAGTGCCTCGTCAATTCACCCCTCAACGCCCTGAGAGGCATCTCTTGTTCATGACCCCGCAAGTGTCCAAAGCAAGCGGGAACCTCAGCCTCGCGGATCGCGTCAGGGGCCGCAAGTCGACAGGCGGCGTTGGCCAGGCGAGCTTGAGCAGATCATGGCGCGTCCCGGAGGTCAAGGTCCCAGACGCAGACCAGAGCACTCTAGGTTCACCGGGGCAACGAAGAGTCAGCGATTCAGAAAGACAGGTCGGCTTCATTCCACACTTATAGGCTGTCTCCAGCTGACTGGCTTTCTGTATTTGTTCATAGGCCATCAAGGAACGAAGACGTTCTGCACTGGCTCAACCCGACATGTTCTTTGGGGGTAACGTTCCCGGATCGCGACGAAACTCTTTGGGTCCTGACACACCTGGGGCGAAAGCAGCGTCTATATTCGTCTCTCCTTCTAAGACTTGGGATCCAATAAAGGAGGACGAGGAAGAGGCCGAAACCAATACCCTTCTCGAAAAGATGAAGGAGGTGGTGGAGGGCATGCAGCGAAGACGAAGCATCCAACCAGAGGGAATTACCGACGTTGCTGTGTCCAACACATCGGAGGGCGACAATGACGCGGAACATCAAGACGAGAAATATAAGGACGACGAGGTGACCGTAGAAGAACCTGTTCCTCTCCAATCAGATTTCCGCTCAACCGCACAGTCATTCCCTGCCACGCCACGCATGTCAGACCTCAAGCACGTCTTCTCTGAGAAACGCACTGTGAATATACCCCCGTCTTATGGTGGCGTTCGCGATCTCTTCAAAGCGGAGCCCACCATGAATCC
>Ga0307510_10011161_pt1 | contig 10684 bp, 12 predicted proteins | sample 12_EM_MG_FD_207224 | JGI IMG/M metagenome (GOLD analysis project Ga0307510, IMG submission 207224) | Populus trichocarpa ectomycorrhiza microbial communities from riparian zone in the Pacific Northwest, United States - 12_EM | ecosystem: Host-associated > Plants > Roots > Unclassified | place... | reverse complement strand
TGGTCAAATCGCAAAGTCGTCTTAAGTGACCCCCCGGCTCCTGACCTATTCTATTCTTCTCTTTATTTTCATATTTTTATCTATTTTATTCAATTTATTATCGCTGATTTTCTCAAAATGATTGGCTTGAGCTGCTGCAATACTAGGCCAGGATGATCTGCTCTTGATGGTGTTATACCAATTCTACAACACTGATCTTCTTGACATCCCAAACAGTAGAGATGAAGATGCAATGGCCTTCATGGATGACTCTTTCATGCTAGCAGTGGTGGACAGTTTCAAGGAGGCACATATCAAACTGGCAGATTTGATGGGAAGTGTCACCACCACAAAGTAAGGGCAACACTGATTCAGTGTTGGATTGGTATATGTGTCCTAACTTGGCAGTATGTCACATGGATAGCTTGGTGCCAAGTTGTAGTTGATATATATGAAGTGGTTCCCACACTAGAGTAGTCAAGGGGGTCTTGGAAATAAAATAAAACACCTGGGGTTGTATTTTTTCAAACTGGCCTCTGGGCATGGACTAACTAACTATGTAAGCGGGCGCCTATCCCGATATGGTAATAGTATTTCAAATATATGTATGATAAGATCAGTCTTTGAACAGAGGGTGGAACGCTGGGATAGATGGAGCATTCTAATCATATTTAGAGTGGAATATTGCACCAACTACTGCCACCATGTCTTCTTTGTGAGCATGCACGCTTCGCAAGTCCAATTCCGTGCCCCTATGTCCTCAGGGTCAACACAGTGAACGTGATACTAAGTTGCTTTCAGGTTTAGCCTGGAGTTTGCAGAATCAACACAATTACTCACCCAAACTGTCTCACATCCGGTCCTCTTGCATTGGATTGAGCCCACATCACCCTGTTGTGCTCTATCTCCACACAGGCATAGGGACAACCCACTCATGTCCCTGCATCTCTGCTTGTGGCCCGTGCATGTCGGTTCAGAGTCAAAAAAACAATACTTGTGAACCATATGGCTCAGGTGCGGTGGTTGGGATGGGGTCAGGTGCAGCGGTTGGGATGGGGTCAGGTACAGCGGGCGGGATGGGGTCAGCACTTGCAATCGGTGCTGTGTGGACTTGGAGGTCAGCAAGGCAGCGTTTCATCGCCTTCAAATATCGCTCACCGCTGTGCTCCAAGTCTTGCACCACTCTGCTGTTGTCTGTCTCTATCACAGCCAGTATGACACTGCCTTCATCATCCGACTCTGCTGCCTCATCGCAGTCACTGCAATGGTCACTGGAGTCATCTTCATCGGATGTGTCTAAGTCCAGTACCTCCTCACTCCTGTAGTGTTTGTGCATCAGTCGAGTCTTTGGCAGAACAGAATGGAAACACAGACTTTAATACCACACACAAGCGATGCACTTCTGAGATCACAAGGGGTGCATGTTGTGATTTCCGGTGTGCTTTCCACTGCTTGCGGTGATGTCCCCAAATGCCCTTCATCCTATCCTTCTCACGCTTTGTCAGGACCAATACATTGCTGTGATCTCCCAAAGCGACTCTAGGATGTTTGCGGAGTAGGTGGGATCGGAAGTTGTAAGACCAAACCACTGAACTCAACTCCAAGCGATTGCAATGTGGGCAGAGCATGGGGTGGTTTGTACAAGGGGAAGATTCGGAACAGCCTGCAGTGACAGCAATGGAGAGCGCTACAAGATTGGGGCACAAGCTTTCCTCCATGTTGATCGAGATTTTACCCTTCTTCCCTTTCACCTTCTTCAAAACAATCTTGCAAAGTGGCGCAGGTCGAAGACATAGCCCACATGGTTTGGAGGAGTGGTCGACTGAGGGATCGTGAAGTACATGAGCACCAATGTGCTCCACCACACGTTGTCAGAGAGATGGATTGAAAGTCATAGTCGGTTGGCAATTGGGACATGTCAGGCCAATAAGACCAACAAGGCTGGTGTCTGGACCAGTGTGCTCTAGCATAAAGCAGGCCTTCCCTAGTAGACATGAATGCTGAGCTATTTTAATACTAGTGAAGAAGAACTTACCATCCTGTTCTCGATACAGAAAACAGTCAGAGGGCTTGACTTGTGGGATGACTCTGTGGTGACTGGGGTGGATCTCATCTTGCAAACTAGCTGCTAATGCCATGAGTTCAGAAGACTGAAATAGAAAGAAAGCATCGCAAAGGTTGTGAGACACGACGTCTGGGTTTATAGGGATAATGAGTGTGCCAGGAACCTTTGCAGAGAGGAGAAACAAATCCATAGATTTCCAATCATGATTCCCATTGTGGTCATCTGAGTAACTGGCTGGTACTAGGCGCAGCCCTTGGTACGACACATGAGCAGCCTTCCCAGAGAGATCCGAAATGAGAATATCGTTGACAGGATGATTATCAAGAAAGAGGCCATTGACCTTGGCAATACAGAGGAATAAGTTCCCCTCACAAAGCACAACTGTCGCAACAGGCTGAAGAATGGAAATTGTCAGTTGGTTGATGTATGCGTCTCCAGCCCGAGCCGGAGAGTGGGGGGTCCCAAGTCCACCAGTAGTCTTGAATCAGCTCTCTTGGGCTACACAACAGAGTCGGTCAGTTGAGCTTGCCGATATCACATATCGGAACTGTTGTGTGATAGCGCGAGACTTCTTCACAGTCATTCCACCAATCTGTACTAAGTGCGATGGTGCATCCCGTCCATAATTTTGGCTGGAACGCCACTGATCCTTAGCTGTGGCATCCTCAAGTTGTTGAATGCCCAAGGTCGCATCCAGTGCCTCAGATATACATACAGAGCTATCTGTTTGATTGGAGGGTGTGTCTTCCCCCATGTTAGTGTCATTGACCCCACCTGTGAGAGAGGATGTCACAAGGCTCACTCCATATGGAGTGAGGATGGATGCGTTGTTAGTGGACAATATGGATTGGAGGATAGCTGCAATCCACAGGTACTTATCCTCCAGGGCGAGTCGTCTGCACTTCCATGGTGTTGCCAAGGTTAAACCGGAAGGATGAAGCATGTCAGGATGCATGTATGCCTGAGGTCCTACATGATCAAGAGCCCTTGAGAGTTCATCCAATTGCTTGGTAACTGTAGGAAGGCACAGTCGATGCGGACCTCTGTCCCATTCTGGGTGTTTAGCTAGAATGGTGGAGACCTCTGTAGTCGAAGTGATGCGAAGTGCCAGCTGCAATATGTCGAGATTGGCATCATTTCCTACCATTGTGCAAAGAATCCCAAAGAGGGACTCTAGTCGATCGGTCCCTAGCAAGGTTAGGAAGAATGGTTGGTTTGGGTGGTCCATCTTCACTTTTGCAATGCAGAAATACGCATTCTTGACCATTATCCCAATGTCGACAAAAAGAGGAGTTGGAATAAACAACGATTGTGCATCATCAAGGACATAGAGTGCCAAAATGAGATGAATTGCCACACTAAGATGCTCAAGCTGCTCAGAAAGCGACAGCTCAATGCAGATATATGGAAATATCAAGTGATATGACAGCTTGCCATAGATGCGCAGTGCCTCACGTGCCTTGATGTATGTCAGGGTGTTCAAAAGAGGATCCGCTGGAGGTAGAGACCACAGGTCTTTCAGGAGACCGTACGCGAGCACGACATCTTGCTTATTGCTGGGATCGAGAATGTACTTGATATGGGTATCAGTGAACCCACTATCCTTAAAATGTTTGCCAATCAGTGTGCGCATGAGGTGCATGCTGCAAACAACACAGCCACTCTCACGGAGGATAGTGTTGCAGAGCCATTTGAATACATGCTTGTAATCTTTATCCGCGGTGATATCGTCTAGCCCAACAAAGCAGTCCATCAAGTCAAGATGGATAAGCTGATAATAGATAGGGGAAGATGGCGCAAGGGGTGCAATGTACGTCAAGTTTGCCAAGGCCTTTCCACAGCGAGATTCCCCGTCCGAAGCCAAAGAGATCACTTGAAGTCTAGTCAAGTTCTGATTATTACTTGTGGCATTGACAACAGCGTGGATCAATGTGGTATGGTCTTTGGCTGTCTTGTGCTTGCAGCTTCCAGATATGAGGATAGGACGCATGCTGTAAAGCTGTAGCATTGGGCTTAGAACCCCTATCACACCAACAGTTGCCTATCAATGTGAGTACGACATGAGACCATTGATCATTGATCATCTGTAAATAAACGTGTAACTTACTTCATGTGCCACATGAATCTTCCCACACTACATTTCCTCCCACAACATCTGTAAGTCCTCTTCACTGGTAAACTCCAGGTTGGTCTCTTGTCCGTGCTCTTGACACACTCCAAGGATCTTATTGGTTTTGTCATCCCAATGCGGGCATCTTTCCACCAAGATTTCGTCAAACATGATCATAGCATGGAGCATATTTTGCATTGTTGCCCCAAGAAGTTCACAAATGGCTTTGAAACTTGCTGTGATGTTACACCCAATCTCATAGGATGTGGGGAAAGAAGGCAATGCAAGGATCTGGGGAATAATGGTGTGTTTCTGGATAGTAGAAACTGCAGGTGTCCCAAACATATGGTGGGCGACATCTGTGACTTGCGCACCGCCCAGATGTAGGAAGAGCAATGCTTGTAACTCTTCCTCTTCATCAAATCCCTTTGGATGGTACGTTCCATCTGCGGCCTTCTTTATCAGTTTGAGCATTCCATGAATCCCAGTGCCATGATGGAATCCTTCATCCAGGACATGGTCAACCTGAGGGATGCGCTGCAATGAGATAGCGAGCAACAGCTGCTTCTGAATATCGATTTTCCCCTTTTTTCCCTCCAGAGTATTCAAGGCACTGAGGTGACAAAGGCAAAAAGTGTCAATTGATTGTGTCTTCCGGTGTACAATGTCAATAAGGCCACCAATCCCATGGAAGACAGCTGGTGTGTTCTCATGTATGCCATCCGTAAATCTTGCAACTATCTTCTGGAGATATTCACTATTCCCCAGGTCATCACATTGCTTGCACCAGCCACTCCTTCCAACAATGCCACTGCAAAGGTGTGAGATGAGGAAAAGGCCATCACGGCGCCCGCTGTAGTCCCAGGGCAACAGAAGGACAGTATGGAGGGCAAAGGGATAAGATGTGTAAGCCTGCTGTCCCGGAGGGAAGTATAGTTTGTACCCAGGGCATGGTTTATCGGGTGCATTGGAGGTTTTCTGCTTTTTGACACTGACAACTTGTTCCTTCATCTCAGGTTGCAAGTCGTCATCATCTGAGATGACGATAACATCAGAATGGTTCGTGCTTATGCTGCCGCCTCTGCATGAGCCCAATATGAGTCAAATGTGAGCATTCTTTGATATAGTTATGGCTACGCACTGTGTCCGAATAACATTGACAAGTCTTTGTATCTTTCCCTCCAGGAGGGCGCCATTGATCTCATAGTGGCCAACAAATTCTTTGAGATATCGCACCATGGCTGACAATCCCCTCACACCACCCTGCAACTTGTTATAAATACTCTCTGCAGTCCTATTGAATCCTAAGAAGCAATTCAGCATCAGGTCAAGGTATTCCCAAGCCTTGTCTTTGGCCAAATTGGTTGGGACGCTCTCAGAAAACAGTGCGATTTCATCAGATTCACTCGCATCAGGAAGGACTGCCAGTGGTAAGCATTCAACTTCCTTCTCCAGTGCCGCGAGAATGTTAATAGTATGTTTATTAGGTGCGGATGGTGCTGTTATAGGTGTGGTTCCTATTGTGTGAGTCCCAGAGAACTGAGACACAGATTCCATTGCATATGGAATCACAGAAGTCAGCATAGGAATGGTCGGAGGGATATTATCCCTTGGTTTCTTTGGGAAGTAAGACAGAAGCCTTGGCTGGGATTTCTGGTGAGCACTCGTTTTGTTTTTCTTTTCGAGATTAAGTCCGCATGCTTTGCTGACACCAGGATTGTGTCGCTTCAAGAAGTTCTGTTTACTGCCCATGCCCACCTGGATGACTTGGTCACAAACTAGGCATGTCACTTTTCCATCAACAACAACGAGATTGGGATAGGGATCCTAAAGGCCAGTGAGTACCATCAACAATTTCCGATTCTATGGTATACTTACTGTAGCGTTATCACCACTACCCCCATCTCCAGATTCCGGCAAACATTCCACATTTCTCGACATAGTTCTGCAGATGACAACAGTGCAAGTTGGATCAAGTGTAACATGCAGAATGAGCTCTACACCCCTTTATTTTCTTCGCTGTCCATTCTTCGACCCTTGACCTCTTCATGTCTGGCAAGCCTGACACCACATGACAGCAAGCGCAACTGTTACCATACTAGGGAGGGCCCGCCATGCTCCCCATTCCCCATTGGGCTCCACCAACCAATCTGCTGTGCTTTCTGTCGTGTCCGAGTCTCCATTCGTTGGCCCAATTACTTAGTTGTTGTTCCTTGCCCTCAAGGTCTTACTATTATGATACATTTGTTCTTGGGCTTGGCTTGACCTACATGCCCTGCCCTGCGCACTTCCTGCGCTTGCAGCATTGTGCTCTTGGACTGGACCCATCTCCATTACAATTTACAAAGAACTAGCTACTGTACACTGCACTAAGTACCTACTGACTTGTGTATAGATTTTCTTGTCACTTCCCATCTTGCTGCTTCAATCCCAGCCCCAATGTATCATGTTTGACACTGGCGCATTGATGATTGGGGATGGGGGCGCATGGTTCAGAAATCATTTGGCTGAACAGATATGCCATGGTCTTGACCATAATCAGTGAATTTAACACCACATTTCCATATTTGTACAGGTCATTTTTTTTCAAACTGCGGTTGGGGGCTGGACTAACTAACTAACCCCGGGTCCTGGAATTCCGGTCCAAGACCCCCTTGAGAGTAGTGTCCTAGTGCCCACTTGTAGTGAAATGTAAGAGAAGAGAAGGGAGTTGAATTGACAGGAGATTCAACTTGCTGTCTTAGAGACAGCAGCAAGCCTCTTTTATACTAAAGATACAAGTACGACTAATTGCTAAGTAGTAAGCCAGATATACACTATGACTAAGGTACTACTAGGATCACTAAGCGACTCCAGCTCGATCAATAAGCACAATAGACATATCAGTCATCCGATCACTAATCACCAGGGCCAGTTCCCACGACTTACAAAGGCTGTACCATATGAGTAAACACGATCACCTAAGGCCAGTTACAGAAAGAGTAGGTGGTGTGGCTGAATGGTCCACCACTCACAACTCCCCACTGGAATACTCCAAACTTGCCCTGATCGACTTTATGTATAGACAAAGCCCAAAAAGCAGGCCACCTTTGCAACTCCCTGAGAGGGTAGTAAAACCCTCCGTGAGCACCAAATATTTAGGTGTAATCTTTGACCAAAACCTTAGCTGGAGGGTACAACAAGCACATGCAATTAAAAAAGGTACCATTTGGGCAGTGCAGATCAGATGCATAGCGAAGCAGGCCTGGGGCGTCATGCCCAAATATGCTAGGTGGCTCTATATTAGCATTGCGCTTTCTAGAGCATTATATACTGTTGAGCTCTGGTGCATCCCCACCCAAAGCATTGTTGAAGGCAATCACCCAGGTCCAAAAGCCATGGGCTCTGCCAAAGTAACAAGACAATTAACTATGTTACAGCATGTTGCTACCATGGTGATCACAGGTGGTCTTCACACTTCACCCACTGAAGTGCTTGACACCTGTGCCTACCTCCTCCCAACCTTGATGAACATAGACAAATGGTGTTATAGAGCATTCATTAGGATGACTATGCTACCTAAAGACCATCTGCTTAGTGTTGCTGCAACTTGGCTAGAAGCCAGCCTGGCAAGCCGAACTAGTCGTTTTTGTGACTTGGCTAACCAGACTGATCCTGGGAAAGTTGTGGCTCCAATGGTCATTGACAGTCCATCAACTTGACTCAAGTCACGACTTGGGTTGACTAAGACTGCCCATCTGCTGCCTCTGTAGTGGTTGAGTGCCCCTCTTGTTTTCTGTGTCCTGACTGACCTCTGCCCCCTCACATGGAACAAATGACACACTCAAACTGACCTCCCATTACCCTGCAAGCTGACATACAAACTGCCTGCCCACCCACCCGCAGCAAGATGAGCATGCCTTTTTGCTGGGCAATTCTTTTATGTTACAATCCACCCTATTTTTCACCTCCCTTGTACCCCTCAGCATCCACTCCAAAGCCCCTAGCCAAGCCACTACCAGTCCTACTGCCATTACCACCCAGTAGCCCATCTAAAGATGCCACAGTGCAACCGCTTACACCATCACCAGTCCAACCACCAGTCCAACCCCTTGTCCCTATCCCGTGGAACATCCACCAAAGGGAGTACTCCTCAATGGAGATGCACCAAGAGCCAACCCCAGTAGAAAACCCACTGGAAGACCCAGACAGTCCCATGGAGGATGCACTGCCTTTAAAGACAGAACCAGTCTCACACTATGAACCTGATGTCCCCAGAGGCCAGACACATACCCTATCCCTGGAAGAGTCCCCTATTGAACCCTGGCAAGCATACCTCACCTAGCCCAACAGTCCTGTATCCTGCAAGCACTCCTTGTCACCTACAAGTCCCTCATCTGCACCTATACACCAATGCACCAGTAGAGAAGGCAGCTACCAGTCAATCATGCCCACTGCCTTGTCACCTATAGCCAGCACCTCATCCCAGAGTCAGGGCAACCAGTTGACCTCTTCAGAAGAGTCCACAGACAATCCCTCAGCCATGCAGAGCTCCGCAGAGGACGTGGATAGTGACATGGCCCTTAATTGGGTCACCATTAAGTCCAACTACCATAAAGGGTAGCTGCTTACTTCAGATGCCCATTAGACTGCAATGGGTGTGTGGCAACTAGATTGCCTTGGATCAATCTCAAATCTTGTCATCATGATTGCATCATGATGATGCTTCCCTTCTCAGAATGACCCATCATTACTAGTACCCAGTTAAGGATAGATTAGGCAATCCCCTGACATATGATTTCACTCTCACTTCATCCCCCTTGTAACACTCATACAGACCGCAGCACTTGGCCACGGATATCATGATGATACAGATAGCTCTGTCACTACTAGTAGTACCTCTCCTAGTAGTCTTGGTCTGTGTGCGGACATGCCTGTATATAAGTGCTCAGTATTTCGACAGTCAAGCCCTAAGCTTGACTTGGTTTCTAATACAACTGTTGTCAATCCCTTCATAGTCCTCCCCTCTTACCCAGTAAACTCAGAAGTTGTCCTTAGCAGTCCTAAGGGACTCTCTACTTGTTTGATAACTCGCCACCAGTACAAATCTTAGTACAAGTACTACTATCAAGGCCTGTTGCAGCCTTAACATTTTAGGTGCATCATTGCCAGTCTTTCTTTCTCTGTTACTGATTTGAATTTTTTTTTTTCACTGCTTCCTAACTTTTCCAGATGGACCTCTTCTAACGTACTGACAAAGCAACAGGCAGATTTGAATGGTCTGAGTGCATGACATCAAGGGCCAAGCCAAGCCAACATTGCGTATCCAGCGCATTTGAGTGCATGTCATTTAGCTCAACGATGGGCAGCCTCTCCTCACTGTCCCTTACTCATATCCGCACCGACAGTGGCCATGGTCGCTCGCATTCAAAACCCAAAGGAGACAGTAGCTACTGGGCTCAGTTGTCATTGAATGCTTCCCATGGCGGCCAAGACGATCGCACATCTGCCATGTGCTCTTGGAGCATGTTGCACTTTTGCCTGCTGTTGTGGATGAAGTCCACACCATCTAGAAAACCAGTCCAAACCCCTATGAGTCCCACAAGAACCACCCCTAAACCTAGCTATAGCCAAGTGGCTATCCAATGTCCTCCTGAGCCTGCAACAAAGCCTGGTCAACAACCAGCAACCAAAGAGAATCTTTGACCATGTGACCCTGGGAAATCCCTACCACATGACCTAGCATGTGACTTATCATGTGACCTACAAGCCCTCAAGTAAGCATGTGACTTAATAGCATGTGACCATGGGAACCTAACACATGACCTACCAAGGGATTGGTCATCTACACGATCACCTGATCATGCATGCTTTCAATGCATGTCTCATCTGTTGATCGGCACGTGGAAAACTGTGGGAACAATTAATGGTTGATTGAGAATCAACAAAGTCACAAGACTTACTATGGAACTGCGGTACAGTCCACAGTTCATCTATTATTAGTTTGTGTCTATTCTTAGTTCAAGTCTTACCCATCTCTTGTATTACTACCTGCCCTAAAGGGGCACATGTCCACCCATCTCTCTAGATTATGCCTACCCTTAACTATGCACAGACCACCCTGTATTAGTATATAAGACCTGCAAATTTGTACAAACAGTCCTCAGACTGTTCTTGTTAAGGTCTATTGAGCCTTAAGGCGCAATGTGCGCAAAGATTATGGTGTGCGACAGTGACAAAGTTATAAGGGTTGTAATTCCCTTAATAACCCAAGTGACTTTGGAAGGTGATAAAGGCGAAAAGGTTGCTAAGACCAATGTCTGGGTGAAGATAAAGAGGAAGGGGAAGTATCTTCAAAGCATTGAAGATAACTTCAAAGAAAGATAGAAGGGAAATAGCTTTTCAAGCAACAAGGACTGAGAATGCAATAGATTGCAAACTAAGTCAGGCTTAAGGCCCAACTCTAGGATATAAGTCTAGCTTATATACAAAAGGGCAGCTACCTGACTAAGCATACAAAAGAGAAGAACAATGGAGTCACGAACAATAGA
>Ga0307510_10011159_pt1 | contig 10685 bp, 6 predicted proteins | sample 12_EM_MG_FD_207224 | JGI IMG/M metagenome (GOLD analysis project Ga0307510, IMG submission 207224) | Populus trichocarpa ectomycorrhiza microbial communities from riparian zone in the Pacific Northwest, United States - 12_EM | ecosystem: Host-associated > Plants > Roots > Unclassified | place... | reverse complement strand
TCTTATAAATTTCTACTTAGAATATCCCTGTAAGAAGATTTGCTGCAGTTGAGATCGCAGCTCCAGTGATAGCACATTGCACAATCTGCTCATGGGATATATCAGCTGTTGTAAGTGCCAGTGCCAAACCTGTTATTGCTCCAGCCACTGCTGTGTTTTTCTGCACCAATTTCAAGGGAGATTCTTAGTATTGAATACCAGAAGTAATCTAGAGAGAGAGAACTGCCTAACGGAATAGGCCTCGCACAATAGCATGTGAGATGGAAATCATGTGGAAATCATCAAGCTTTTTTTACAGCAATTATCCTCAATGTCAAAAGATAGAAGATAGATTTACTTATCCCTGAAAGGCCTTATTACCCAATCATGAACTCCACGAGCCTCGCTTAGTCCATAAGTGAGACCTGAATAAACTCCTGCGGCCAGTCCTGCAGCATCAGTAAAACAGTTTTCTTAGCCATTTTAATCCACTTTTTTTTCACTGCCCTCGGAAATTCTCACTCGCTACACTGGGTAAATGCCGCTTTTAACTGCATTGCAAAATATAATTATACTAAAGAGTTTACACAGATTAATGAACTGCTACAAAATAGTGACCTAAACACTAGCTCTAGATGCAAAATCATCCCACACCCCAACCCCCGAACAAAAAATATTAAGAAAGTAAACAAGATGATACAGTTATCAAATGTATTCTCACCCCATTGTAAAGATTCTTTTCCAGTGTTCCTCACCTATCAAACAAAATAACAACGTAATGTTAGAGACATAGCAGTACTCGAAAAACATGTCATGGGAAAGCTATAGTTGCCTCAGAAAATAAGTCCCTCGGCAAATTTACAGATGGGAAAATTGAAGTTTCAAATTCCTAAAGATGTAGCATAGAGAAATAGTTCGTTTAAACCATATGACTTAGCATGATAAAAATCAGATCGAACTGCATCAACAGAAGGAAGTAATTATTCGAAGGCAAGCATTTGGTGACAGCTGCCACAGGTAAATGTCCCTAATCTGAAACCACGTTAAGGTCTGAATACGAGGACAAAACGTAGGATTTGAAACTCACCAAGGCTTCAAGAGATTTTCTGTTGGTTTCACCTGTGTAGCACAAGAAATTATATTAACACCGTAACTCATGATATGAAAATCTAGAATTACAGTATCTGTTTCAGCCAATAATCACCAGACAGATTAACTGGAATTTGCTCATGCCCCACCCGAGGACTATCCTAATATTAGGGGAAAATCGCAGCTTTATATCCTGTCGAACTGTGTAGCACTTAATAGAACACTTGGATCGTAACATATCTATTTCAAAGTTTCAAACACGTCATGCAATATGATTTCTTCGTGAACCAAATTCATAACCACCGCTAATACCATTATCTAGCAAAGTAAACTTCATTGCCACATTTAACAGATCGAATTATCTGAGAGAACAGGCCGCGTACCTCTGAGGTCAGGGGCACGATGGCGCTTCTTGCCATCAACAGAAATCTCCGGGGGCACACCACCACTTGACTCAAATCCAGCACCTAATAATAATTAACATAATAACATCCACATACATGCAATGAATCAAACAACAGTAATTCCAGCACAACAGTGAATAGACAAATAAATAAAGCAATAATCAAAATTAAATGTGCTCATCGTACGTTACCTTCAATGGCTGTGAAATAAGCCTCCCGTGACACCGCTTGAATTGCTCCAATCTATACATGACCACCAAGGTATTGTTAATTCTATCTAAAGTTTGGCATGTAACACAAATACCACTACACGCATTTACAAACACTAATTACTAGCAATTAATCAAGAAATGCAAGTTTACCCCAGCGGCTTTGACAAAGCTCTCAGCAATACGGTTAAGGAGAGGGTGGCCAAAGTCGAAGAAACAACATTTATCAAAGCGACGGATTTCACCCATTAATGACCTTGTTTCCAAGTTGTGGCTCATCTTTCTTTTCACTTCTTGGTACGTGCCGAGATTCTACTATGAGTGACGATGATAAGGGAAGAAAAGCAATGAATGAATCGATGGAGTCACATGAATATTGACCAGTGTGGTGCAAGCAACTACGGATGTGGAAGCAACCGAAATGCAAGTGTGGCCTCAAAGGGACACGTGTTTGTGAGAGAAGGTTAACGTGTCTTCTTCTACTAACCGTGAATCCTTACTTCGTGGCGATTCCTGGGATCTTATTGTTTTGCGGTTCATGTGTCCTTAAATTAACAAAAGCATCGTGCGGCACTGCTATGTTTTTTCTTTTGTTTTTTTTTAATTTTATTTTTTATGAATGAGATCTCGGTTTAATTTATTAACTTTAATTGTAGAATAAAGAGTTAGATAGCCAGACAGAGAATGACTCGGAAGAATTACAGAATTAATCAAACTCAGCAGAAGGAGATAACAGTAAAATAATAATCATAACAATAGTGAAGCGTGGACTAGATGGTCTTCTTCTTTGATTGCCAGAAAGTTAACCCTTCAATCACAAGAACACCAGCAGCCAGCTTTGTCAGTCTAGGCACCAGAAGCAAAAGAAATCCTTCAAACCCCGGAGAAATTTTATAGAGATCTTGGAAAGCAGCTCAAAGCAGCACCTGAGACATCCACGCTTGGATGTCATTCACCCGCCATAGTTGAGCTTAGGATATCCCTGGACACAATAGTAGGGGGCGGGAGATTCTCCTGCCCAAAGTTTATTTTGGACCCAATAATTATATAAACTATTCAATTATGTCCCTTAAGAACTTAAATCAGCCCCTCCTTAATTTTTTTATAGTACGAGTTTTTAACGATAATAAATTAGTAATTATTAGTCATTTTTTCTAAATTTAAATAATTATGTATATTGTTCACTTACATTCTTGAATAAAATAATTTTTTTGTTAATAACTAGATCTAATAATTATTTTGTTAATTTTGACATATTTTCTTTTTTTTTAGAATCAATAACTCAATAAATTATATAAAATATATTATAATAAGAAATATATTAGAATTTATATATTTTTAAGATGTTATATGCGTGTATGCATAGAAATATACCATTAATATGGATCAATTTAATTTTGGGATACAAACCTTTTGTAAAAAAAAAAAATCAATCCTTCACACAAATCGACACACATATAACAAAACAATGAGTTATTGGTTCTAACTATACACTCTAGCTTTCTAACATAAAAATTGGGTAATTGTGAAATTTATAACCCAATCTATAAATATGAATTAATTACAGTACTGATCGGATCAACCGGCCCCCAAACATTATATCATAGCTCTGCTATTAAAATATTAAAAGAAAAGTTACTATTTAAGACACTAATTCAAGCGCAAGTTTGAGATTATAAAGAGATTTTTTTAAAAGTATTTTTTATTTAAAAATATATTAAAATAATAATATTGATTTCATACTTAATTTGGTAATTATTTATTTTTATTATTATATAATTAAATAAATAATAGTTTAGAAAAAAGAATAAGTTATTAATCACAATAGATTATATTACCCAGTTTGTGGGTTTGACTGTTGATCCGGGTTACTCGATTATGGGTTTGGCAGGTTTACCCATCAAACTTAACATGTTTTTTTTAGTCCTTTAATTTTTTTTAATTGTTTTCTTTATTTCACTCATTTTAAATATTATATTAATTGGAAAATAGAATTCATGGTTTATTTTTTTATACTTTCTATAGGGTTATCATGATTTCAAATAAATATTTTTTTAGAATTGTTACTCGATTTTACAAACATTTATTTTTATCACAAAATTAAATAAAAATAATTTTCAAAAACAAAAAAGTTATTAAACTCATTGAAGTTCATGATTCCAAGTCGCATGATGATCGAGGTCAATTTAATTTGGCATTGTCTCAATATTATTTTAAAAAAATTATTAACTTAAAGTTTTTTTAAAAGTTATGTCATATTTTTACCAGTTATCTAAATTGTTTTTGGACCCATTAAATTGGTTGATTCACTTTGGATCAGCTCACATATGGTTTAATTGGAAACTCGAGCTAAATATAGAACTGAATTAACAAGTTTTAAGATCGAATCGATTGATGAAATTTAATAATACTATTAAAAAAATCTTTATAAGCATAATATTTTTTAAAAGTTTAAAAAAGAATAATCCAACTCATTGCGGATTACGAGCGAATCTACTATTTATACATGAAACTGTCTCCAATTTTAATGGTTTACCTTTATCATAGTTGGGAGGCCTTCTATTACCAAAAACTTTAAAATGCTTAGTAAAAATATTCAGATATATTTTACTATTTTTTGTTATAGTATAATTATGTTTTTTTGTCTTTCCAAGAAAAAAAACAAAAGGTTTGTAAATTGAGGACAACTTAATTTTTTTATATAATCTATTAATCATTATAGATTTAAAATAAACAACTCTAAAAAAAAAAATAGTATACACCACAATATTGATAGCCATGATCATTATAATAAACCCGAACTGAAAGTTCAGAAAATCATGCCAGGCCGGACACTATGACAACTTTTTCCGACGGCTTAAATTCCAGTGTCCACTGTCCAACACTCGTCAAGTAATGGCCTTGAATTGATCATCCACCGGTCCTCCTGTCCTCTTACCGATCATCAAAGAAAATAACATCCATTTCGAGGTCCAAGAAGGAAATCAAATAGCCCACGTTCTTCTTGTTCCAAGGAGCGATAACTACCTCCTTGCGTTTTTAATTTTGGATCCATGGTGATCGGGACACAAAGGATTATTGTTTTCTAGTTAAATTGCACCGTATTAATATAACTCTGGTGAGTAGGGACCCCACCGGCTCAATCGGGTCTAAGGGTTTGCGTTCTCTTCTAAAGTTAGCCGAGCAGTTTATCCCGGAAGGATGGGAAAGTGGGGTCCCGGTGGTTTGTCTTGCGATCGAGGCTTTACATTGTCCTGTCTTGAGAGTATCATCACATTTGCATCATTACGTTCGCATCTTGCTACGTTAGCTTGTCTTGAGGATGGAGGAATAAGTCAAAACAAGAACCATAACCATCCTTTGTGCGGGAAAATTGACTAATTTTAGTTAATGCTGTGCTCAAGAAAAAGGGAAAAACATAAAAAAACACTGAATCAGAATCCGGCACAAGGATGGGAACATATTTTGGTTTACAATGGTCATTAAATAAGATTTCAACTGTAACAAGGGGCCCTGTTATGAAGGGCAGGTATTGATGCCCTCTCTATCATGCTGTTTACACTGGCTATATAAGAGCAGAAACAAAAATAAGGATATTTAAATTGACAAAAAAAGAAAAGAAAATGAAAGGAAAAGAGAGAGTGGAAAGGGGAAAAATGGGAAAATAGCCCGTTGGGTGGTTGTTTTCACAGAAGCCACGATTTCTGTTCAAAATCAGAGAGGCTGGTCAGGGGCATTTGGGCACTATACAATATACTCTTACCATAAATGGAAAGCTACGAACGTCATTCACCCACCTTTCGTCTCACTTCCTCCACAGAGTATGCCCTTCCTTCAGAAAAACAAGCCTGATTTGTGACAACCACGAGTCAAATGAAACAGGGAACCAAACACGTCAACCTGCTAACCACAATCCTGATAGATAACTTAAGAACCATTTACAGCCATTTCTGGTGAGGATTTGGGGGGTGGTATTAATGGACCATCATCTCCAATTATCTGTCCATTTTCTGATGTGCTGTGCAAGCAATCAGAACAGCTTTTAGGACCAGCAGGATCCTTCTCCCTGTGGTTTTCCTCACTTGAATTGCTGTTGTTATCAGAACAGCTTCTAGAAATGACTGGATCATTCTCTCTATGACTTTCTTCAACTGGGCCTTTGTTTCCATCCAAAGGAGTTATGTGCATGGCAGTTGCAGCTTTCTTGCTGGGCAAGACGGCATGGCTAAGTGTTGAACATAAAGCAGCAAATACACTCTCTTTTGGCTTCGAGTGTTTAGCTAATCGCTGTTTCTTCACTAGGTCAGGCTCCTTATCCTTGGAAGGCAATTTCCGCTTCATCCTAAGGGATTCACTAGTTCCTTCATCTTCCTCAGGTGTTTCTAGCTGTTTCTTAGGAGGTGGTCTATAGTCTTCGTCATCCTCATCATCATCATAATCAACAAGTCCTCCAGATCTTGGACTACAAAATCAAGTGGAAGACATGAGACAAACATACCGGATATTATAAATGTTTTCCCTGATGTTTACTTTATGAGGCAATTACAATACCTTGATGACGGGTAGCCTGCAGCAACCCCATTGGGAGAGACTGATTGAGCTTGTGCCTTTTGAGTATGGGATGCGGATGCCGTGTCTTCTTCATCACTGCTTAGGTATTCATGTTCAAAAGTCAAGGGTGGGAAGGTCTTGTAAAAAAAGTCTTGGCATCCAAGCTCACTGATCACGAAACATACCTGTCCTCATTGAAGTAATCTTCCTCTTCCTTTTCTAGTGCACGATCATCATTTCGTTTTCTTGGATCCAATGTGCTACCAGTACTTTTTGCTCCACACTGCTCTAGACACTGGAACTATGCTTGTTAGCACCAAGATACCACAAAGACACATGATAAAGAAGAGAAAATTGGATAGAAGTGAAGAATACCTGCTCATATTTAACTTTTAGAGCCTGAATGGAGGTCAAATGCTCGAATTTGACCAAATCATTCCAGAACGAATCAACTATATACTTGAGCAACAATTTCAAGTTTTCCTGAATAAAACATGTTACACCGCAATGAATAGTTCTGGACATATATTCAAGATGGAAGAAAAAAAGGGGTGACAATAGGAGAGTTACCTTGCGGATATACTCAAAAAGCTCTAAAATGGCAGAGTTCAGCAAATTATAACGGTCACCATTGCTCAAAAAGGCATCTACAATTGGTTTGAGGAGGTTGTTCTTGACAAAATGATTTATCAAATGCTCATCCTGTGAGTAAAATATAATTAAGGAGTATCAAACATTTATATAATGACAAAGTTGTCAATCTTTCTTTTCGTTAACAGCAGCACCAAAGATTCCTACAAAAGTGAGATAATTTGCAGTATTTTGGATGTATTACTGCCAAAAGAAAACTCAGTTGCCAAGTAGAACTTATGCATTTTACTCATAAAATCATATCCAAACGACTAGCAAAAACAATTACAATCAACTTTCAGTGAAATTCATTGAACAGCGACTCTTGTACCACCCAGACCATGAAACAGAAGCATATGAATTTGTGAACCCTTGTGAAGTTCCTGCATCATTGAACTGTTTGAATGATACACAATCTCCTGAATTTCTGATCCCTTCCAATTTTGTTATCAAATAACTCCATAATCATTGCATGCCATAATATACTCAATTTATAAATAAAAATTGCCATGGTAACAGCTACAAATGCATGCTAGTAACCATAATTAATATCTCTCACCAATTCCATGTTTCATGTAAAACAATGCCATATATAGGCTCAATTTATAACTAACTGCCCATATGATAACAGCTACAAATGTATGCTATCTAATTTTGTGTATATGTGTTCGTGTGTTGGGTGGGGAGATTATGACAAGTCAAGAACTATCAGCACAACCATAATCTTTCCCCAGTGGGATCTGTTCCATCAAGGTGACTTACATGGCGGGAAAGGATAGTGCGAACAAAACGAACAGCAGCAGCAACAAGGTACTTTTCTTTCCTTCTTGTCAGTGTCAAGACTTTTTCAATAACATTATCAAGGAGAAAGTTACACCTGAAAGCAGAAGAAAAACACGTTTCATTCGTTAAACTTGAGAGCAGGAAATTGAGTCCTTGTAATTGAAAATAAAGCATAAAACAATTACTTTATTCTAAATGGATGGTGCAGAACACAGAAGCATAGCAATTCACATATGTTTGATAGTATTTCTGGCTTCACACCATTATGAGTGTCAACTCTCTCAACAAGCCCTGAAGATTTACCACTTGATCGAGGAAGAACCTCATCAGGACAAGATGCTGTTATAACATCAATTAATTGGCTCAGGTGCTTCTCATAGAAGATTTCAATTATATTATCTCTCTGCAGCAAAGAGATACAAAATCACTGTAATTCAGTCATTGACGAGATAAATTCCCGTAGTGCATTTAAGAAAAATATTCTGTTTGCATCAAAGTAACTACAACATTGTCCAAGAAGTCACCTGCATATGCATAAACACAAACATAATGCACACACCCCAAATGCATGCTATAAAATGGAAAAAGAATTGCAAAAGTATCAGCAAAGAATGTGCCATCTAGAAACAAGAATGGATAGGTAATAATTATTAAATGCAAAATAGCCAAGGATTATTTTTTTCTTTCCTAATAAAATATATATATATATATATATATATATATATATATATATATATTATTCTCAATGATGGTATCAAACATTGGAAAATGAGGCACACTCTATAAAAACAAGGAAATGAAACAACAATCAATAGAAGAAAAGAGCCCTCCAAACCCTTTTGACATTGGAAAAAGAAACCCCGGAGAGCCCCCCAGAGCAGAACACCATATCACTGCCAAGAAGACCAATCTATCCTGCAAAAGCTGTTTTGATGGAGATCTTCTAACAAGTTATACAAAAATCACTTTGATTTGTGAACTTATTAAAACTTTCCTTTTGAAAGAAAAAGGAATGTAAACACAAAAATGGACAAGGAAAAGATAACAGGATAGTTACTTTAACAATATTCAGATGCCGGACAGGCCTGACTACAAGCTTACAAATAGAACCCAGGCACATAGTGAGGCAGGGGAAAAGAGGAAGCCAAGCCGAGTTATCTTTCAGTGTGTAATTAACACAGTAGAGTTGCTGGCTAAATACAGAAAAGGAGCAGAATAGCAACCAAAACAAAATTTCACAACTGGTATGGGAACTCCATTTACCACTCAGCAACTTAATGACCAAACATAACAGCTGCATAAAAGAATGAATTATGAATTATCAAGAGTAGTGCCTGTGCTCCTGACAGTGTATAGGAATCCAGTAAACTGCGAAGAATTTCAAGAAACTGGCAGTGCATGTCCTCCCCAAAGTCTGTTATCATTCCTTTAACCTGTAAGTAAAATAAATTTAGTTGATTGGCAAATAGAACACATGCACTTACAATTGAATAGGTATTAAAAATTCAGGATACAAAATGCAATACAGCAAAGAACTTACGAGCAAAAAGTCATGGGAAAATGCAATATACTATGAATAAAATCAGATGCCAGCATAAGAGGTACTGACAGAGTTATTAAAAAACAAGCAAATAGCAGAGCATCACCCTAAGGCAAAATCTGCCGTTATTAGAGGCACTAGGAAAATTTGATCCCAAGGGTGAAAGAGGTTTCCTAGTTGGAGCTGATGTAAACTCTTCAAACAAGAACAACACTGAAATTGGCCTTGACAAATTATTTCATGTATAGATTAGCAAGGCATGTTATACAACTGGTTGGTCATTCAAGTATCCATAAATTGCTGAACAATATCACCCAAATATTAAATCAACAATTTTCAAGGTCAAGAAAACAACCAATTCTCTTATCTTAAAAGGCATGCAAACAAGGCTTATTTCGATTTTCTTTCACACTACAAATCAACTTTGTAAATGTAGTTTTTACATGACACGTTATAAAACTAAATTTCAAAATCAAGAAAATGAAATTGTATATTGAATTTAGTTCTGTGAGCAATGCAATTAAAGGATAATTGATTTTTGTTCATAAAGCCTAAAGGCCAAACAAACAAGAGATTTTTTCACTTATCAGGATAGTGATAAATCTCATCTTTCAGGTAATTAGGTTTGTGCAAGACATCGTTGCATGTGTTAGTCTGAATGTCCAAGGATATTGAAAGATAGATGCATTGTAAACAGTTCATAAAACACAAACCGACAGTCCTAGTAGCGGGATTCCTTCCTGCCGAACAACATAAGAACGCAGAAGGTTTGGATCCTGATTCAAGAAAAGAATGAGGATATCTGTTCTGCATCCATAAGAATGGTATGCTGTTAGTGGCAGGTAGGGAACCATTGAAATTCAAAAAAAAAAAAAGCCAAAAAAAAATAAAAACGAAAATGAACAAGTTACCCAGTTAGGACAAGTTTCTTGTCTTGACTCTGCAATATATCAGCAATGATGTCAAAGATACCTTCATTCATGAGCTCCCTACAAGAAATGAGGATTTGATTGTTTTACCATTTGATCAAGAAGAAAGCAAAATACAAAAGAAACTACTCTAATCTGATTTAACCACAGAAGACAAAATCCTAATCTTGATACATACAACTTCTGCATCACATACCTAAACAGTCGGAGCTGCTGGACCATCTGCATGCTCTTGCTCAAACTACAAAACTCGTGCAAGAAATATACCTATATGCATCGGGAAAGGAAACATATCAAGCTGGAGGATATCATAAGAATCACACAAAGCTGTAACCATACATTAATAGGAAACAGAAAACAGCAACACACTAACCTGCCAATAGATTCCAAAAATTTTACAAATTGGACATCAGCATTGCTGTTCAGTTATGACAAATAACTGGCATTTAAGGATGATTTTAGCTAAGTATTTCAAAGTAAGAACTCTTTTTCCCAACTAATATTTTCAATGTCGCGTTACCCTTAAACCTGTTACCATGGAATTGAACATGGAAGCCAATCCATAAAAGAT
>Ga0307510_10011157_pt1 | contig 10685 bp, 19 predicted proteins | sample 12_EM_MG_FD_207224 | JGI IMG/M metagenome (GOLD analysis project Ga0307510, IMG submission 207224) | Populus trichocarpa ectomycorrhiza microbial communities from riparian zone in the Pacific Northwest, United States - 12_EM | ecosystem: Host-associated > Plants > Roots > Unclassified | place... | reverse complement strand
GCCAGTCAAACAAGAGAGGGTGCGAGCGCACTTTGCGTAACTGCATCACAACGTTCTGAAGATGCATGTTGTTAACCTTCTTCACCGTGGCCCACCAAAAAACAAGCACAATCATTAGTAAGAAGACGCCTTGTGCAGAAAGGGACGCACTCTTCGCCTTGAACGCGTGCTCTGCCCCGATTTCTGAGACAGACTCTATCGAGGGGGTAATGCTGCCTCGGCTCTTACGAGTCCGTGCACCCACCCGACACGTCTTCTCGTCCTCGTCTATCTCGCGTGCGATCCGGTCCCGTTCGCCTTGCCTTGCATCTTCACCGGGTCGTGCGCCAGCCAGCAGCCCGCGGAGGCTGTGTTATCAAAAAGAGCTGGTCGGCTTCCTTTTCCCCCGGAAACAGAGGTCTGAGGTTGACGACTTCGGCCATGATTGTGCCCAGGGCCCACATATCGACAGGATTCGAGTAATCGCTGCTCTTCAGCAAAACCTCCGGGGCGCGATACCATCGTGTTGAACTGATGATCGATGATCCTTCAAAGTGGCACCAGTGACCAACGAAGGCTGCAAGAAGGCCGGTTTTGCGTCGTTGGCAAGGACCTTGACGCGCTTCGGAGCTCTCCTTCGTCCTCAGAACCACGCTCGTCGTCGTTGCTCTCCACGTGGGTGCGTTTTCCTCGTCCTGATGCGCGTCGCCCAGACTGCCTCGCGCGTTGCTTCGGCTTCATTTTCGTTGGGCGGTTCTGAGTGGTCCAACAAACGGAAGTCAGACTACAAAAAGGTCACCAAATGAAAGAAGGGGTGCTCACCGAGTTTGTCCGCATGTTCCGCGCCGACGGCAGACACAGCAGCGTCCGCGAGGGCGCGGCCCTCCCCGGCTCCGTCTCATCGACAAGCTGCGCAGCACGAGCCCAGCTCTCACACTTGCGCCCCGACAGTGACTCGGAACTATCCTGCACAAAACGCTCTAACAAACGAGTGGCGGCGGCCTTGAAATCCTGTAAGGTGTCGAGTGCGGGTGGTGGTAATCATGCGTCCGGAGGTGGATGGATGACGTTGAGATGGGAAAGCGAGAGCGCGTATGCATCAGCGGCGTGCGAGGGTGGGTTGTAGGCGAGGCAGACACGGGCAGTACCCATGAGCGTGAAGATGTCTGAGTGCTGGTTGTGGGCGGACGAAGCGGGCGGGAGGCAGGCATGCCAGGGGCAAGGCAACGCAACCAGTGCCAGGCCAGGATCGCAAGCACGGTGCAGAGGACGAGAGCGAGGCGGCACCAGGGTCGATGCCAGGCGTACACACCCGTGCCCTGCTGACAACCGCGCTGCTCCTTTTTCCAAGCAGCATCCCGTGCGAGATGCTCGCGAAAGATCGATCGGAACGTTGCTGTAATGGTCCTATCGGTCGTTCAGGTCGAATGAGGGTAGGGGCGGTGAGACGGAAGAGCAGTCCAACAAATGGAAGTCAGACTAAAAAAAGGTCGCCAAATGAAAGAAGGGGTGCTCACCGAGTTTGTCCACATGAGGCTCGACAGTGTTGGGACGTAGAAAGTGACGAGTCCTGCATTAATCTATGTGCACGCGAGTCTCCCCGGGCGCACGGTCGTGCCAACTCCCGGAAACTTGAGCCTCGAAGAAGGCGAGAACATCACTCCGGAGAGAGCCATGCCAGCCTGGTGGTGGATCAGGTTGCGGTACTGGGGGCGGCCTATATGGGTTTTTAATATCCTTTGACACATTTTTCGGTAAGAACTGCCAGAGGGTGTAACCTTCTGGGAACTTGCTATCATGTCGGCGCGTGCCATGCTGGCATGGCCAGCAACGCGAGGTCGTGCGCCGTAAGACGGTACCGGGGAGCCAGCATCGTCGTCGTCATCACGGATGGGCGCGCGTTTTGAGCGTATCATGGCGGCGGTACTCAGTGGCGATGCCGTATACGGTACGGCGTGCAGCCCTAGGATACCTCGGGCGGGGAGAGGGGACGCGATTCTGGGGCCACGTCGGGTTCATCTTCAAATTGACAGTAAATTTATTTCTGGTCCTTCAAGGCACAGAAGACGCGGCGAACACGACTTGTCGAGTCGTCCTTGGCCTCATATTTGGCTTTAAGGGTGAGGACGGTCTACCAGTGAGTATTGGGGATGGGCCAATCTCGACGAAACGCTCGAACTTGTATTGTTCGAAGAACAGGTCTTGGGTTTCAATCCAGCGCACGTGGGATGGAAACTGGTAGGATAACAGCTCGACGAGGATGACCCATGCAAGTTTCTGCCATTGCTCGGGGAGTCGGGGGCGTCGCAACGCTCTTCATCCCATTTTCGGAGGTCTTTCGAGAGACGCGGAGACGAAGTACAGTTGTAAATGAGCTCGGCATAACCTTTGTTGTCCGCGAAAGGAGACGCGATCAAATTGGGAATATAGACCCTCTCAAGAAGTGAAGGGTCCAAATAATTGGCAGGAACCGTCTTTGAAAGATCTGGGGGGGTCTACTTAGGCGACGCACGGGTAGGTATGTGATCACTTACATGCACGGAAAGGCTGCCCGGTAAGGATGCATAGGCCGCAAAGTAGGGGTTCGTGTGAATAGGGTCGAAGTCTCCGGAGACTTTCGAATGTGGTTCATTGGTTGAGGGTGCATGATAAAGGGAAGGGTTTGTGCTCGAAGTGAGATGATATTCGGCAGCGACGGGGATAGAAGCAGATCTTGCTGAGCCATGACGCCGGAGATAGGCCACGACAGGGTTACCGTGTCTTTCGTCGCGCTCGAAGTCAACATAGGCGACCTTGACAAGGCGACTGAGGTGACCACGGACAAAGACATCGCGGAAGGGTACGAACGATGACTGAGCCGCCTTGCGAAGGACCACAACGCGCGTCGAAATTGATTACTTGTTACGTGCAATCTCGCGGGCAGCTTTGATCAACAGCGAGAGCGTGCGCAACAGCCCCGAAATCGCAAAGAACGGATGTTGCAGAAACTGCGTCGCATGTGGCCGCTTGTCAGCGTCGACCTCGAGCGTCTTGGCGAGGTAATCGCGGAACGTTGGTGACAAGTTCTCCGGATTGGCAATCGTTGGTGTGGCGTTCGTGGCGATCAGATAAAGCACCTTCAGAGGATTTTGATTGAGGTAAGGCGGATCACCTTTGCGAGACGGGTTCATCTCAGTAACAACAAAGGGCAACATTTGCGAGGGCACATACCAATAGCCATGATACTGAGAGACCATATATCCACTTTCGGGCCATACTCCTTACGTGTGACAACCTCCGGCACCATCCAATAAGGCGTACCGACCATAGTCGTTCGTTTCGCATGTGCGGGATCCGAGATTTGTGCGCAGAAGCCGAAATCAGCTGAAATCACGGAGGATGGCGCCAGTCAGGGGGGATCGTATTAGGAGAATAACTCGTTTTACGCACTGAGTTTAATGTCGCCACTGAGACTCAACAGCACGTTATCGCTCCTGATGTCACGATGAATGAAAAAAACGTGCTCGTGCAAATGCTGCAGACCTTGCGCTGTCTCCCTGCTTACTACTGGGATTTGGCCTTCTGTCATCAGGTTGGCTGCCACGGCGGTGGTAGACTGTGACTTTGACGGGAGATCCGCGGTCGAGGCGTTGGGTGATTCTCGAACGGACGCTTTGACCGCCGCCGATGGCGCCGATCCCTTGTCGTGTTCGCACGTGCAAGCGTATCATTGCGTGGCAGTTTGGGTGCTGTCCGCTGCGAGGCCGACCTGTCCAAGTTGGGCTGCACGGGCTGGGATGGAGATGGCGTAGGACGATGCGATGCTGCCGGATGAGTTGAAGACACACTGTGCAGGCCACCGGACGAGTGAACCTTTTTCGGAGGCCACAGCGACGGTCGCTTTGAACTGTCAGCAAGGGCGCCCGAGGAAAGATGAAGAAAAGGACTTACTGTATGGACAATGCTATCATCCACAGACTTAGGCACTCTGGGGTGGGCGGATTGGGCCGTGCCCGGGACAGGTGGTGATTGAGAGTCCCCTGGAGTCGGGGCGTGGCCTATCTTATCCCAAACATCGCCACCACCTCCTGATAGAACTTGACGACCTCCATGAGAGCAAGAGGATTCTTCTCTTGATCGGACTTGGAAATTCTGCTGTCCTGTAAGAGTTGTTGCCATTCCTTGGGCAAACCAGTAAATTCTCCGGTGGATGAGTTGAAACCAACATGAGTGAGATGGACGGGGTCATAGGGTGTGCTGACCTCCGGCCGTTTGTTCGAGTTAAGAAGGTCGGTCATAAACTCAAGCATGCTCTTCTTGCCCTTGGCAGTTGCGGTGCCACTACGGGAGCGCGCTGCGGTGCCCATGCGATCTACCGGGGGAGGAGAAAACGGTGTGACGTTGACGGAGGGCGAATACATGGCGGAGGACGCACTGGGGATGCAAACTGGTAGGATAACAGCTCGACGAGGATGACCCATGCAAGCTTCTGCCGTTGCTCGGGGAGTCGGGGGCGTCGCAACGCTCTTCATACCATTTTCGGAGGTCTTTCGAGAGACGCGGAGACAAAATACGGTTGTAAATGAGCTCGGCATAACCTTTGTTGTCCGCAAAAGGAGACGCAATCAATTTGGGATATAAACCCTCTCAAGAAGCAAAGGATCCAAAAGATTGGCAGGAAACTTCGAAAGATCTGGGGCGGTCCACTTAGGCGACGCACAGGTGGGTATATAATCACTTACATGCACGGAAAGGCATAACACCAGACCAGAGGTAGCGCGAATGGAAGGGGACATCAATACTGGAGAGAGGGATCGTAGCGAGACCACGCTGGAGGACAATATAGGTCCAGCCTTCTGTTTCGGTCATAGCTGCTATTCATGATGTCCTTCAGCATCTCCTTGACCTCCACGATACCAAATTTCTCGGTCAACTGACGGGGTATTGTCAGTTTAATAGCAGCCAATCGTCCAGAGACACATACCTTGGTGATGTTAACCGTCTGCACCTTAAGGTAATTGAGGACATTCGTGAGAGCCGGCAGTGCGACAAGCTCGCCCGCACAGACATATTGTTGGCCCTAGCGAGTATATCAGTAGCTGCAGGCCAACATGAGAAATTGTCAACGGACTTCGACATTGAAGTTTACGATCTCTAAAAGACAATCTCGGGGCAATCGTTTGGACTTTGGACGCCCACCAAAGATGGGAGGAGGTCCGGACTCCGGAGAACAGCGGTCCCACCATAACATGAGAAAATTTCTCTCACGCTTACAAACTGCTTAGTAAAACGGTTTGACGATGTCTTAGCCACGCGTACAGTACTACCATACATGAGCAGTGCGCGTATCTACGAATAATACTAACAAACTACTGTACAGTGTACAGGAAAGAGGACGGGACATCGGGAATGGCTAGGGAAACATCGTTCGAAAGTATGAATGGGAAGATGGCATATGGACTCCGATAAGCGACCAATCAGACCAGGCGTACAGCATCTTGGGGACGGTGAGGGAAGATGAAAATGGTTATATTTGAGCCTGAGAGGATGATCTGTGTATATCTCATCATTAGGAATAGGTTGCTGTATGCATGTGTTGACACTTACCCCATACGGCGCTTGCGTGAAGGACTGTGTTCATGCGGAGAGACGTCACCCATGACCTTGAAGGCTCGTCCCCGATTTTTGGCACCAGCAACATCCCAATCAAATGCCATATCGCTCTGAAGCCCCTCCTTCACCAAGAGATTGTCGAAAAGATGGCAAAAGTGATCGTAGTTGGGTCTGCCATCGAAAGGGAGTGAGCGGCAGTGGTCGAAGAACATGCGAAGCTCCAACGGGAGCCCTTGGAACAAGGCAAATGTGGCGATTCCTCGTTTACTTTCGACAATGTCGTCCCCCTCAAGCCCCAAGCGCTGCCATGGCAAAAATCCCCAAAGGAAGTAAAATAGCACGTAAGCGAGGGACTCCAGATCATCTCGCCTTCCTAGCTCTAAGCCTAGGTGACTATTGATAGATGCAAAGGTGGCGCTTCCAACGAGGCCAAGACCTGTGTTGAATGGAATGTGCGCGTGTGTATTGGGATCCCTATATTCTTTCGAGAGCCCGAAATCGATGAGGTGTACAATGTTGGCTTGCTTTCCGAGACCCATAATGATGTTGCTAGGTTTGAGATCGCAGTGAATAAAGTTGCGAGAATGTATGTACTGCAAGCGATGGAGCTAGGCATCGTAGACATGACTCACATGAGCCCATCAGCCGTGGTATCAGAAGTCGAATTCACTTACCAACTGCCCGGCCAGAAGCAATACAGTCTTGGTCGTGAACGTAAAGTGGCATTGAACAAAGAGGTCCTCGAGAGACTTGCCGAGGGGATCGACCGCCATCGCATCGTAACCAGATTCCGTACCAAACCAATGGACACGAGGTATACCGATCCCTCCCTTAAGCTTTCTGTAGATATCAACCTCGTCGCCTAAGTTATGAACATCTCCTTCGACAGGCTCGAGTTTGATGACGACGTCGTTTCTGTATAGAATGTCATGTGCAAAATATATATCATCTGTGTATCCAGGCCTGTGAGTAAAATGAGAGGGTGCGATGCAATTACTCCATACATACGAGACGGCCCAGAAACAATTTTTTCTTTCAACCTGTATCTCCCATCTAATCGAATCAGCGGAGGCTGCTCCATGAGTCGTATGGCCTTGAGTCAGACTGGAATCACTAGATGTAGACAGATGAGATGAGGGAACGCATAACTGAACATCAGACATGGCTTACAAAATCCAGAAATGTGGCAGGGAAGACAACCGCAAAGGTGGACGTGAACAACAAGAAATGAGGCAGCGCAGCAACGGCGGCGTGAGAACACAGGTTTGAAAAGGGAATGGTAACCCATTTCGTCAACACATAGGAAGCACAGATATTTATTTAATTAAATAAACATTCACCATAACTGTATGATAGACTGCCGCCTCCATGGCCATGGACCGCCACGTTCATGAGGCGATATTTATACCCAGTACATGTTAGTAAGCACGTGAGTGAGGGGAGGGGAAGCCGTCCCCTTCCTTATCTGCGTCAAACTGGCGCCGTGTGTTTACTGTCCCTGCCCTCCACCGTCTGCGCTCCGAGCTGTTGCCGGCAAGTGTGATATCAACCTCCTGTAAGGGCAAAGGATAGTGAGGCTCGATCCGAGCAGGCGAGAGGGGTAGCGAAGAGGTGGAGTGCTCATCGAGGGTGGACTCCCGGTACTCCTCGTAACACCCGGTTTCGACACGGCGGACACGGAGTCGTTCTACGAGGTCCTTCTATATGGAAGGACTAGCCGCTAGGACATGCGCTGGGGTGGCGTGAGTAAGCTTGCCATCAAGGAGCCAGGCGAGAAGCTCCTCAACGAGCCGCTGATCTTCAGCGGTGTACTGGTACCGGTATTGAGCAGGGGGTTTGGATGGCTTCTCCAGAGACGTGTCCGTGATCCAAAGTGGTTGCGCTGATGGGGTGAATTTGCTCGCGTCGACTTTGTGGCTCTGGAAGGACCTCGAGGGTCGCTGGTTTGGCTTCGGGAAGTTTTGAGGGTTTACCGGCGTGCCTCTTCTTTTCAGCTGCGAAGACCTTGAATATGTGTGTTGAGATTCGTCGTCGGACTCGCTGTCATCCTCTGAGTCGGTCACGCTGGTAACCTGCAGTATGTGCAACTCAGTAACTTCGCGAATAAAAGCAGCTTGCGGGGGAGGGGGAACTGATGACGGAGCAGGGCGCTGCCAAGAGGAATGCATCGATTACCACTTGGAGTCCTCGACTGGTGCCGTCGTTGGGTACTGGATCTCCATTTGGAAGGTGAATCTGGCCGTTGCGGAGCGTCGCACGGCCAGAGTGGACGTATTCTTGAGCGATGGGGCATTCTCGCAGTCGGTGGCCAAGCTGGTTGCCGAAGGCGCATGCGTCCGAGCGCGGGTGGGCGCGGAAGAAGGCGGCAGGGTCATCGGATGGGAAATGTGGTGGAACTGGTGCCTGCGCTGGAGTGTGCGGCCAAGGCTGTGGGACGTTCAAAGTCGCTGGTGTCGGTGGTAAACGGTACCAGTAGGAGGCAGGCGGAGGTGCGGCTGTGGCGGGCTCGAGTATGATGGTGGATGGTGACTGCGACGAAGTGGGGTTAGCACATGCTTGATTGGCGAGGGTGGAGGATGGGCGGAATAAGTGGGCTGCGGGCTTAGCTAGGTCCTGAGCAACATCGGGAAAGTGTCGCTTGCACAGCGCGTACAAGGCAGAGTATCCTTTGCGTCGTGAACCAAAAGCCCGTGCATCTGTCAGATGAGATCTCCCAGTTCCTGGTCGTCGGCATTCTTGGGGGTGTTCGGCTCTTGGAAGCGGACTGTCTTGGTTGATACTCGTGTTGAAGGCGGTCACAGGGGTAATCGATGTCTTGTTCCCGGTTGCGCCGATCGTGGTGATAATCGTTGTCTTGTCTTGCAAGTCGCGGCTGCGGTGATCATCGCGATCTCGCAGATGGTGGTCGCAATCGCGGTTATGGTCGCGTCCTCGCGAGTTTTGGCCATGGAATGTGTTGCGATGGCGTCGGTCATAGTCATGGTCGTCTTCAGAGTCGGAGTCGTATCGTCGATAGTCGCGGTCGCATCGGCGACTGTGTCGTTCGTAGCCACGCTCGGACCCACGGCGCTCTTCATCTCGGCGCCGACGCTGGGGCAGTAAACCCGTGCATTGGAAAAATACCTCCGAGCAACCTTGAATGTGTCGCCTAGCTCACAACAACATCACATCATGATACTACAACGCGATTACAAACAATATTAATGTCCCTGGCAAATTCGTGCACACAGACTTAGTTCTCCAGCTTCTCCTTGTCGACCTCGATGGGCTGCATGTCCTCTAGCTTCCCCTCGTCGATCTCGATAGATTGCATGACTGTTTCCATAGCCTTCTGATCTCCTTTAACAAATGACATCATCAGATCTTCTTCGGGAAGGTCGTCAATCATCTCCTTCTCAGCCGTCATCCAACCCAGTGTGAAATTGAGGCGCTCTTTCTTATAATAAAACTTCAGCATTTGCAGAGCCTCCATTGTAAGGGGACTCAGGCGATTCCTCCGCTTGGTGTCGGTTTCAGCGCTTGATGAGAAGACCCGTTCGCAAGGAACGGACGAAGCCTGGATGGGCAGGTAGTCCATCGCCATACTGAACAGCGTTGGAAAGGTTGTCCGGTTGAGCTACCACGTCTTGTTAGTAAGTTCACACCATTAATGTCGCCACGCACCTCCCAAAACTTGAGAGATGGGAGTTTCGAGAGTGGCGCGGTCACGTAGGCTCGGTATTCTTCCTCAACTGTTTGTTGAGGGTTGTCGCCCGGATCACCAATGATCATGTCGTAAAGCTCATATTGGGCTGCAAGTTCCATGTATGCCTCTCGGACCTCTCCTACGTCTGAGGTCGCGTTATCATCAGGGGTAGGTGGTTCTTCAACGTCATTCTTGGTGGTAGCCTTCTTGCGGTATTCGACCATCTTGTAGGGGATACGTGAGGATGACTTTTAGGGTGCCCCCATATAAATAAACTTACCGTTTTCTGGATATTTGTCTCGGCCATTGTGATGAATTCTGGTTCCCAGTGCTTGGTTACCCACGTCATACGTATGGTGGGGTTCAGGACTGCAGATGACAATTAGCCTAATTATCTAAGGCAGGATTCCGCATAAGCACTTACGCAGCGTAACAACATATGCCCGGGTGCGATCCATGCGAGCATAGTACTTATAGGCCCACTCTAACCCTGGTTGGGCATACTTCTTCAGGCGAACGTGAACTCCTTTGGTGAGCCTCTCCCATGCCGACATGAACGTTTCGAATGAGGGGATAGCGCCACACAAGATCGGGGTGCTCTCGCCTGACATGACTTGCTGGGCTACGTGTGGAATCTGTTGGCACACTTATGTCAGGATGTGTCTGATAGCCCGCTTGTGACTTACGCTCAAAACAAACTCAATATCTTGCATCTTTTCCCAGTCGGGAGGTGAGATCTTGTACTTGGCCAACTCACTAAGATTGGGAAGACCCAGGAAGTGATCGACAGCCTAATAAATTGATTAGTTAGCATTCATAACATTTGGTGAGGTATAATGGCATACTGGGCGCATCTGACGAAGTCGACGAAGCATGTGGTAAACCGAGTCCCACCTTGTGCGCACGTCTCGCAGGAGCTGCAGCGGTTTAAGTTCGACAACCTGAGACGGCCGCCCTTGTTTGAACCACCCTTCCTTGTTGCCCTGCTTGATAACCTTATCGAACTCGTCTCGACGCTTACCTGATGCTCGAATGACTTGGACCGCTGCACGAGCTCGTGCTATGGGGTTGGGTGCGACAGTATCTACATCGGACTCGGACGAAGATGCATCGGACTCGGACTCGGACGCATCATCCTCGTCCGCGTTGGTTGCACCACGTAGTACCTGTCCAGAACAAAGATTGATGACATGTGCGAAGCACATGATCCTACGATCGATGGCATCAAAGTCAATCTCGCGGTGCTCCAAAGTCGTCTTGAGTGCCTGCATCATCGTCTCGTTGTTCGATGCGTTGTCCATGGTGAAGTGTCCCACCTTGATAAATGAGCACACATCAATCCCTGGAAGAACAAAGCTGCCGCACCTTCATCGTGACCCCAGCCCTATCAAGAAGATATATGACTGTTTTGGCGAGTTTGTTGCCACTA
>Ga0307510_10011156_pt1 | contig 10685 bp, 8 predicted proteins | sample 12_EM_MG_FD_207224 | JGI IMG/M metagenome (GOLD analysis project Ga0307510, IMG submission 207224) | Populus trichocarpa ectomycorrhiza microbial communities from riparian zone in the Pacific Northwest, United States - 12_EM | ecosystem: Host-associated > Plants > Roots > Unclassified | place... | reverse complement strand
ACTTCTACAACCACGCAACCGCCCTGCTGGCGGGCGGGCTGTTTGAGCGACACGATCGGGAGCGTTTCGAGATTGTCGCCTTCAACTTCGGATTTGGTGCGCACGATGAGGTGACCGAGGCGCTCAGAAACGCGTTCGATCAGTTCATTGACGTGCAGTCGAAGAAGGACGAGGAAATCGCCCAGTTGTCGCGTGATCTCGGAATTGACATTGCCGTCGATCTCAAGGGATTCACATTGCATCAGCGGGCAGGGATTTTTTCGCATCGGGCCGCACCGATCCAGGTGGCCTACCTGGGTTATCCCGGCACGATGGGTGCGCCGTTCATTGACTACGTTGTCGCTGACGAGGTCGTGATCCCTAAGGAGTCGCGCGATCAGTTCTCCGAGAAGGTGGTTTACCTGCCCGGCAGCTACCAGGTGAACGCCCGAAACCGACCCACCGGCCGTTCCGAAATCTCGCGCGGCGAGGTCGGATTGCCGGCTGAAGGTTTTGTATTCTGCAGCTTCAACAATGTCTACAAGATCACGCCCGCGGTGTTCGCATGCTGGATGCGGATTCTGCAGAGAGTGGACGGTAGTGTGCTTTGGCTGCTACAGGAAAATGACGTTGCGTCGCGCAATCTGCGTGAGGCGGCGAAGCAGGCGGGAGTTGACCCGAAGCGGCTGATATTTACCGGGCGCGCGCCGTTGGCAGAGCACCTCGGTCGGCATTGGCTCGCCGATCTGTCAATCGACACCTTCCCGTGTAACGCACATACGACTGCGAGTGATTCGTTGTGGGCGGGGTTGCCTCTTCTCACCTATGCGGGCGAATCGTTCTGTGCGCGAGTCGCCGCGAGTCTGCTCAATGCGGCGGGGCTGCCGGAGCTGGTGACCACTTCACTGGCGGACTACGAAGAATTGGCCGTGAGCCTCGCACATGACAGGGCCCGGTTGACGGCGCTCACCGAGCGGTTGAATGCCAATCGCATGACCATGAGCCTGTTTGATACCGACCGGTTCGCCCGGCACCTGGAAGAGGCCTACCGCCAGATGTATGACCGGTACCAGGAAGGGCTGGCGCCCGACCACATTCAGGTGTGACGATACGAGTTGCCCGGTCCCCACAGCTTGCGCTTCCTCGCAAACACATCCAACGCCTGGTTGATCTTCGCCACATAGACGTCCGGGCTGCGCGTCTTGACCAGCGCTTGTCCATTGGCAACGAGCTTCGCTCTCAGACTCGGATCTGACAGCACGGCGACCTTGGCAACCGCGTCATTGGCATCCAGGCCTTCAAAAAACAGCGCAGCATCCCCCATCTGTTCCCGCGCACCGTTGAAATTCGCGCAGACGACCGGGCAGCCCAGTGCCATTGCCTCCAATGGAGGCAGGTTGTCAGGTCCCAGCAGAGACGCGAACGTCATGGCATAGGCGTTCAGATAGAGCTGATGCAGAACGGGCGTCTCTACAAATCCGGCAAACACCACCGAGTCCTTCAGGCCACGGCTGGCCACATAGTCCTCGACGTATTGACGGTTGCCCTTGTCGCTCCCCGTGAAGATCAACTTCATCTCCGCGCCGGCGGCATGCAGTGTCGCCAGAGCGTCGATCAGGGTGACGTGATTTTTGTGCGGCCAGAACTGAGCGGGATAGAACAAATACTCGCCTGGCGTCACCCCGTACGGCTGCAACAGGCTCGGATCCCTGGTCACTGCCTGCAGCGGGGTCGCGTTCACGGGCAGCGGAATCTCGCAGATGTTCTCCAGTCGGACCCGGTAGAACTCGTTGACGGTGCGGGCTCCAACATGGTTGCCGATCACAACCAGGCTGGCGCGAGGCAGTACATGACCGTAGTACCCTTCACGCTGATCGAAGGTCCAGCCGCTGAGCGACAGCTCGGGGAAGTAGGGCATTTCGCGGTGTCCCAGGTCCCACACTGTCGTGGCGAAGGGAACATCGACGGGTTCGAAGTAGGGCGACAGAAACCAGACGAAGTCGATTTTCTTTTCGGCCACCCATGATTGCACCACGCCCTTGCCGGGTGTTGGCTGCACATACGAGCACTCGTGGACACTGCTCATCCGCTGCAGGCCGCTCAAAACGGTTTGTTGAAAAGTGGCACTGCCGCCGTCTGTTGGACGGTCGGAAGGATTGCCTACGAACAGAACTTTCATGGAATGTCCCGGTCCCGATGCCTTGCGCGGTGCTTCGCTACGCGGTGCTTCGCTACGCGGTGCTTCGCTACGCGGTGCTTCGCCACGGATTCGCCGCACTCCCATGGCAACTTCATCTTTGTGTTGGCTCAGGAGGTCTTCAAAGCGCCGCTTGGCCCATGCATACAGCTCGCAATCGAGAGGATTGGCGCGCTCGATGGCCTCACGGGTGTCCGCGTCGACCTGACCCTTTTCGGGAGCCACGTTGAGGCTCTCGTACGAGGGTATCCAGTCCCAGCCCAGCCGGATCGCCATGAGCGCCAGGCTCTCGTCAAAACGCTCCGCCAACCCTGTCACTGCGAAGTGACGCTCAATATTCTGCTGGGCCTGCTTCAACAGCCCGGCGCTGCAGGCGCCCAGCGCGACGTCCTTATCACTGACGATACCCGCCAACATACGTACCTGACCGTTGTCGAGCTCATCCGACAGACGGGCGGTCGCGTAGTCCTTCAGGCTCATGTTCCGCTCGGTAATCTCCTTGTAGAGATAGTGAGTCGGATAGCGCTTCGCGTAGTAGTAGTGCGATTTGACCCGCTCGACGGGATCGCGAAGAACGGTGATATAGGTCGTTTCGCCGACGAGGTACTCGTGCAGGCCGAACGCCACATGGCCTTTCAGCAGGCGGATGGGTTCGCGCTTCTCCCGTGGCCAAGCGGCAAATTCCTTTGCGGGAAGGTCCGGGTCATAGATGCTATAGGTGTTCGCTGGAGGGTAGTGACTCTCCAGGATCGAATGCAGCGTGGTTCCGGCAGCCTTGGGGATATGCAGGAAAATGAGATTGCGATAGGTCATGTCCGCCGTGCCGTCACCACGGCCTGCCAGCTTCGGGCGTCCAACTCATCATCCGACATCCACCGCTGCGCGTGCAACATCTCCATCCCCGCCGCCTGGAGCATGAATCTCAACTCCGGCAGGAACAGGTAGCGCATGCGGTGAGTTTCCTCGAGCTCGCAGACCGCCCCATTCTGGTTCTGTTTGACCCTCACCTTGTAGTGGACGTCCACGACATTCTCGTTCGGGTGCAACTTTGGCTTCGCCGTCCGCACCACTTCAATCACATCATCCTTCAGATTCTTTACACGCTCGGTGGGGGGATCGGTGAGGACGCCGGGCCCATACCAGAAATCGAACACGAAAATCCCGCCAGTCTTCAAATGAGCCGCGGCGGTAGCCAACATACCGGCCAGGTCTTCGTTCGTGGTCTGGTAGCTCGCAACGTGAAACAGTGATCGTTGAGCCGGGCCGAGCGCGCATCGCCAACATCGAAGCGGATGCGATCCGAAGAGGTTCTGCGCCTCGCGATATCGACCATGGAGGGGCTCAGGTCGATTCCGTGAACGGAATATCCGAGTCGCGCCAACTGTTCGGCGTGCTTACCTGTGCCGCAGCCGAGCTCCAGGATTTCGCCGCTGTTGACGCCGTGCCGCCGGAGCAGGGACTGTACGTACCGGACTTCCGCCGGATAGTCCTTGTCGCGGTAGAGCAGGTCGTAGTAGGCCGCGTAGGCGTCGAATACTTCAGTCATCTGAGTATCGAGCCGACCGCCGCGGCGACCCGCGTCATCTGGGCTTCAGTCAACGCCAGCCCGCTGGGAATGTAGAAGCCCTTGCGATACATCCGCTCGGCCACCGGATAGGACTCGCCGGCGAACAGACCCTGTTCCAGCAGAACCGGCTGTTGATTCATGGGGCAGAAAAACGGCCGACAGCCCACTCCCTGGGAGGCGAGTCTCTTCATGGCTTCGGCGGCATCGAAATCAATGTCATCGGTGAGCATGAGCCCGTAAACCCAATAGATGTTATCGGCGTAGTCAGTCTTTGCCAGCGGCAACTGCAGCCCGGCAATGCCCGACAACAACTCCGTATAGCGCTTGCCCATGGCGCGCTTGCGTGTTGCAAATTCGTCGATGCGCTCGAGCTGCGCAACGCCCAGGGCTGCCTGGAGGTTGGTCATACGCAGATTCCAACCCAGGCGTTCGTGTACAAAGCGCCTCTGCGGCTGGAAACAAAGATTTCGCAGGCTGTAACACGTGGCAGCCAGCCCATCGTCGTTGGTGACAATCATGCCGCCTTCGCCGGTGGTCACGAGCTTGTTGGGATAAAAGCTGAATGTGCTGATATCGCCAAAACTGCCGCAAGGACGGCCCCGATAGGTCTGTCCATGCGCCTCGGCAGCATCCTCGATTACAGAAACACCGTGGCGCTTCGCAATGGCTAGGACAGGGTCCATGTCCACAGGCAGACCGTAGGTATGGACCACCATGATGGCTTTGGTACGGGGACTGATCTTTCCCTCGATCTGCTCGACGTCCATGTTCCAGGTGCGAGGGTCGCTGTCGACGAGCACCGGCTGCGCGCCGCAACGGATGATCTGTCCGATGCAGGAAATAATCGTGAACGTCGGCAGTATGACTTCATCACCGGGTCCGATGCCGAGTGCCTCGATCGCCGCGTCGAGTGCGGCGGTTCCATTGCATACGGCAACTCCCCACTCTCTGCCGACTCGGTTGGAGAACGCCTTCTCAAACCGCTCCACAAACGGGCCTTCGGAAGAAATCCAACCGGTGTCGATACACTCGGCCAGGTATTTCTTCTCATTGCCGTCCAGCAACGGCTCATTGACCGCAATGAAGTCGGTGCGCTGCATGGACTAGGCCGGAATGCGGATGCGGCCGGCCTCGACGGGCTCGAGAATCGTCTTGTCCTGGTCGCCCGCATAGGGGCCCTGCTTGACCTCAATGATCTCGCTGTCTTCCAACATCTCGAAGCCATGGCCGCCGGCGGCGAGCAGAATCACATCGCCCGCGTTCAGAATCCGACTCTCCACGTACTTGCCGTTCTCACAATAGAAGTCCACGCGCAGCTTGCCGGACTTGATGACCAGCACTTCGCGCGTGAAGGTCACAGCTCGCGGTACGGAGTTGTGGATGTGCGCGGCGATCCGATAGCCGGCGCGGCGATTCATATAGCCCAGTTGTTGGGAATAGTCATTGGGCGTGAGGAAGGTGATGCCTTCACGTACGTAACTCGCCCGGATGATGATGGCGAGCTCCGTTGACCCCTGGCGAATATTTTCAATCACGTTGGTTTCCCGATTTGACGTAAAGATACCTCGTGATGGGCACCCCGTTATGTGAAGTGGGTCAGGTTCATGCTGAAGGTTGGAGCCGGGCGGATGAGGGCGCGGATTTCGTGATGCGGGTCACGTCTGAAATCCGTAGCAGCGCGTCATTGCTGCGCTGCTTCAGCTTTAAAGATGGCTGCGAGCCCGTCCCGATAGGTCGGATACCGAGGGCGCCAGCCGAGGGCCTGCCTCGCACGCGCATTGGAGATCCGCCGGCTCTCCAGGAAATAGCGCTCGGCGGCGTTGGACATGACCGCCGACTCGAATGGTTCCGGGGCGGGCGGTTCCACTCCAAGCAGCTCGGCCGCGTACGTGACCACGTCGGATGTCGATGCCGGCTCGTCGTCGCACACGTTGTAAATGGAATGTTGATTCGGGCGCTGCAGGGACGCGTCGAGCAGCGAAACGATGTCGTCCACGTGGATCCGCGACAGTACGTGGTTGTTCTTTTCGATGCGGCGCGCTCGGCCTTCGCGGATCCGATCGAGTGCTGAGCGGCCGGGACCATAGATGCCTGCCAAACGGAAGATCACGAGCGGCAGACTCGCCGGCTTGCACGCTGCCGCCCAGGCGTTTTCAGCATTGAGCCGCCGTAGCCCTGTAGTTGATGCGGCGTTGAGCGCCGACTCCTCCGTGGTCCAGTTCCCCTGTTGATCGCCGTATACGGCTGTGGATGAGGCGTAACCTATCCAACTCAACCGATTCGACAGCGCGGGGCCCAGCACCTCGAGGCCCGGGCAGCCGGTGTCTGTGGGCGGTGCAACCACCAGTAAGGCATTCGCCTGGCTGGCCGCCGCATGAGCATTGTTGAGGTCGATGGGTGTCGCGCCCAGTTCTTCGACGCGCCGGCGCGTTTCCTCGCGTCGGACAACGGCCTGTACCTGCCAGCCGGCGGCCTGCTGGCGTCGACAAAATCGCTCTCCCGTGTAACCGAAGCCGAAAATCAGCAGCCTGCGTTCATGAGCCTGCATAGAGCTGGAATGCCCCCCAGAAGATCGGTTTGCGGTAGGTGCGCGAAGAGTGGAGCAGCGACAACTTCGCGGCGCGCAGCGCTTCGTCCGGCGATTTTCCAGCCTGCAGCTCGCTGTAGAGCTGATTCATCAACAAGGGCGATGCAGTGTCCGCAATGTCCCAGAGGGCCGCAATGACATTGTGCGCACCGGCGCGCAAGAACACCCACGCCAATCCAACGAGCCCTTCGCCAGCGTAGTTGCGGACACCAGACCCGTAACACGCGGAGATCGTTACCAGCGTCGCATTCAACGGGTGCTGTACGATGTCGCGGGCGTAGAGTTTGAAGTCTTCCGGCGCCGTCGGAGGCGGCGACAACACCACAGCCGAATCGAGTGGACTCAGGCGGCTGGCGGTGCCATGGGCGGCAAAGTGGATGTAGCGGAAGTCGCCGGGGTTGCTGGCAGCGTACGCGGTGGGCACGGCTCCTTTCTGGGATAGAACAGTTTCGCTGCCCGGCTGAAAATGCTGCCGCACCTGTTGGATCTCATTCGCCGCATCCGGCAGCGGCGCAAAGTCGCCGCGCGGGGTCGTTGGATCACCCATCAACAGCAGGTCCTTCGCAACCCGGGCGGGCACCGCCGCTTTCGATCGCGACAACAAGTTGATGGAGCTGGCGGTGGTGATGGTGACATCCTCGATCCAATACCCGGCGGGTGTCAGTAACGTCTCGAAGTTCAGGCCATGCAACGCGCCATCCGCGATCACAAACACCCTGGAGCCGGCAGGAACCAGGGCCGCAGCCGGTTTGACCAGGATATCGTACGAGGCTGCGCCCGGATCGTTGGCCTGTTGGATTTGCGCCTGGTGTTTTTTCACGAGCCCCTGAATCTCCTGCTCGGGTGGCAGCGTAAACAGTTGGACGTCGCCGGCCCGCACGACCCAGAGGTAGGACTTCTCGCGCCCCAGAGAATAGAAGAGGATCGCTGCGTGCAGATCGCGCGCCACCCGCCGCGGATCACCGGCCACCTGCGCAAGGACGCCTCGGTTGCCCAGGCCTTCCTCAAGAGTGCGTGAGCGACTGCGATCCAGCAGCTGCAGTGCATCCAGGGGATGGCCGGTTTGAATCAGGAAGTCGGCGTAGTCGCGGTAGATGGCTTGCCCGTAAGCGAAGGTCGACAGCCGCAGCCTTTCATCGTTGATGGAGGATCGCTTGGCCTCGAAAGTCTGGATCGAGCGTTGGAACCAGGCGCCTGCCTGCTTAACCTGTTGCCTGCCGGCATACAACTTTGCAATGGCACTCTCAATGTCCGCGCGCAGATCCGGATCCGGCACCCGCTGCCATGCGGTCATCAGAATACTTTCTGACTCCGCATCGGTCGCCACACGCGATGCGATGATTCCTTGCATGTACAGTGAGTGTGAGACAACTCCCGCGTCTTTGGATTTTGCAGCCATCGAGACCGCGGCATCGCTGTAGCGTTTTGCCTCTGTGTACTGACCCTGTTCGTAGAGCAGCAGCGCGAGATTCGCTTCAATGTTCGCGATCTGGTCGATTTCCTTCTCCGCCGGCAATGCCTGAGCTAAACGCAGCGCCTGCTCGTCGTTTTTTCGGGCTTCGTCGAGGTTCCCGAGCCGGTACTGAGCAAGACCCGCATCCTGCAACCACACAACGCGGTGGCTGGTCAATCCGACTTCCTGTGCTTTGCGCTCCGCTTCCTGGAAGTGCGCGAGGGCGCTGTCGAAATCACCGAGGTTCTGGTAAGCCCAACCGGCGTTGCCCAAGGCCATTTCCAACTGCAGCCGGGCACCGATTGCGCGCGCCACATCGGCACCCTGTTGCAACCAGGTCAATGCTTCGCCGAAATGGTGGTTCTGCATGCTGTTGAATCCGATGTCAACGAGATTGGCGGCTTCGAGTAGAGGATCGGCGTTGTTGCGCGCGGCCGCCAGGCTGCTTTTGAATTTGTCAGTTGCCGAGTCGATTGTATCGGCATCTCGCGCAATCATCCCTTCCGTGCGTAGCACCACGGCGATGAGCGGGGAATGCAGCGCGTCGGCGAGCTCATGTGCGGTCTTCAGCTCCCGCTCGGAAATCTCGGACTTGCCCAGCCTCGAATGCGCAAGGCCGCACAGCGTGGCTCGCCTGATCGCGGGGTCATCCCGGGTCGACGGTCGTGCGTCATCGCATCCCAACAGCCGGATCGCCTCATCGAGCCGGCTTTGTTTGATGAGAATGTCTGCTTCGAGAAGCTGAAATTTAACCGCCCAGCCCACAGCCCCCTGCGATTTCCGGGTGGACAACTCCTTGCGAGCCTGCTCCGCCCGAACACGCGCGGTCTCCAGGTTTCCGTGGAGGTACTCATCGTAGGTGCTCTTGAACAGAGCATCCGGTTCAGGGCTCGGCGCCTGGCATCCTGTCAGGCTGATGGTTGACAGGATGCCCGCCCATGCAGCGATCCACGCGGCTATTCGTGGACGCCACCACCGCCGGTGCAGTTGACTGTGATCTTGCCTTTGACCGGACATCCAAGCTCCGCGCGGATACTCACGAGTTGCGCATAGGAGTCTGTCACAAACAACGCGCCCAGTATGACCCGACCCACTTCCGGGATCTGCACCACGTGGCCGGAGGAAGCCTTGTCCGGATCGATGCAATTGTCGAGGTCGCCGCGGTGGTGGCCGGCCAGCCTCAGCCCCAGAAAGTACGATCCGACTGTCGATACCCTCAGCTTCTGTCCCTTGAGAATCTCGATCGACAGCCGCGCCACCACGCGCTCGGCTTCGATCGCATCCAGGATATTCAGGCCTTCGACAACGGAGGTGGCGAGAACGGAAATCCGGTCGCGTTCGACTCGACCCGATACGAGGGTGTGGGCCGATCTGCACCGCACGAGGTTGTCCAGACTGAATGCTTCGGACCGCGCCGTTGTAAATCCCCCCACCGCCGGCAGCGAGACCGGTACCAGCGTTTGGATTTCTCTACGCATGGGCTCTTCAATGAAGCCCCCCAGCGCATTGGCGTCACCGCGGAATGAATAGAAGCCCTCTTTGTTGTCAACGGACATGGCCGCCCTCCTGTGCTTGGTTCAGTTTTTGAGCGAGACCGTGCGCCGATCATGCGCCAAAATCGCTCAACTTGTCTTGCTCGTGACCAACACGAGTTGCTCACACCCGCGGGTTCCACCGACTTTCGTGGGGTGATTTGCATGCCTTTTACGCCTTAACCGGCAAGCCACCTCCTGTCGTCCGAACGGTGGCCGACACAAATTCGCTGAATCGTTGGGGGGAAGCACAATGCCGGCTCAAATCCGCGTGGCGATACTCGCCGCGTCGGTCGCTTGCGGTCTGCCACTGGTTGTCTGGGGCCAGAGCGTGAGGCCCGGCGAGCTCGAAAGCGCCGCACGCCAGGGCGAGCAGTTGCTGCGGCAGCAGCAGCAGGTTCAAGAGGGCCGTCAGCGCGAACGCGATCGGGAACTGCAGCAGCCAGGTGGGGAAACATTGCCCGCCGCGCCTTCTGCGGCGCCGCTGGCGTCAGACCAGGGGAAGTGTGTCGATATCCGTACCCTGGATCTCGTCGGTGCCCGCCGGATTTCGGCCAAACAACGCTCGGAGCTGCAGCGTGCAGTAGCAGGGCACTGCATTGGCACAAAGGAGATCGACGCCCTCCTGCGGAAGATCACAAATATCTACGTGCAGAAAGGGTACGTGACTTCACGCGCCTATGTGCCTCCCCAGGATGCAAAAACAGGCTGCCTGACCATCGTCGTCATCGAGGGCACGGTCGAGCGCATCGAAGTAGAGCCCAGGGGGAGTGCGGCGGCGGCGACGGCATTTCCGCACATGACGGGGCAGGTATTCAACCTGCGCGATGCGGAACAGGGCATCGATCAGTTGAACCGTCTTTCGACCAACAACGCCAAGCTCGATATCCGTCCCGGTGCCACTCCGGGATCATCGGTCCTGGTCATCCTGAATGCGCCGCGCCGCCGGATCACGGGTTCGCTCTCGGTCGATGATACGGGCACCGAAGCAACAGGCCTGTGGCAGGGCACGGCAACCCTCCAGGCCGACAATCCTCTCAGGATCAATGACAGTCTGTTGGTTTCGCACAGCCGCAGTATCGATGACCCGGCCGGACCTGCCATGAGCCGGGCAACCTCTGTCAGCTATTCAATTCCGTATGGATGGTGGACAGGCAGTCTGTTGTACAGCGAGTCGGCGTACGCCTCGGTCGTCCCCGGAATAACACGAAGCTTTGTTACTTCAGGGACCAGCCGCAACGAGACGCTGCGATTCGATCGCGTCGGTTACCGGGACCAGAGCCGGAAGCTGACCTTCTACGCTGATATCACTCGCCGCGATTCTGACAACTTCGTGGCCGGCCAGCGCATCGACGCCAGCAGCCGCGTCC
>Ga0307510_10011155_pt1 | contig 10686 bp, 11 predicted proteins | sample 12_EM_MG_FD_207224 | JGI IMG/M metagenome (GOLD analysis project Ga0307510, IMG submission 207224) | Populus trichocarpa ectomycorrhiza microbial communities from riparian zone in the Pacific Northwest, United States - 12_EM | ecosystem: Host-associated > Plants > Roots > Unclassified | place... | reverse complement strand
CTCCGGCATATTCGCAAGCAACCCACCTAACAGGTTGTTTCCTGCCGAAAGCGCTTGCTGTAGATAATGTGTTTCCGGTTCGGGTTTCAGATAAGTCCTTTGTTCCGGTTTTTGCGAAATGTGATGGTCCTGTTCGCGATTCTTGATTGCTTCTCTTAACTGATCTGTTAAACTCTTTTCGGGTTTTATTTGCTGTTGTTCTATCGCCTTAATAAGTTTTGCGTAACTTAAACTACGGTCAACCTCTTACCCTTTGAATTTGTATTCACCTTTACTGAAGCTGATGCCCTGCACCTCGCGAGCGCCGCTTTTATATTTCAAGTGGGTAACAATCCCTTGCTTCGCCAATGCCTGTTTTAATTCATTGATATTTTTTACCTTTTTTGCTGGCCGATCTGATCGCGTCGAATAATTCATATTTAACTCGATCCTGTCCCTTTAGCTGCTGTCGGTTGACCTGCTGCTTCCCGGGTGACAGGTAAAATCCATGCTTTAAAGTCAATTCTTTTGCTACTGTACATTCCGCTGTTTTTCGAATTTATCCGAGATGGTTTTGCCATTGTTGTTTACCCGGTTATAAACGATGTGCAGATGTGGATGATCTTTATCCCGGTGTTTAACGATCAAATATTGCGTATCCTGTATATTCATTTTTTGCAGGTATTCTTTTGCCATACTCACCATGACCTCATCATTAAGCTTTGACAGGTCATTTACGCTCCAGCTTAAAGCAATGTGGCCAACTGCCTTTCCCAAATTCGGATTGTACTTTCTTTGCAGGTTAAAGTCGTTGATGATCTGGTTCACCTGCCGCATTCTTACGCCTGCTGCACCCAATATTAGTGCATCATGTTTTTGCACCACATAGCGGATACATCCGCCAAAGCTTTTACCTGTTATCACTTTCCCGATCATTGCTATTCAAGTGTTTTAAAGTAATATCGATCTCTTTTAATAGCTTATCGCAATCACGCACTACCGTCAATAGCCCATGCTGATGAGCCAGCTTGGTTAACTGGTTTAGATTATTGGCCAACCCAGCAAGCGTCCAAAGGATGCCCTGCTCATCGGCGGTTAAGCGAGGAACTATCTTTGCACTTTTGGCTGCTGCCCTTATCCATGTACTTGACCGCATCCCGGCAGCTTTTGCTTTAATGTCGATCTGAAAGCGTTCAGTAGCCGTCATTCTTATCCTGACGATTAGCTCCCTTCTGACTCTCTTCTTTGGCGCACCGCCTTTATTTTTAGGCCGATTTATAGGTTGTTGACTATTTGCCTTAACTACTTCATCCATCAATTAATTGCCTTACATTTTCCTAACTCTTCCCCTTTTGCAACCAACGGGCGCAAAAGGCAAGTTTGCCCGGTGCCGTAGGCATCCGGGATGTTTTTGTGGTAACAAAAACACAAACTTGCTCCTTACTGCGGGATAAAAATATCCCGCTACATTCTATCGTGCTCATTCGTATCTAGTTCGTAAATCAGGATCTCCGGCCAGTAAACTAAACTGCCTTTGTGAGGGTGATAATTCGGCTGATAACGGATGTAGCCGTAGTCATCCAGTTGGCGTATGCATTTGTGGTAAGTTGCCACTGAAGCAATCTTACTATGGGTCATCAATTCCCTCCTGGTAATAGGGAAAGGACTGACAAAATTGTTGCGCTGCCACTGGATAAACAGTGCGGTAAATAGGCTGACATGCGTAGCCATTAAGCGATCATCACCGCTCATTCTTTTGAGGAGCTTGCCATAATCGGCCAGTTCTTTTACAGGTGTTTTCGTATTCACTTCAAGCCTCCTTCCAGTAGCTTATTGATGTCTTCCTGCTTGTAGTAGATAAGACTTCCAATGCGGGTAAACTTTAGCGTGCCGTTGATTCGCAGGTTTTGCAAGGTGCCCGGCGATATGTTCAGCAGCTTTCTGACTTCATTGCTTTTGAGCCATTTCTTAGCCTCTCCCTGCCCCGGTTGCATTAGCTTCCCGATCTCGGTCAGCAATTCAGTTTTAAATTCTTTTAGATCCTCTTTGGTGATAATTTCCAGATTCATCTGTCTCTCCTGTTTGATTAGTTGTAGACCTGTTCAATAGCGGCATCAATTGAAATCGCCTGAACGGTATGAGGGCAAAGGTCAAGACAGAAGTGCAGGTTTATATGACCAATGGAGGCGTTTGGTCACGATTGGAGGTACTAATCCTACTTATCGTCTTTGCGTACAATCTTAAAAAGCTTATCCTTTTCGGCTATCTCGATAAACTTCGCAGGCTTGTCGCCTTTTTGTGCGGGAAAGTAGTTTCGTGCGGTATCAATCGAAATATCCTTCTCTCCATGCATAAAATATTTGGCTATCATTTTATACCAGGGACTTTGGGTTGCGAACGGGTAAGTTTGTTGTTGTTAGGTAACGTTAGGTCCTGAATTTGCTTGATCAAATCCATGAAAGCAGGCATTCCCCCCTTGCTTATCACTACCTTTTCCCCAGCATCGTATTTGGCTGCTTCTTTTAATTGGCTTTCCAGTTCAACAATACGTCGTTTTAGTTTATCGATTTGGTTGTCCTTATCACCAATAACTGATTCGATAGGCTCGGTTTTATGCCACTGATCAATGGTTTTCAGGAATTCTAAAAATGCTTCCAGCTTTCGTGTCGGTTCAAGACCGCGGGAATATTTCTTTGAAAATGGATCGAGACGTTTAAAATGTTTGATGCGGTTTATCACGACGTCATGAACATGCTTAAAAAATGCCTCAGCCTGATTAGAATGGCTCTCTAAAAAATAAGCAAGATGAAAGCTATAGTAGGATTCAAATTCGTTGTCCGATAACTGATAAAGCTTCTTTAGAAAAAAGTTATCTGCCTGAACTTTATTCTGGACTATTGCATTACCTATTTCGAAGCGATTTGGAGAAAAGTCGAAACGACCTCTAAAACGAAAATATGGGTTGGTATTCGGCATATTTCGAAGGTAGTAATAGGAACAAAAAATCAAAAATGAGAATATGGTTCGAGTCCGATTCGGGCTCAGGACAAAAGCCAGCCCCAACAGGACTAAAGTCGAACCGCCTAGCGGATAGTTTAAGACTTTTGTCTACAATTATTTAATTGATTCGAACCCAGCCTGGGGACGAAATTGTTAAATGCGTTTCCTGTAATAATTTCTCCCCAGACTGGACGGAATTCGATCCAAATCTTAGAGGAGCTTAAGTTTTTAAGTGAACTAAAGGTAGCTTAACGGGGTTCGATTCCTCTAGGGGCTATTTAGATTATCAAATCACCCTTGTAAGTCAAATACTTATGAGGGTGTTTTGCTTTTACTGTCAAATTTACTGTCAATAAAGATAGGATAAAATTGATAAAATTCAGACAATTTTTACATCGATTTAAATGTTAATGGTTTTTAAATAGGATGTGATCCATTAACTCCCCGAAGAAGACAAAGAGCACATTCTATACTTCATAGATGGCCATATACAGTATGCTAAAACAAGGATGGCTTATAAAAGTAAAGCCCAACACTTGGCTGGGCTCGGTGTTTTTTAGATTGGTTTGCAATCTTAATCTTTTACCTTTTCATCGTCAACTATATAATTGCACTTATTATTATACCACTTTATCCATACTTTTTGTCCCAGTGGATAGCCCATAGGGGAAGCTTTTCAAACCCCTTTTGGAGGGTTTGAGGTCATTAACCTGCTAAGTCAAGAAGCAATAACTCCGCAATTGTTAAGAAGCGCGCCTTGCAGATAAGTAGGAGCTCTTTTTTTATGCAACAAATAAAAGCATGGCGGCGACTACTTTTCTTTTCTTCAAGCGCCTTAAAGAAAAGCACCAAAAGAAAAGGTCTAACGCCATTCCAATTTAAAGAAAGTTGATTTCAAGCATATTTCACTCAGTTTCATTTGTCTATTTTCATGAAATTCATTAAAAAAATTAAGTCTATGTCTTCTTGCAAATTGTTAAGAGGGCGAATGAGAAGTGTTTTACCATCTTGAATTCTAATTGAAGCGGTATCTACATGAGCATATGACGTAATAATTATCTTGTTACCCATTAAATGATATTTTTTACCTACATAACGCTTTTCCTTTACGTAAAAGACCTGTAAAGAATCATTTTCTTTAAAAGTTAGTTTGATAAACTGATTTCTAAAGTTACCTTGCCAACTTCCTAACAAGGTGTCTTTCTGTACTAATCTATTTCCGGTACAACTCAGACCGGTCATTGTCGCGATTAAGGAAATAAAAAAAATCCTTTTACTATTCAACTTTATTACCATTTGAATCAACTTTCCATTTAACATTTACTTTTTTCCTTTTTTCAATATCCACATCTATTGACGTTCCTTTGGCAGCTTTTTTGTTTATAAGTTGCCTTTTAACTACGTCATTGATAAATTTTTTGATGCCTTTGTTTCCCGAATCAGGGCCTGCCAAAGTAAAACATCCCTCAGAACCCGTAATCCGGTTCTCACCCGAACTATTTGTATATTCGCCACCAACATGGATCATAACTCCCGTCGCTTCATCTTTTTCTTTTCTGAAAGGACTATCATTTGATTCGGCGTCAAGTTTTTTCGAGCCATCGGCATTTCTTATTGCATATGCTTCCATGCCTTCAGGATATGCGAGTGGAACAGCTTTATAGCCTTTTCAAATCAACAATTTGATGGAATACTCGCTATCAGGTCAGGAGCTTAATAAAAGGAGATTATTCATGGTGATAGGATTTAAAGGTTAGATAAAAGGTATTAATTGAATTAAATATCTCAAATTATTATTGACAATAAAAAATATTCTTAAAAATAATTTGTTAGTTACTCTTAGCAGTGCTTTCTATTGTACAAATTTCTGTCGCTCGGTAATTTTCAAATTAAACACATAAGCAAGTAAGAAGCAAGCCATGTTTTGACCGGGTCAAAACGAAGGCTTGCCGGGGCACCCGGAACCCAGAAATGCTTCACTTCATTCAGAATTGCTTAAAATATCTTTTGTATTTTCTATAAATAAGCCTATATTTAGATAAGTCATTTGGAATCAAATAGTTGCAAAAAGTTTGTGGGAAATTCGGGAATTGCCACATTTGCAAACTTGTAAAATATTGAAAACAAGGCAATTAAAGGAATAGGTTCGAGTCCCGTCCATTCTGCTTAAGATCCCCATCCGGTCTACGAAGAGCCTCGCTTTTCTATGTTTTTTTCGTTTACGTGCACTGCCGTATTTTTCCGAAAAGACACTTATGAAATGAAGATTGAAAATATGGCCGCACTCTTTTCATTGACGGCCTTATATCCCCAATAGCGCTCGAATAAATGGATATGTGGTTGCGATGTAAATCAAAAATAATATAATCATTAAAATCCCTAATAGCCATTCTATTATTACCGGAATAAACAGTTTATTGGAAAATTGGAAATATTTGAAATTATATTTTGGATTAAAAAAAATATTGAAGCTTTGCCAAAAGCATTTAAAAAAATTCCTTAAATAAGATTTCGGTTCATAAGAAATGTACATTGTATCGGTTTCATCATTTTTTAACGCGCCGTTTTCATTGTTTATATAGCTAACAAATTCTTCCCTGCTAAATACAAAATAAATGATTGAGAAAATTAAAATCATGATAAGACAGCTATAAAAAAAACGGGAACCCCCATTGTAGCCATTGCCCACCGTTAACTCCAAAAATGATAGCCATATATAATTTATGCCGTTAACTGGGTTGAAATTATGTTTAAGGAAGGTGATTTTATGCAATATTTTCTGATGCTTGTACTTATTTTGCAGATCTGAAAAAAGATCGTTTTGTTGCAAATAGGTTTGTTTTGCATCAATAATTAGCCTGTCGTAAAAACTAACATAGTTGTCCAAATATGACGGGCTGTACAAATGAACCGTTTTATTATAATTATAGTAAGGGAATTCCAGATCCCGAATTGATGCTGAATTAAAATTAAGATTTAATAAGCTAAACGAAACGGGGTTAACTACAATTACCTGTTTTGATGAAAAGTGAGAATGAAAAAAAACGTTGGTGATTTTCAACGAATCCTTTACAACGGTATTAAATAGATTTAAAGTGTCAGAGAAGACGGCGTCGCTAAAATCAATATTCTTTAACCATTCATTGTTTAAATATACCGGTTTCTCAAACTTCGCTGAATAAAAATTGATATTGCAAAGTGGATAATACTTAAATAAGTCCGGCTGCACATTATATTCAGGATATTTTATTTTCTTTTTACCATAATAGCGCGGATAATAGTGGCTTAGATACGTTTTATTTTTAAAAATACCGTTAGAGAAATCGAAAGCAATGAAGGGATTGTTATTAAGTAGTACTACTTCATCATCAAACTCACAAGACCCCTGAAACTGGTATTTGGGGAGTTTCATGTCCGAAGAACCAAACATATCGTCATCTTTATAAAATGCCTTGAACATTTGAGTTCCAGAGGAGTTTATAAAATCCCTGTCCGACGGGCTAATATCAAATGCAATCATGAATAATTCAACCAGCATTTGTCCTGCATAATCATTAATTAGCTTGAGCTTCTTTTTAAATTTGGCGTTGTTAAAGCTAAGTGAAGGTTCACCGAAATCTACCAGAGAATTGTTAATTAAGGAAACGTCATTTTCAAATATTGTGTTGTTAAAATCAATATTGTTTATTGAGCATTGAAACAATGTGACTTTGCCTTTAAATATTAAATGAGATATTTGGTTTTTATCATCAGGTTGATCGATTTTTCCGTTGCTAAAATCTAATTGAGGGAATTTTATTGCTTTAATATATACCTGGGCAAGGCTTAAAGGATATGTTATTACCCAATTGTTTTTTTCTTTTATTGTCAGTTGGGTTAGATCAAGCGTGTCGATGATAGCATCTTCTATTTTTTTACCCGCTTTTATTAATGAATATAATTCATTGTTGTCTTTTATATTATTTCGATACCTTTTTACCTTCCATGTGTACTTTGGTTCTAATTGATAGATCCCTTTTTTGATTTTATCTAAATCATAGCTATAAAAAAAGACGCTGTCTTTATCTTTTTTTGAAGGAAGTATAGCACAGATTCTCAGATCGTTGTTATAGGCATTTGTCAAAATATTTTCATACCTATTATTTAGCCTGATAGTTCTCTTTTGGCCGTATACATTCGTAAGAAAAAAAAGTATCAAATTAGATATAATAAATATTTTCAAAAAGCGCTGTATTACTCTTCTCATAGCAAGCCGGATTAATTGTAAATGTTTCTAAATTAAAGTATTAAACTCGAACGGTAAATAGGTGTTTTCACGGTATTTGTTTATATACATTTATCAGGAAAAGTCTGCATAGCAACGTATTTTTGCTTGAGTGCAGCCATATCCTTGCCAACTTTTACATCTAATATCTTAGCATAATGCTGCGTGGTTTTAAGGATCGTATGCCCGAGCATTTTACTTACGGTTTCAATAGGTACTCCGTTCGATAATGTTACTGTTGTGGCAAAAGTGTGCCGGGCAAGATGGAAGGTCAAATGCTTAATAATGCCGCACAAGTCCGCTATTTCCTTTAGATAGGCGTTCATTTTTTGATTGCTCAATACAGGAAGTAGCAATCCCTTATTATCACACTGCGGATCATCTTTGTGGCGATTTAATACCTCGATAGCTATAGGTAATAGAGGTATCCTTGAAGATGTATCAGTTTTCTGCCTGCTGGTGAATATCCATTGTTCACCATCTACACCGATGCTAATCTCTGTTCTCTTGAGCTTTTTAACATCAGCATAGGATAATCCAGTGTAACAGCAAAAAACAAAAATGTCTCTTACCTGTGCCAACCGTTCTATGCTCAACTTTTTATTGGCAATGGCATCAAGTTCTTGCTGTGTTAGGTAAGTGCGTTCTTTAGCCTTGGCCGTTGACTTAAAATTTATAAATGGGTTTTGTTTCAGCCAACTATTAGCAATACAGTGGTTAACTATTTTTTTAAGGTGCTTGATGTATTTTGCAGCAGATGCTCCGCTGCATTTACAATCTGTTTTCAGGTAAAACTCAAAACCGGTAATAAAGGCGTGGTTTAGTAAACTTATCTCTATATCTGATTTACCATATTCTTTTTTTAAGAAACCAGTCAGGTGTTTTATCGAGGTATTGTACCCTTTTAAGGTATTCGCTTCAAACCCGTTTCCGATCAAAGCTTTTACTTTGGCATTATGTTCATTGAATAGTTGTAGCAGGTAGCGGCTTTTTTCTGTTCTTCCAAGGAACTGGTTCTGCAAACTCTCAGTAGTAATAGTTTGATTAGAATCAATTAGCACCTGGTGAGCATTCCTGACTTTCGTTTGCAGGCTGTCGAGGTAGTTGTTAAGCGACTTGATTTCTTCTTTAGTTCCGTTAGCTCGTCCGGCGCGACTGTTCCATTTGGCAGTATCGCATTCACGCCCTGCTGACATATCCGCGCGTTTCCCGTTAACTGTAATACGCATGTAGATGGCCATGGAGCCGCCTTTGTAGTTTTTTTGCTTTCTCAAATAAAAAAGCAGGTGGAAATTACTTTTCATAATTAATGATTAAAAAGTGAAACAAAAGTAGATTTGCTGCCTGCTTTTATCAAGATGTTCACTCGCTGAACAGGTTGACATTCAAATATTTATGAGCAATTCGGTGCGTAGCATAATTCCATTTAGTTACGCACCGAATTACGCTCCTTTTTGTTGCGATTTGGTGCATATTATGGTGTTTTGACACCAATAAAAAAACCCTGCAAACTTTTGATTTGCAGGGTTTTAGCATCTTTTAATACTGTTTTTTGTAGCCCGTAGGGGAATCGAACCCCTGTTTCTAGAATGAAAATCTAACGTCCTAACCCCTAGACGAACGGGCCAAATACTCTGAACGAAATATCTCTATTTCCTCAGCCGGGATGCAAATATAATAAGATTGCGTAATTAGACAATCCTCAAAAATGAAAATTGACATTAATCAGTATTCAGTAAAGGCTTAAGCAATTACATTCCGGTACTTAAGCGGAGTGGTTTGATACCGGTTGCGGAACAGCCTGATAAAGGAGCTGGTGCATTTAAATCCAACCATGTTTACGATCTCATAAACAGGATACTCGGTTTTAAGCAATAGCAACTGTGCTCTTTGCAGCCTGATCTGAATTAAAAACTGATGCGGTGATTGATTATAAGCGAGTTTAAATGTGCGGAGCAAATGGTTCACCGAAAGACAGGCATGATTGGCTAAACTCTCAAGGTTTATATTTTTGTTATAGTTTGCATAGAGGTACTCCTTAGCCAGGTTGAGCCTCCTCAGTATTTCTATACGGGTATTAGAGTGGAGGAAATTAAGCTTTTTAGCTTTTTGAAATATCTCCTCATTGTATACCCGGTAATAATTTAATAAGCATCTCTGCAGGTAATCATTTATAAGACCATCATCTGTAGCTCCATTTTCAATATATTTTTTGAGCCTGCTGACATTTAATCTCAGATCACCCTTAAACGGATATATAGTTTCGCGAAGCTGATAAGCGGAATGATCGGCATCAAACAAAACAGCGTTTTTACCTTTAAAAAAGTTCGTGTTAAAATCTTTTAAAAAGCTATCATCAAACTCAATAGAAAACACGTTGACAGGTAAACGGGAATCACTGCTGCTGGTAAATTGTGTGCCTTTATTCAGTATGATAAATGAGTCGCTATGGATAGATAATTGTCTTCTTCCGATAGAGCAGACCTCATTCCCGCTAAAAACAAACCGGATACTAAAATTACCCGCCGTCTCGGTATATGATCTGTGATCCGGGTTAGTACTGGTTATCCTGTTTTTGTTTTCAAGTATCCTGGAATATTCCATATCGCATTAGCTAATACCGTTTTACGGTCAGCATAAAGATACTAAGGTGATTTTAGCACATTATCACCCTATTAGGGTGATTTATCAATTAATATATTGATTGTTAGCTCAATCTGAACGCCGTTGCTCAAAAGTGATTGGCTTGTGTTCATGTTCACGCACAACATGAACGCCCGTGAACACACATGAACACCTGTTAATCAGTTGTTTATATTTTCACATATACTGACAAAACACTGTCACCATTCCTTTTATAAAATCCCCTCTCCTGTTAGAGAGGAGTTGGGGTGAGTCGGCATAGCGGTCAACTACTGGAGTGTTTATCACTTGATCAGCTTATTTTCTTTAGCCAGCCTGATGGCATCGGCACGGGAATTGACATCAAGCTTAAGATAGATGTTTTTAATATGGCTACGCACCGTTTCCAGGTCGATGAATAGGTCTTTGGCAATTTGGCTGCGGCTTTTGCCATCCGCTATTTGTTCCAGGATCTGGGTTTCGCGTTTGGATAAGGGTGACTCCTGGTTGCGTTGAAACGACTTGATCACCATGCGCGCAATGTTCACGCTCATAGGGCCACCGCCATCTTTCACCTCTTTTACCGACTCAATAATTTTGGCAGCAGGCGTATTTTTTGTCAGGTACCCGGATGCACCATTAGCCAAAGCCTCAAAAATGAGCTTTTCGGACTCATATACAGTAAGGATAAGGATATGCGCATGCGGCAGCATCTTTTTTAATTTAGGAATAGCGGCTATGCCGTTAGTCCCCGGCAATTCAATATCCAATAATATTACGTCAGGGGCATCATCCGCAATCGTTTTTACAGCATCGTCAAA
>Ga0307510_10011154_pt1 | contig 10686 bp, 9 predicted proteins | sample 12_EM_MG_FD_207224 | JGI IMG/M metagenome (GOLD analysis project Ga0307510, IMG submission 207224) | Populus trichocarpa ectomycorrhiza microbial communities from riparian zone in the Pacific Northwest, United States - 12_EM | ecosystem: Host-associated > Plants > Roots > Unclassified | place... | reverse complement strand
AAAAAAAAATTAAAAGCAGAAAGACCGAATCAAAACATATTACATATACAAATTAGAAACCAATGGTTAAATTGAAAACAAATAAAACTTTAATAAAATAAAAAATAAAAAAATACTAAAATCAAAACAAAAAGGACTGAATTTGAAATACCAATAACAATGAGGACCATAGTGCTTTTCTAAAGGCAGGAGAGAGAAAAAAGGAAAAACATGGTCACCAGCGATAAACCAACTAAAAATTTGTTTACTTAAAGTGGAGAATCTTAATAAAATTTAAATAAGAATACAAATGCTAACAAACTGAGTATTGTGGTGACTGAATTTGATGTGTGAGGTTAAATTGTGTTAGATTGGGGGAAGGGGTGATTGTTTGTTGCCAAAAAGAAAATTGCATAAGAAAGAAGGAGAAATGAGGAAGGGTGAGAGGAAGGTCAATCGCCAAGTCATAAATTAAATATTACCGACGACATTATTAACATAATTATTTTGTCAGTAACTCCATCGATCATTCTGTCGGTAAAAATATCATGTCACCATACGATTTGCCATTTTTAAATCTCACTGTAATACCCTCAGTAATTTACTCGGTATATACCGAGAAAATTTTTCTGTCAGCATATTTACAGATATACTTTACCGTTGGGTTAATTCCATCGATAATGCCTCATGTAAAAGTTACACGTCATCGTATTATTTGGTTTTTTTTTCTTTTTTTTATTTTTCCACTGCATTTCTCTCGATATATACTGGGAGAGTTTTTTTGCCAGTATTTACTAATGGATACAAGGATGAAAAATTATGTTGGTAAAAGTCATCATAATATACCGATAGAAAAAATCTGTTAATATTTTAATTTGTATTTGTTAATTTTTAGTGAAATTAGTATATATTTTGATTGAATATTTTTAAACCACTTTTTTAGATAATTTATTATGTTCCTATTCAATCGATTAGGCTTTCCAACTCAACAATGCTGAATTGTAAGTCTACAACTAATGCAGAACTTTTTAAAACATCATAGGAAGGAACATAAGAGAATTTAATTACGTATGGAAGCACCTGTTTATTTTACAGTTCTTCAAGCAGTAGTAATTCCATCCCAGAATCCTTCCAAGCTTCTTATCATGCTTATAAACACACGTTGGTGCTACAATTAATGCACAAGTGTGTACATCTAAGTCTGAAGACTAGCTAAGTCAAAGAAGGCACCTCTCTTGTTCTTTAGTTGAGCGTAGGTTCCTCGCTCCATGACCTTTCCATCGGCGACGAAGGCAATGGAATCTAGATTCTTTATAGTGTTAAGCCGATGAGCTACCACAATCGTCGTCCTTCTAACCATGATTCGGTCCAGTGCTTCTTGCACAACCTGCTCAGATTGCACATCGAGAGCGCTTGTTGCCTCGTCTAGTAATAGGATGGTTGGGTTGCGAAGTATAGCTCTTGCTATTGCTATTCTTTGCTTTTGCCCTCCCGATAGCTGCACTCCTCTTTCACCGCATTCTGTTTCATACCCTTCTTTGAGTGATCTACACAGAATTACAAAGTTTCAGAAGTTAATTATCACATAATTTGTTTAGACATGCATGGAGCTAAACACTCAGTAAGACTTACGAGATAAACTCATGAGCATTCGCTGCTCTTGCAGCCTCCTCCACCTCATTCTCGGACGCATCAAGCTTCCCGAACATGATGTTTTCCCGGATGCTTCCTGAATATAACACGGGTTCTTGACTAACAAGAGCCGTGCGCTTCCTGAACCATTGGATGTCTAGTTCCCTTATGTCCACTCCATCTACTCTTACTGACCCCTTCTCGACATCGTAGAATCTTTGAATCAACCCAATCACGGTTGATTTTCCACATCCACTTTTTCCTACTAGTCCAACGCTAGTGCCTGGCTTCACCTCCAAGCAGAACTGCCGAAGTATTAGGGTCTCCGGCCGGCTTGGATATGCAAAATCAATCTTCTTCATCTCTATCTTTCCACCTAGTTTTTCCAACTTGGTTCCACTACTTCCATCACCGGCCTATCAGAAATTGCAAGCTGTTTAATGAACAAAACTTGTGCCACAATAATCTATGTATGCCAAAATTAACTTCAAAATTATTTTCAGCATGCAAGAAATGTAACTTACATGGTAAGAACCTGGAATCAGGGATTGCCTGTCCAGAATCTTGAACACAGAAGCCACTGCTGTTGAACCTTTGGATAAATCTGAAGTCATGCTCCCTGCCTCAGCTATAACCTTCCCAGTGCTCACTAAAATGAAAAATGTCTTGAACACATCTCCTGCCGATATCTCTCCCTTTTCCACTAGAGTACCTCCAAACCAGAAGTCTAGAGCCCATGACATGAAAGTTAGGCACTGAGCAGATCCCATGCCAATTCCTGCTAGCCACGACTTTTTCCTGCCCTCCTTCCTTGGTTCCTCCTGAGCCTCGTCAAAAAGTTGAAGTACCTTTCCCACACTCGCAAATGATGTCACAATTCTATGATTATAGACCGCTTCCACTGCAATTTGAGTACTTTGATTTTGTGCCTTGACAAAATTTGTTGAAATACTGGACAGCAAAATTTTCTTCGTGTAGAAACACAGAATGGTGAGGGGTTGCACCGCTATCATAACAATTGCAAGCTTCCAAGCCACGACTAGCCCCATTATCATTGCTATAGTAACTGCAGAAGTGGTTTGAACTAATAAACAAACTCTGTCTGCAATAAGGGTTTTAACCATGGAGGCTTCAGCGCTCAATCTTAAACATAAAGCCCCGCTAGAGTTTTCCTCTTCATCAAACCAAGCTGTCTCAAAACCCAAGATCTTCTCTAGCATTCTCAATCGAATTCTCTTGGTTAGCCTCTCACCCATGTATGCAAAATTGTAGTGTTGCACAAGGTTTATAATGATGGAGAACAAGGAAAGAGAACAGAATATTAAAGAGTATAAACGTATTCGGTCACGCACTTCATCATGGTTTGGTGCAAAGAAAGCTGCAATCATTCCACCAACGGTTAACGCATAGACAGGTTGCACAGCACCAAATGTTATAGCTGAAATACTTCCCATCAGGCCTTGCTTCCATTCAGGGGCATTTAAAGAAAGAAGCCGAGAGAAGGAAGGCGCGGGGATGTGCACTGGTTTTGGGCTATAATCAACAGGCAATGGTGAAGCAAAGATGGTTGGACTTGATTTTCCTGTACTTTGCCTAGCAGCACTACTAGTAACTGAAGATAAGCGAATTTCAGGATTTTGTTCTTGCTCATCACAGCTGAATTGTCTCTGTAACTTTGCTAGTTTGGCATAGTGGCCATTTTGTATGTTGATGAGATCATTGTGGGAACCTATTTCAATGATGCTACCATTGTCAACGACTGCAATGAGGTCTGCATTTCGAACTGTAGAGAGCTTGTGTGCAACAACCTGAAGATTGTTCATTGTTATTGTTAGAGTGGGAAAATGATGATCTGATTTTGGCAGGTAGAAAATTAAAAACAATTTTGAAGGAATTCTTTCTGGTTCCAATACATTATTCTTTCACAATTCATAAGGAAAAATGGTAGAAGTTACCAGTGTAGTTCTTCCCATGGAGGCTTGATCAAGTGCATTTTGGACCAGTGTTTCTGATTCAGAGTCAAGAGCACTGGTTGCTTCATCAAGTAGGAGAATCACAGGGTTCTTGATTATTGCTCTAGCAATGGCAATTCGCTGCTTTTGTCCCCCAGATAGGAGTGCTCCTCTTTCACCAACCTATTACACAAAAGCCTTGCCTTTAAGATGACTATATATACCGAAGAAGTAGCACATATGGAATTGTTTTGCACAAGTGATTGCAAAAACACCCTTTAAGATGACTACCGATCTCAGGTAGATTGATAGAAAAATGACTAGAAATTATTACCTTTGTTTCATACCCCTCTGGAAGCTGCCTTATAAAGTTGTGAGCATTTGCAGCCATAGCGGCAGCCATGATTTCATCCATGGTGGCATCAAGCTTCCCAAACATGATATTCTCTTTTATTGAAGTCCCAAACAAAGCATGGTCCTGACTAACGAGACCCATTTGTCCTCTTATCCATTTCAAATTCAATGTTCTTAGATCAGCACCATCAATCTTGACAATGCCACTATCAACATCATAGAAACGCTGGAGTAACGCAATTGCTGTGGACTTTCCGCTCCCACTTGCTCCAACAAGAGCTACTGTTTTTCCTGCCTCAACTTTCAGGTTGAAATCTTTGAGAACAACGGCATCTGGACGACAAGGATATGTGAAACTGACATGCTGGAATACAATTTGGCCTTGGATTTTGTCTAATACACGTCCTTTTGTGTCTTCGCTATCGATTTCTGGAACTCTATCAATCCTTTTGAATATCCGTGTAGCAGCAACAGAAGCTTCTGTGAAGTACTTCAGATCAGGAAGTGCAATTCCAAGGGATCTGCAAACAATTCAATTGCTAAATAATTAATGATTCAGAAAGTGGATTGTTTCATTAATTATCCTGTTTGGTAGATATGGTGATTTCCATGGAACTTCTACAGAAAAACATTTTGATGCATACAAGTACTAGACACATGTTTAACATAACATTTGATTTCATTCCTTTTCTTAAAGGAAAAAAAAAACATTTATAATCATTTACTTCACTTCTAGCAATTAATAATTACTATTACAAGCTAGTTAACAACTTAATGTTCAATCTAGTGCCACTAATATTTAAGATTGATGGACGATCGTTTTAGCATTCTTAGCATGACCTACTATCCATTTACAATAACCCACTAAGTTTAATTTCTTTCCTTGTACTTGGACTGTTTTTTTTCTTCTTTTCCTTCGAGTTTTTCCTAACTGGAACTTCTGTAGATGACATTACTATCACACACTAAGCATTTCTTTTTTCATTCCTCCCTTTATAAAAAGAAGAAAAGGCAAAGGTAATTCTTTACTTACAAATTCTCCTCTTTATAAAAGAATGACATGATTATACCTTTAATAGATTAGTCGCATGCAGTGCTTTCAAGAGTTTAGGTGAGTGTAAAGGTCATAAAAAATAGTACTGCAAGTGAAAACTCATGCGTACGGGGGAAAGTTTGTGAGATATATGAATAAATTTATTTCTGCAATAATTTGCCTTCAAATTAGACATTCTAATTATGGTTCTATAATGTTTAGGGCAAGGCAGTTTCACAAAGCAAAACAACATTTTGCTGGATGCTTTCAACAAATGTGGACAGATCCGTTGGCCTGTACTGAGCTGTCCTTTAGCCTCGATGAGCTTAGGGCACAATTTAAAGGTCCAAGTCCAGCTTCAGGACTGCCAACTAGAAACTACCATGAAGCTTCAAAGAATCACAAGTGCCAGAGATTCTTGGCCTAATCGTAATCATCATGAGATAAAACTGGAAGGTGGTTACATTTTCTGTCATCAACTGAGTTCAGAAAGTGTGCCAACTACACATATGCTGGAAAAGCTAAATCAAAAGACACAATTTTACAGATTTCAAATGAGAAAGTAGGCATAATTAAAGCCTTGCCACTAAATCCCTACCCCTTCATGTTTCTAGTATCTAATATATATGTAATCAATTAACAATAAGAAATCCTTGATCCAACACAAAGTTCAGAGACAGATTGTATATAAAATGTGTATTGTGGGAACATGCTATCGAATCTCAAATCAATACTATCATAACAATTTTGTTAAAGTTGGGGAGAGCTTTTCCCAGTCTAGGGATTGTAGGTTCAATTATGGCTACTTAGGAATATACATGTTGAAACCTTTCGATGAACCTATTAATATTTTTCATGAAATTATTTGTTTGATTTGATAATGAGGGATAATTAATTTGAGAAGGATCTACTGAAGATTCACTTGGCAGGTAGCACCTCACTAGACATATCAATATTTAGACTGACCATGCACAAATCTAAAGTTATGATGCAAGAAAGCCACTCACAGTCCACTCAATATGAAGGAAATGCCAGCAGCATAGATCCTCCCTCCACTTTCTCCTTTGTACATGACCAAATGACTTCCATACCAAGCAAGGAAAGCCCATATTGCAAAAGAAAGCCCTGTACTCCCAACAGCAAGACCTTTGGCTATACCCTGCTTGATTCCCAATTTTGTTGTTCTATCCAATATTGCTGAATACCTATCGATGATTCTCTTCTCGGCAGTGAATGAATAAATAGTCTTGATGGAACTTAATGCCCGCTCCACGATGGAGTTTGCTTTGCCATACTCCGTCCGAGCTTTCTTTGACAAGTAGAGAAGGTATTTTCCGTATATCATTCCAGGGATGATTAGAAGAAGAAGAGTTGGGAAGGCTACTAAAGACAGTCTCCATGAAAAGTATGTGGCAAAGGCAAGTCCCGAGAAGAATACAGACGCGTGCATCAAAAATATGGGCACCTAAAAACATTAGAGATGATGTTAAATAAGTGCTCCTATGAGAATAATATCAATAAAAATGAATACAGAATTTGAGATCTTGGAGTACTTTCATCCTTCATAACATTTGTACATCAAAGGAAGATTGTAAGGGAAGCAAAAGGAAAGGGGTGGAGCAGATTTGCCAATCTACCTCATAAATAGAACTTAAGATGTTTTCTGTCCATAAATAGACGAAACCTTAAGTTTACCTTTTCACTTAGTACTTCTTGTACGAGAGAAGTATCGTTTGATATGCTGTTGATGATCTCTGAAGTAGTTGCTTCCTGTGAATCATAGAACCCAACTTCTTGTCGAAGTATAGCTTCCAAATACTTGTATCGGATCTTCAAAACCTGTCTCTCGCTCGTTTTACTCCAACAGTAACCCTCTGTGAATATAAAATGAACTGATTTAGTGCAACAACAGTCAAGGAAATAATTTTCACCAACTTAATTAATCACTTGTTTTTCTTAATGGGGTAGCGTCAGTATCTAGGGTTCCAAAAGATGCTTTCATTTCTTGTTCTACTGTAATTGTTTGTAGTGACGTTTGCTGTCGGCCTCCTTTTGTTCCTGGAGTGTTCTTTGGGTACACAGTGGATTGAATTATGTTTGCACCACTTTTCCAAACAAGACATAATTGTCTTGAGAAAGAAAAGCAAAGTCATGTGTATAGATCAAATTAGTGCTGTTGAGATTACCCATAAAAGCCATCACCATGACCGCTAATCCCAAGTACACAAAGTCTAAACTGCACTGTTGACAGAAACAAAAAAGGAAATCTGTGTTTTAGTTAGCAAGAGAGATAGAGGAATGAAATGTTGACTGGCAAGTCACTGACCTTCTGGACCTCAACCATGAAATTGTAATTATCTTGTCGTGTCTGACCATAACCCAAGCTATTCATTATGCGGCTGGCAAACACCAGTAAGCAATTTGTAGACATGCCATCTCCAATAGCTCCAACAGTACCCAGCAGCATAAGCAATATATCATTCCAATCTGCATATCTAAAGATATTGGCTATAGACTTCCTCTCCTCTCCTCTCCTCTCATTCTTCTTTGGAGAATTCATTTTACTCGCAAAAATAATCTTCGTGCAAAGATCCTGTAGGATGCTGCAGTACTGGCTAGCTAGCACCAAGAAAGAGGTAGAAAAGGCAAAGTTTTGTGCATTGGAGACCTGACTCCCTCAACCCAAACAAATACTGATACTCTCGTATCAATATATATATATATATAAGAGTAGATCAAGAAGTGAGTGGTGATTTTCCATGAAGCGGACCCAAATTTGTCATAAAGTTTCATGTGGGGTGGTTAAAGAAAGGCATTCTTTCTAGTGTTTTTCATAGTGGTCACTTTCTGTAGCATCAAGCAAAGCTAAGACAAGGATAAAAAGAGTGTTTTCAAGAAAGATGACTATGACCAATTGGGGCTGCCTGGTAATGTTTCCTTTTCCATTCCTATTTGCTTGCTTTAGTCTAGTTTGTTTAAGATATGATACCTAAAAGCTCTTCGAGCTTGCACAAGCCTATTCCTTTGTTATTATTATTTTATTAATTAAAGTGAAAAAAGTAAAATTTAAATTCATATTTGTATAGCTAGAGATTAATTAATTAATGATTTTAAAAAAATGGATCCTTATTTTTCTGTCAGCTTCTTGTCGACTTTGATATTACCATCTATTTGTATATCATTATCCCAGGATATTTCAAACATATTATGGTTTGTGCAACCTTACCTTGCCAGTGAATGTACTAATAATATTAATTTAATTATATACGAGACTCAAAAACTGAAAATCTACCATTTAGATACACAATTACTGTAATATTTTCCTCCTTCATCAGAACAAAAATCTAAATCCGTTCTACCTACCCTGTAAAGGAATTAATCTGTCCAGTCAAAGGGCAGCTCTTGTTGAAGGAATCATTAAATATAAATGCCTGCATGATACTAATAATTACACGACTAGACTAAAATATACTTGCAGGTCTTTTGTTCAAATCTTTCATGTCAATAGTTCCATTCTTTTTCTAGCTAGCGTTTCTGTTTCAATGCAGTAAAAACAGTAGTCTACACTGTGGCCTCGTAATGTTTTAAAGAAACTAATATTATTTATCTTAAGAAAGAAGAAAAGGCCGTGACTGAAATGAAAGGCTAGCTAGCTGCTAGCTTTCTGAAAAATGTATAATATTAACGATGAACATAATTACAGAGCTCAGGCATTTTTTAGTGTAGCATATGTTAAATAAGCAGACAAGAAAAAAATGAGATTGTTGAGTTGATGAAGCATATTCTTCTTTCACTTGATTAATTATTTAATAAATTGGCTTTCCTGCATGCTGATGATCAGACCATATTCTGTCATACCACTATCTGGCTAGCTGTCTTTGTTGGACTCTCAAGATCCTCTTATACATATCTCCGGCCACACGGAATCAACAAATATATATATATATATATATATATATATATATGTCTGTATGATGAGACCTGTCTGTTCCAGCTGCTTTCTTTTCGATTCTTTTGCTCTTTATTCTCGTAATTCTTTTAACAAGCATCCAATAAGCTCCAAACCTCTGGTAACAACCGTGCACTGTACAAAGAGATCTTCTCTGAAGCCTCCCAAGCATAGGAAAAATAATTAAAATCAATGAATATTAAAGAAGACATTTACGACATCTTGTAATGAATTGGATGGTTTCATATTGGTGGATTATCTTCGTTTTATTTATTATAAAAAGAATCTCTTACATGATATATAGGGTTGCTTGAGGCCATATTTAATTTGGCTTATGCATAAATAACCTAATTATTGATGTCAAATACATGAAATATAAGATATTAATAATATCAAACAATCATTTTAATTTAATAATTTAAATTATTAGGTGAGATTTTAAGATATAATTTATATTATTTTTTAATATATTATTTGTATCAAAGAACCATCTCAACTTAATAGTTTAAACTGTTAGGTGAGGTCCTAGGATATGATTTATATTATTCTCTAACATACCCCCACAGACCCACTTTACCTTGTGCCTAATTTTTATCAAATAAATGAGAATAGTGAGATTCGAACTCGTGATCGCTTGATCATCAAGGCTCTGATACCATATCAAAGAACCATCTCAACTCAATAGTAAGTTGTTATGTGAAGTCTTAAGATATGATTTATATTATTATCTAACAATATGAAGTAAAAGATTTTTGAACTTGAAATTTACATTCAAATCCATATCCATGACGACGACTTGGTTATTAAAACTCTATATATTCTAATCTTTCGAAAAGGAATATTTTCCAAAGCCCCCCTACCTTACTATCACATATATACCAACAGCATGTAGATGTTGAGGAAGAGGAATAATGCACAAAATCTCTTAATTTCTCCTAGAAAAAGAAACCAGAAGACTAAGAACGCGTAAATTTGCTATATGATAAGAATAATTGGGGCTCCACCTGATCAGACTGTCTGCTCGACTTTTTCAAATTAATTCCTCTTCCAAAGTATCATATTCTTATTGAAAATCAGTCTATTATTCCCTTCCAAATATCACATATGTCTAATTATCAGTGGAATAATATTTCCTTACTATTCTCTTAGCCCCATATGTATCATGTGCAGTGTATGGATCCAAGTTGCAGAATTCATTGTTCTTATGAGTGGGTAGAAGCATCTTACATGTTTCATCATTGATTCTCTTCAAAAAGAAATTTGAACGTAGCAGGCCAGTTTCTTCATCTGTTCTTCTTCTTCTTCTTCTTTTCATGGAAACCTATCACCGTACGCACCCTTATAAATTCAATGAATCGTAACCCTTCATTTATCTATATTTTCTAATTAATATGTCCAACTGTTGATTCTCCATCAAAATTAGTGATCATGTTCATCGTTCATGTTACCTTAGTTCTTATATTTCCATTCTTTCAAGATTATATATGTAAGAAAAAAAATCTAAATAAAAAACAATAGAAAAAATTGACAGAAAGTACATATAATAAGAAAATATGGATAAATTTTAAAGATTATCATTAATTGATTTCTTTTCATACAATGATGTGGTTGAGGAAATTAATTATTATTGATAAACTAAAATAGAAACCATGTTGTTGATAAAAAAAAATCATGGTTTTGTCAAATAAAAAAATACATACATAAATAAGATACATAAATAAGAAGAGAGAATTCTGACTGAAATTAAAGATACAATTTTTACTCTAGAATTTAAATCATTGAAATTC
>Ga0307510_10011153_pt1 | contig 10687 bp, 4 predicted proteins | sample 12_EM_MG_FD_207224 | JGI IMG/M metagenome (GOLD analysis project Ga0307510, IMG submission 207224) | Populus trichocarpa ectomycorrhiza microbial communities from riparian zone in the Pacific Northwest, United States - 12_EM | ecosystem: Host-associated > Plants > Roots > Unclassified | place... | reverse complement strand
ATTTTGACTCAAATGTCTGCATTTTATTGTGTTCCAAACAGAGAATAGAGATAGATGAAAATCCAGCGAAGAACGTCGGATTCTGAAGAAAGATTGTTAGGAGGAGGAGGAGCAGGAGGAGGCTGTTTCTGCAGAAGTTTTGATCGCAGGAGTGAAGTTGCAACGGTGAGCTTCAGTGATTAGTCATCTGTTGATGACGCCGATGCCGTTTTGGTGTTTGTTGCTGGTTTCACTTGAGGCCATACTTTTAATTTGAAGTTTACTTAACGCGGGAGAATCTTGAGCTTTGTAGTTCAGTTTGCTTTATTTACAAGGAGATCCGCTTATATAATGGAAGTGGTATCGTTATATTTTTTTTAAAAAAGTAATTATTTTGCAATAGAAGCTGTTTTGGTGATAATAAAATATTTTTACGTAAAATATTTTATATATAAATATTTTTAATGATAATTATGATGATAAAGATAATCGTTAAGATAATAATAAAATGATCATGATAATAATAAGATAGTAATATTAATAATAATGATGTGACAATAATAATAATAAAAATAAATGTGTTGATAATAATAATAATAAAAAATGATAGTGATGAGTTGACGTTAAAGAAGACAATTATAATAATAATAATAATTATTAAAAAAATTAATAGTAAAATAATAATGGTAATGAAATGATAATATCACAATTAAAAATCTAAATTTGATGGATCAGCTTTTCATAGAAAAAAAAAAAGGCAATCCAAAGAAGTGCTGCTACCAAAAATTGACCTAGAACTAGAAGCCAATGTAACCAGAAAAGAAAATTTGACTAAATAACAAAGAGGTTGATGCAGTACAGTTCTTTGCCTTGTAAAAATGTATTATCATGGAGAAATTAGGGATCCACATCGAATCACTGTCAGTTTCATTGAAAGTTGAAGCCGTGTATTTGAATTCAAGGGAACATCCTCTGATGAATCTTCATCGTGTCAATGATTTTTATTGTTTGCATGGGACCCTATCAAGGGAACCACCGCTCTATACCGGACCGGTACCAGATACTGATAATAACCCATCAAAAGTAGAGGGTGAAATGCCCTCTTCACACAGCCCTGGCCATTATTCCAGTGGGGTTTCTTGTCCCAGAGACATTGAAATGTGACCTAAAAATTGGAAGGCATCCTATCCTATCTGCAAGCTTCCAACCTATAAATTCAAGCTCCGATTAAGATGTCGTGTGACCAGCTTGACACTTAACACTTCACTTGTCACTTTCCACTAGACAAATCCCACCACTTACGCCACCGCCACCACTTAACGGCTAACGCTCTTTTTGAAGCTGGATGGCAAAACAGAACTTGGCTCCTCTTAACAAACCAAAAATTACCGAAGTCAAGAAAGGATATAATTTGGCAAAGACTTCTGTTGCATAATTATAGCACGCCGACAGCTTGCATTTCTTGAAACCATGGCAGCTTGCAGGAAGCGTAATCAAATGTGGAAGGAGCAGATTAACCTTCAAAACCAACTAAATCTGGTATATTATAGCACCAGCAATCAGGCTAGCATCAAAACTAGTGGGTAGCAGAGAACGCAACAGCACAACAAACAGAAGGTGATACAAGTGAGGATGTAGAGAGTAAGATTTATGAGCTGAGTTCAAATAATAAACTAAATTACTCAGTCAAGAGAACAAAAATTGAAAACTAATCAAATACAAAACAACTGGATCCCTTGAAGGGGCATGCTTCTCGAGCTACAGGCACACGAGACCAATATCCACAGCATTATGGTTTGATTTCTTTCTTCGGTAACACACAACTATGATCTCAGGAAAAAATATACAACTCAAAAAATATGTCATGTTCTTGGCAGCTCCACCTTATCACATAGTACAAGTTGCTCGCCTCAAAATGGTGTAGGCGGGGCATTATGAAGTAAACGTAAGCACAAAAAAGTTGGATACAGATGGTGAAGTACTCACGAAATAGAATGGTAAGACTTACTAAAACAAACTCCGGCAAGCCTCAATGGCGGATGCTTGAGTGTCTAATACAAGTTGCCCATCCGGACTTGAAATAATGACCCTTATTGCTGCATCAAACATGGCTCTCCGATACATATCATCCTCCATCTTCTTAAGGACCTCTATTACCATTTTAAAGTCCAATCCCCCAACCAAAACTAATTTCCCGATAATTTCACCAAAATTATTTGGTGCCTTTGGCAAATCAATGCCAATATCATCCAACATAGAACCATAGAGTAAGCACCCGGTCCCTATGTCTTTAGCTGTGAGGACCTTCTTGGAAAACAAATATTCCAAAAGTTTGGCAACTGGTTCAACACATGGTGGGTTTGCCTCTAGTGCAATGAAGATAGCTTCCTTGACAACTTCAGGGTGATAACCTGGAGACTTCAGCTCCTCCACACATTGCAATGCCTCATCCAGAAGCAAGACACTGAAATATTCCTTCAGGAGTGAGACAGTCTTTCTCTTGAGTTCATCAGGATTCACCCTAGCAGCTGAAACAACTGGTCTCTCTGAAACTGGAGGCACGGAAGGAGCAGGAAGGGTTTTACTAGGCAGAGAGGCTTGAGCAGGAGGCTCTGCACCAAAACCAGAGTTTGATGGCCTAGAAGGAGGACCGCCACTTCCATGCAGGAGGGCACTACTCCTACCACCTATAAAACCACCACTGCCCTCGGGTAACAGCCTGGTGTTTAGTGATGACTTGTTAAACATTGGTGATTGGACACGTCCCCCAAGCTGCATAGGACCATCACCCCTTGGCATTGGGCGGTTTCTAGGTATCTCCCGGTTGTCATTATCAATTCCAGGCATCCCAGGCATTCTCCTAGTTCCTGGCATGCCAGGCATCATCCCCCCAGTTCCAGGTCGGTTGATGGGGAAGCCCCCAGGGCCAGTAGTCCCTGGAGCGGTGGATATAAGACCACGGTTATTTCTAATGCTTGCAGTAGCACCTGGACGCAGCCCAAGAGTCTTTTCTGCCTCAGAATGTATCTCTGTGATGGTTTTAGCTTTGACCTGCAATGACAACCAATAAAATATTTACATAAATACAGCATCTATTAGCTGAATTAGAAATTAATGGCATAGAAATCTTACCTCTTCACGCCTAGGAATCCAGTTGTTCATCCGTAGGTCAAGAACACCGCGCACCATGAACTTCAGTCGGGGAGCCAGCTGAGGATTTGATGCCAGTTCCTTCAATCGACCAAAGTACACATCATTTATTCGTCGCGACTTTGGGCTTTCATCAAGCTGCTTACCAATGGTATTAAAGAACTGGCATATGGCCTCAACACTTTCTTCTGCAGGACAACCTTTATTATCGGGCCCTAGAAGCTCCTGTTCACATAGCAAAGTAGCTGTAAGCAATCCTAAGAACCTCCACCAGTGTCACGAAAAGTTATACAAGTGGAAGCTCCACTGCTAACCTGAACAATATGATGGACAATCTTTTCAGGAACCATGCTCTGCTTCAGAAGCTCTCCAATCAAACGCATGTTTCCAAGAGTGCGAAGCTTGACCAGTTTTTCCTTGTCCCTACGCTCAAGCTCTTGCTCTGGAGCTGTCATCTGCCTTAATTCCTCCCTCAGCTTATCAGCACCTTCAAATGCCTCTTGACAGATATTCAAGAGCACCCGCTTAAATGTGATCTCTTTCCCACCAGGTTCATCTGATGGGAATGAGGGGAGCTTTTCATTAAGATCAGAGCACAGTTGTGCGTACATAGGGCAGAATGTGGGTTCAAGAACAGCCTTGTCGAATATAAGTGATATCACACCCTGCATTCAGAATCAACCTTAAGCTCAACTGGCAGCTGTATAAATCTAAAGGAATAGAAAAAATATGAACCAAAAAGTTAACCTTCAAGATATCAGTTGATGTAATTCCAGAGTCAATAAGTTGACCCTTGAGAACATCAAACTTCTCAGGGGTGAGCTTGTTCAGTATACTGCACAGAAAACAGAGAGCATTCAGCATATAGCCACCATAAATACTTGTATCGAACAAGCCCTTCAGATTTTTTGAAAGCAATGGCATGAGTCTGAATCACATAAAGAGCCATATAATCCAAATAGGTAAAAGTACAGAAGGAAATGATGAGAATCCCCGGCAATTTAATGGGTGAGAAAGAACCAAGGTTAAGAAAATAAAACCGAACCAGAATCTACATGGACTGACATATCCATTTAGGCTATCCATTGCTGTCAATGGCAATGATGACAATCAAAAACACATGTTTATTTTCATGTTTGTAATAAATACCAGTTCCAGGATAGTGAAATGTCCTATGGTCAGAAATCCAATTTGTTATGTGGTGCATACTATATACTTCAAACAAATTCTAAAACCATGGCTGGGAAATTCTTGAATTGTAAAAAACTATTCTAAGTGAAATTTGATGTTTCGATTTTAAGAGCTTGCAAGTTCAAAGACATTCAAGATTACAGCTGAAGCTTCATGGATGCTTTCATTACTCAAAATTAAAATCAAATTATACAGATTTTAACATAAAAAAGAATATGCGAAAACCCAAGGTGATTGTGCAATTGAGGACACTGCACTATATTCCAGATATAAAATATCACCAAAATGCTGTCAAGTTGCCAACAAGTCCACATTTTCATGTGGAGATTTTAACATAAAAACATGATGCTTGAGAAGCCAACCATGTCTTGGGTAAAAGCACAAGTAAGCCTGTACCCAGACCTTACTGCATTCAGGCCATAACCATGAAATGACACATGTATCCCATTTGATATTTTCTGACTCAAAAAATAGTCACATAGGAAATCATCAGCATCAGTTACCCTTTTACAGTCTTCAAGACACGTTCCTTTTCAGAAAGATTCACCCTTCTAGTAGACCATGGTACCTCAGCCTTGACCAAAGCAGGAGCAGGTCCTCCCTGGTTTAAAAGGAAAATACAGGAGTTGAAGCTAAAATAAAACATGAGCACATAACTTAGTTTAAATAAAGCACCAGAATACAGCATAATAACAAACGAAGAGTAGAGTGAAGGAGAAGGTCAAAGAATTCATAGTAGAACTAAGATCATCTAGATGAGGAACCGACCTGAAAAAATTGTATTAATATCTTGAACCAGACAGAGTTATTATATTATGGTTCGATAGTCATTGTGTTCCATTGAACTAAAATGTTACCAAATTTATGTAATACAGCAAAAGAATGAGACAAAAGCTGCCTGCACTTTTGGTACATTATTCATAATTAGAAGTTCAACAAGAAGCTAAAGGAAACTTCTAATGTTATGCATTTCATTAAGATGATATGGTTGATGGCAAGAGCATCTACAATTTAACTGCTTCAGGTCAAACTTTCCATTATATACAAAAGAAAAGGTGTTGGATTAAAAATCTTGTGAGTAAATTATTATTCTTGATATAGTAAAAAATTTACTTTAGAAGAAACTCTAGTTCTGACAATGCCATTAAATGGCTTTACACACTACAAATTAAGTGTGTATCGGAATAGCAAATAAGAAAATTTTAGCTGGATAGGTAAACAATTATTCAAAAAGATTGCCATAAGCAAATAAAAGGAGGGAGGCATAAATTACCTGATGGGAAGAGATTTGTGCCCTCGCGAATTGGGAGTTGAGCTGGTCTTGACGATTAGACTGATTGCCTTCTTGCTGTCTGGAGTCATATCTCCCACCAAAGTCTCTATTTTCTCGAATAGAATCCCGGGACCTCTCCTCTCCAGATGGAGAAAATTGAGCAGAACGACCACGCCAATCACGATTGTCTGGCTCAGAATAACGAATCTGAGATTGAGTTGGAGGCTGGAAGGAGCAAAAGAAATCATTACTATAAACACCATCAATCTACCACAAAGGACTTATGAAACATCAAAATAACTAGATTCCATTCTTATCTAGCACTTTTATACCCCCAGCCGCTTCTTGCAACGAAAGGGGTAATTTAAGGAGGCAAATCAAAATGGAACAAAGACTCACATTGGTTTCTCCACGACTCCAGCTCTGATCTTCACCAAAAAGCTCAGCTTCAATTTCTTGTTTGATTTTTAGAATCTCATCAAAGATTACAACAGCCTATGAGAAAATAATGGCCAAGATCAAATAACAAATAAACGAAGCATACAAAAATATATACCAAGTGATATGAGCCTCCCAAAACAATGCTATTTACAGAATACATCTCTGTGCTCTATTCACCATTATAATCATTAGGATGCTTCTGAACAGAAAGTATATGAAACCAAATTTTAAAACAGAGTGAAATAGCATGCAAAAGAATGCAAAAGTAAATTGAAAGGATGAATCCGTATATGAAAATTGAAATGAAACACCCCCCATATATTTACACTAATTTTTTATGCTCTATGCCAACAAATAAATGCCACCCATATCAGCACACGAACCAAGAATTAAAAGTTCTTTGGAAAATCAATGCCAACAAGCTTAATAAGTAATCATGTCCTCATGCATTTTTAAGATCAATACCTCTCTAAGCTGCAACAGTTGGTCTCTAGTGTACCGAACACGCTCACGACCCTCAAACCGCAAGTCTCCAGTCTATAAGAAGAATACAATTGGAGTCAAGAGCTTCCAACAAAATCAACCAAGTTTAATATGCCAAAAAAATAAAGCTATTGCAGGAAGCAAGTGTTATGGGAAAAACCCCGACAATAGCATAACTGAGAAAAATGTATGGTATGGCTTACAAAACTAAGATACAGTGTCGAAACCGATGCCACAGATATACACTAATATTATTAAACTATTGCCTTGAATCCACAAAAAGATTGCTATCATCATCTGTTTTTCCTTGGTAAATAATTAAAAGGTGAATAGGCAGAAGAATTCAACTAAAACATGCATCATACCAGCATAAGTGATTTACATATTTGGATTCTAAAATATGGCAGAAGTGGGCATGCTTAACATCATTCACATGGATAATTAAACTCAAGTCGTCAATGGACTTTACAATGTTCTATATGGAGGATTCATGAATAAAAACAACGGTGCTAATAGAACGGATGAAATTTACTTGGCCCGACCACATTCAAAAGCTCCATTCTTTTTTATATAATAAATCACAGGCAAGTAAAAAGCTGAACTTCGACCTTGCAGAATACAAAGCTCAATGAATGCTAAACCAGAAGCTACTACCCACATCAAGTAGAATAGACTGTGAAGTAGAACCTAACTAAACTTCCAACGTTTCATCATCAATATTCCTAAGAGTCTGAATGTGAGTAGGTCCTTTATGGGCAATCTGAAACTCAATAGACACCCACCTAAAGCCTACATATTGCTGTTCGTCCATATTTACAGCAGGTACACATATCAAGTGGCCAGCCAAGAATTAGGACACTACAAATTCCCAACCTTTCCAAGTTCTCATTATGAAATAACCTTTTTCATTATCGATCAACAACATAACAATCTGACTCTTAACAAAATCAAATAAACAGAACAGCAACTAAGAACAGCAGTTTAACAACATGGTAGATTGCTGGATGTCAAAAGTAGTACTTGAACCGATTATCAGAACAGTTACCAAATCCAACAGGACATAACCAAGCTTCAGTTTTTAATCCAGAAAAAACCAACCTCAGTCACTCTTAACAAGATAAAATAACAAAAGAAAAAATAAGAACAACGATTAGATATTGCAAGTAAAGAAAACATAAATAACAGATCCAATTTTTCTTCAAATCCAATCCACACTTAACCCAGACAAACCAATCCCACAAGACCACAAAACCAATGGCATAAAATCAAAACATACAGGTTTTCATAGCAAAGTTTCTAGATCCAAAGATGGGTAATGATAAAAACCTTAAAAGAAGTAGCACCGCCATGAGGACGCAAGAGAGGGAGATCACCGAAAGAAATAGAAGAAGATGTAGAAGAAGAGGACTGCTCCAAGCGAGGATTGAAGAGTCTACTCCCTCGACCACCACCAGGTCTTAAGCTTAACACCGTCTGATCACCTTGCTGCATAACTCGGTCTTTCACTCGTTTTTAAATTCCAATCCACACAGTCCAATCAAAAAGAAAGAATAAACCAAGAAAGTGACAGATTCAACTGCTAATAATAAAAGCAAGAGCTGATTCAAGATAGAGAAATAAGAAGAGAGGTTTTTTTGGGTTTTCTACTCTCTCTTCTGCGAAGAGCAAAGAAGAGAAGAGAGTATGTGAGGCCGGTCGACAATGAGAGAAAAACCAAACCCTTCTATAGGTGGTGAGTTTTTTTCTTTTACTTTTTTCCTGCTGTATTTAGGACTGCTTATGTAATTACGTCGGTGTCCTTCCGCTTGGGAATTTTAGTAAAAGATGCCGGATGAATTTTGCTTTTTCATAGAATTAAAAATAACAAAGAAATCATCTTTTTCTGGTGCTTTTTTGCAATGATAAACACTATCTCAATAGTTCCAATTCCTTTCCAAAGAATATCCAAAGTAAAAGGATGACATATAGTCTCCAAGTAGCTTTGCCAATCATCATGGTGTATAGGTAAAATCAATTTTTTTAATATAAAAAAATATTTAAATATTACTACTATTTTTTCAATAAAAAAATTAAATTATATAAAAATTAATTAAAATCATCCAATCGACTTGATGAATATATAAATAACATGTATAACTTATAAAAATTTAATTTGATTTAAAATATTATTTAATATTAAAATATATTGTATCGACTCAAATCAACACAAGTTTACCTATCAATTTGCATGTCAAGTCATGATACCATAATAATCCCATAAAAAATAAATTAAGATAAATTATGAATTTTATTTTTAAATAAACTCATTGTTGAGTGATAAAATTGAAAAAAAATAATGAAAAAAAAAGAAAAAATTATTTCCAATAATCTCAATTTCTCATAATTAAAATAATATTTTTTTATTTTTTTACATCAACATCTTAAATTTATAAAAAATACTTAAAAAAATATTAAATTAATACTTAAAAAAAAACAATTTGAAAATTATTTTAAAAAAAGAAGCAAGCCAGACGGGTAGGTGAACTACTTTCAAATCCAGCGTTTGAACTAAAAATTATACAAGGACAAGATCGGGACTTCAAAGCAAAGATAAATACGGAAGGATGATCCTTAAACAAAACAGGGCGAGGACGTTTTCTTTTTCCTATTTTAGCTCGTGTTTGCCCTAAACTTATATCGTCCGGGGCCCACTAATCGGTGCCCTCAGTTGCTTATCTTCTGGCCGAATGTCAAAGTGACAGCTAATAGCCTTAACACACACGTGCCGGTTTAGCCCTCCACCTTCTGTTGTTACCTTTGTGATCTAACTTATTTATCTTTTCGCGATTTTAGTTCGATTTGTTTTTATATTTTAAAAAAATTATTTTTCTTCTTAAATTAATTTTTTTTTAGTATTTTAAAATTATTTTGATAGATATCAAAAATAATTTTTAAAAATAAAAAATATTATTTTAATATATTTTTAAATAAAAGGATGCTTGGTAGTTTGGTAGCGGTTACTTTTCAAATAATTTTTTGTGCCGAAATGCATACCAATGATTTTTTTTATTTTTTAAAAATTATTTTTGATATCAGCACATCAAAACGATCCAAAATATATAAATTATATTAAATTTTAATAAAAAAAAATTTAATTTTTTAAAAACATAATTTGCATCACGTAACAAACATGTTCTAATACTCTTACCAATCTTAATGTATTCAGTGACAAGGTCGGCACCTGGGGTTCCACTTCGTGTGGTTAGCAAGGGCTTCCCACTTTAATGTGTTCAATAATTCAATCCTTAAAAAAAATTGATGCTGAGTCATTCATATGGAGCAAAACACATTGTGCCTTGCAAGAAATGCAAATTAAAAAGTAAAATGATCATTTCACGAGGTTTAATTAGCATTAACAAATTAGATGGAGGTAATTTTTTTTTTCAAAACAGTACAAAGACTTAATTACACTTAAAAAAAAAATAGTGTGAGAGAGTTTTTTAATTTTTTTTTTCAAATCAATAAAATAATTTAATTACTTTTAAAAACAAAAAATTATTAAGATTTTGCACAGCAACTTTGATGTTTATTTAATTTTTAAAACAGTGAAATGAAGAATTTAACCTTGAAATTTTAAAACTAAGATTGTTGTGTTTAAGGGTATTTTTGTTATTTTTTATATAGTTTTTCCATTATTATCGGTTTCAATTAAGGGTAATTTGATAATTTAACAAATATAAATATTATAAAAAAAATGATTGATTTATGTTAGCACATGAACGGCGTGTGCAACGCCATTCAAGGAAGAAAACTACTTTTTGTTATATCTTTAGAAGTGTCTGACTCTTATTTTCTCTCTCTTAACTTCATTGTTCGTGTTTGTCCTTCTAAAATTCAATTGTGTCTTTCAATTTGTATTTATTTTGTTTTTGGACCTTAATAATTTAATTGTTGTTCGTGTTGATTTTAATATTTATTGAAGTTTATTGTTTTACAATTTTATTCCTAAGTATTTTATTTTATTTATTTATTTTTATTAAATTTAATTATCGCTATCTTGATTGCTATTTTTTTAAATCTTTTTTCTTGATCTGTTTTTTAATTTTATCTCTATATTTTATTTCATATATTTTATTTCATGTGATTTTTGTTTCCAAGTTTTTTTAATTCTTTTGATTTTTTTTTGATTTT
>Ga0307510_10011152_pt1 | contig 10687 bp, 5 predicted proteins | sample 12_EM_MG_FD_207224 | JGI IMG/M metagenome (GOLD analysis project Ga0307510, IMG submission 207224) | Populus trichocarpa ectomycorrhiza microbial communities from riparian zone in the Pacific Northwest, United States - 12_EM | ecosystem: Host-associated > Plants > Roots > Unclassified | place... | reverse complement strand
CAGGCAACTACACCGTAGTGGAAACACAGCCCATTGGCTACGGCAGCAGCCTGGGCAGCCCCGATTCGGTCACGGTCACAGTTGCAGCGGGTGCGGCTGCAACGGCCAACTTTGCGGAGATCACTTCGAGTCTCGCGGGTCAGGTCTACGCGGACACGAATAACAACGGTAAACGTGATCCGGGCGAGCCTGCAATTGCCGGGGTCACGATCACACTGACCGGCACGGATGCCAGAGGAACGTCGATCTCGCGCACGGCGGTGAGCAGTGCAACGGGTGATTTCTCATTCAGCGATGTGTTGAGTGGTACATACACACTGAGCGAGAGCCAGCCAGCGACTTACGCACAAGGCACGAATGCGGTCGGAACCGCTGGCGGCACGATTTCCAGCACGGACGTGATCAGCAACATCGGCTTGCTGCCAGGCAATGCGGCGACCGGCTATCTCTACGGCGAGCGCGGCCAATCGATCACGGGCCATGTTTGGCTCGACAGCAATCGCAACGGCACTTTGGAGGCGGGCGAGGGCGGCATCAGCGCCGTCACCGTAACGCTCCGCGATAGCAGCAACTCGGTGGTGGCGACGACCGTTACCGCCGCCGATGGCAGCTACGATTTCTCGAATATTCCAGCCGGCCACTACAGCGTGGTGGAAACGCAGCCAGTCGGTTATGGCAGCTCCACACCTGACACGGTCGCTCTCGACCTGACTGCGGGCGCCGCGCCACCGGTGGTCAATTTCGGGGATACGGCCGGGAGTCTGTCCGGCGCCGTGTACTCGGACGCCAACGGTAACAACCAACGAGAGCCCGGAGAACCGGGAGTGGCGGGCGTATCGCTGCAATTGACCGGTACCGATGCCCGTGGGAACCCGGTAAGCAAGACAACAACGACGGCTCAGGACGGCAGCTACTCGTTCAAGGATGTAGTCGGGGGTACTTACTCCATAGCCGCGACTCAACCACCCGACTACACCCCCAGCGGTGAAACTGCGGGTACCGCAGGCGGAGCCACAACCACCAATCTGATCAGCGCGATTCCCTTGGCAGCCGCCGTCGACGCTGTCAATTATCTTTTCGCGGAGCACGGCGCAGCTGGTGCTCTCAGTGGCACGGTCTGGCGCGACGTCAATCACAACCGCACGCGCGAGAGTGTGGAAGAGCTGCTTTCCAATTGGATCGTGGAGCTCTATCAGGGTTCGCTGATCCTGCAGAGCGTTACGACCGACACGAACGGTCATTACGAGTTCGACAACGTAACACCGGGAAGCGGCTACGAGATCCGCTTCCGCGAACCCACCAGCCGGGCGGTTTACGGTACACCGGTCGCGAATGAGAGCGGGCTCCCGATTGCCGCCGGGGTTGTGGGTCCGAACAATCCGGGCGGCGCCGACCCACGTGGTGGAACGTTATCCGGCATAACGCTGACTCCTGGCGCGCATATTGCGCAGCAGAGCCTGCCGGTCGATCCGATGGGCGTGGTCTACGACTCTGTAAGCCGGCAACCGATCGCCGGAGCGACCGTGACGCTCGTGGGTCCATCGGGATTCGACGCGAGCTCCCAGCTTCTCGGCGGTACGGCCAACCTGCAGCAGATCACGGGCGCTCAGGGCTTCTATCAGTTCATCCTGCTGGGCAACGCGCCGGCAGGCACTTACACACTGCAGGTGACACCGCCGCCCGGCCGTTACACGCCCGGCGAGTCCGTTCTCATCCCGGCTTGTGCCAGCTCTCTCACCGTGGGATCCATCCCCGCACCGGCGGTTGTCCAGGCAGCCACTTCGGCACCGGCGGCAACGGTTCCAAACGCAAGCGCAGCCTGTCCGGCCAATTCGGCCTCGTTGGCGGCCACCGCGAATACAACACAATACTTCTACGGATTCCTGTTATCACCGGGCACATCGGCAGCCGTAGTCGACAACAACATTCCCATCGATCCGATTCTCGGTGGCGCACTGGTCGTCACCAAGACGACACCGATGGTGAATGTCAGTGTCGGCGACCTCGTGCCTTACACGATCACGGCCACGAACACACTCAATGCGACTCTGACCAACGTCGACATACGCGATCTGATCCCGCCCGGATTTGCCTATCGCGCCGGGTCTGCCTCGGTCAATGGAATTCCACTCGAGCCGCAAAGACTCGGGCGTCAGCTCACCTGGATCAATCAGACCTTTGCACCCAAGGAGCGGCGTACCTACAAGCTGGTCCTGGTCGTGGGCGCCGGTGTCGGCGAGGCCGAGTACGTCAACCAGGCGTTCGGACTCAACAACCTGGTCGGAACGACGATCTCCAACGTCGCTACCGCGGCAGTGCGTGTAGTTCCCGATCCCGTATTCGACTGCGCCGACATCATCGGCAAGGTATTCGACGATAAGAACGTGAACGGCTACCAGGATGCTGGCGAGCCCGGCATCCCCAACGTTCGCCTGGCGACCACGAACGGCATTCTGGTCACGACGGATGCGGACGGCCGCTTCCATGTCGCCTGCGCCGCGATTCCAAATGCATACCGCGGCTCGAACTTAGTCATGAAGCTCGATGAAAGGACCCTGCCGTCAGGCTACCGAGTCACCACCGAGAACCCGCGTGACGTCCGGATTACAACCGGCAAGATGAGCAAGCTCAACTTCGGCGCCACGATTCACCGTGTCGTGCGTATCGAAGTGAGCGACGCGGCGTTTGTGGCGGCAGACATCCGGCTGAAGCCCGAATGGGAAGCACGGATCGCGCAGTTGCCGCAGTCACTGCGGGATAAGCCGTCTGTGGTGCGCATCGCCTATGCGCCCGGAACTGCCGATCGCAAGCTCGTAGCGCGTCGTAAGCGTGCGCTCATTGAGCAGATCAGGGAGCAGTGGGAGAAGCTGCACTGCTGCTATCAGCTCCAGGTCGAGGATGAGACGGAGCCGCGCCGATGAACAAGTACATATACGTGCTTGTGTTGCTTGCGGCTAACCTTCTGGGGACGCGAATCGCCGTGGCAGACGGCCTGCGCGGCCAGATCGCCGATAACAGCGCCACCTTCACGGCAGCGCCCGGCGAGAACAGCGAATTCAAGACACCTCTCGACGGATTGGCGGGCCCGTCACACGTGACGCAGCGTGACTTGCAAGCCATGCGCGACTCTACCGCGTCGCTACCCACGCAGCAGGCGGCGCGTACCGAGACCCTTTCAGATGCGGACCTGGGCGCACTGTTTGAATCCGGACGTGACGAGTTACTGCCAGCGTTCCACGCGCAACTGGACCGGATAGCGGACAGCGTCCGCGGCAAGACCGGACTGCGGTTCCTCATTACCGGCCACGCTGACAATCAGCGACTGAGCGCTCACGCCAGGTCGGTCTACCATGACAACCAGGGGTTGTCGGAAGCTCGCGCGTTCCAGGTTGCGCAATACTTGCGTGGGCGGCTCGGATTGCCCGCCGAGGCGTTTACGATCCGCGGCGAGGGTGATGGCAAGCCGGTGGCCGACAACAAAACACCCGCTGGCATGGCAAAGAACCGTCGTGTCGAGTTGAAGCTTTGGTACGACCAGACGCAAACAACGGCGGCGTCCCCTGTACCGGTAGACCGGATGAACGCCCTCTGCGGAACTGAGGCGACCGCATCGGCCGCGCCCCTGCGTATTACGATCGATGGCAAGCCCGAGACATCCGCCGATCAACTCAACGAGGCGGACCATCAGCGATGCGTGGATGTAGCGGCAAATCGCAATGACATCCAGATCCAATTCGATCCGCTGAAGACGGATCCCGCCCTCAATGTGACCGCCTGGCCGAATGGCGTGGTGCGCGGTGAGACTGTTGAGCTCTCTACCTACAGCAACTACGTGCATTGGATTCGCAAAGCAGAAATTCGCTTCTTTACGGTCGGGCAGGACTCGCGCGAACGTCCCTTCCTCGTTCTGCCTGTCACGATCGGCGCGACGCTCGCGCTGACCGCGGATGCACGCCTGCCCGCGACTTCGCTCTACACCCTGCGGGTCTACGATGAGCACGGGCGCTTCGATGAGACAGCCCTCAAGCCGCTGACAGTTCTCGACCATCCGCGTCCGATCGGAGATGAAAGCACACCCGCACGCGAGCGTCTCACCGGCTACGGGCAGAGCACACTGCGGATTCGGAATATCACTGTGAACGGCGGCAGCGTCACTGTGAGCGGTCGCAATGCCGCAAAGGGCGAAATCGTACACGCCCTCGGGACCCTCGTACCCGTTGATGACCAGGGGCGTTTCGTCGTGCGCCAGTTGCTACCTGCCGGGACGCACACGGTCAATATCGATCTCGACACTCCCGATGGCGGTCATACCGAATATGCACGCAATCTGACAATTACGCCGGATAGCTGGTTCTACGTCGCGCTCGGCGAACTGACTGTGTCTCCCAATCACACCACCGGGCCGGCACTGCTGGTCACGGAGGACACCGATCGCTATGGGAAAGCCACCGAGGTCGACGGCCGGGGTGCTTTTTACGCCAAGGGCAAAGTACATGACGACTACCTCGTTACCTTGAGCGTCGATACAACTGAACGGCCCATCGAGAAGTTGTTCACCAACGTTGCATCCAAGGATCCCCGCTTCCTGCTCGAGCGTATCGACGCTGACAAGGCCTATCCGGTCTACGGCGACGACAGCACCAGCGAGTGGGACGCCCCGACCAACGGTCAGGTCTACGCGCGCGTCGAGCACAATGACTCGCGCGCGACGTGGGGTAATTTTCAAACTGCCTGGACCGGACTGGAGCTGAACCAGTTCAGTCGCAGCCTGTACGGCGGCGACCTGTTGCTCAAGAGTGATGGTGCGACGTCCTTCGGTGAGCGCCGTTCAACCACTGACGCGTTCGGCGCAGAACCGGGTACGCTGGACTCCCGCGAAGAGTTTCGCGGCACGGGCGGCTCCCTGTACTACCTGCACCGGCAGGACATCACCCGCGGCTCGGAACGGTTGTGGATTGAAATCCGTGACCAGACTTCATCCATTCCGCTGCAGCGAACACAGCTCATTCCCGGGCTCGATTACGACCTCAACTACCTGCAGGGCACAATCCTGTTGCGCGCGCCGCTGTCATCCGTTGCCGATGGCAGCGGGCTCATTCAGATCGGCAGCCTCAGCGGCAATCCTGCCTACCTGGTCGCCACATATGAGTATTCCCCGGGACTCAACACCGCACAGAGCAACGTCTACGGAGTGCGCAACAGCACCTGGCTCAATGACTTCCTGCGCGTGGGATTGAGTGGCTATCGCCAGGGCGAAAGCACCGACCGCCAGATCGTGGGCGGGCTGGATGCGACCTTGCGCTACCGGCCGGCGACCTACCTGGACCTGGAGTTCGCCCGCTCAGACGGCACCGGGTCGCAACTCAGTTCCATTGACGGCGGTTTCGGTTTCAACCAGACATCGACGCCGGATACACTTGCCAATGCACGACGGTTGCAAGGCGCGATCGATCTGTCGGACATCTGGCAGTCCGCGCGTGGCCGGGGCAGTGTCTACTGGCAGGATCGGCAGGCCGGCTTCTCTGGCGCCGGTGCCCTGGCTGCCACCGATGCCATCAAACAGCAGGGAGTGGCATTCAGCGTTCCACTCAACGCCCGCACATCGATCGATGTGAAAGCCGACGACAAGAGCTCCGCTACGGATCGCATAGATGGCGAGGAAGCAGCGGTGCACTATCAGATCGACGACTCGTGGAGTGCCAGTGTTGGCGCACGCTATGACGATCGGCACAATGACGTCGCGAATGCGAGTACGTTGCTTTCAGAGAACGGCGCACGCACCGACGCGATCGTGCGCTTCGATTACAAGCCGGCTCCGCCGACAATCCCCAAGTCTTCGCAAACGCCGTCTCCGCCAACAGACCTGAAGGCAGCTCCGACGCTCAAACCATCCCCCGCGACCGCAGCCCTCTCCGGCGCCGGCACGGCGCCGAGTGCGACCCCGGCAACTGCGACCCTCGCAAATGGGGCGCCGGCAATTTCAACCTTCGCGAGCGGGCCGCTGTCCGCAGCCTCAATGCAGCCCGGGGCTAACACTTACGATGTCACACGTGCGAGTGTCCCGGCACAGACCGCGGCGGACGTCGCTGCACGTCCTGCCTCGTGGCAGGCGTACACATACGTTCAAGACACACTGGACCGCACCGGCGACCGTGAGGCAAACGATCGCATCGGCGTCGGCGCGCAAAAGCAGATCAACGACCATTTCCGCCTGGGCAGCGAGATTTCCGAAGGCAGCGGCGGTTTCGGCGGGCAGTTGACCGGCGACTACCGTATCGACGACCGATCAAACGTCTATCTCGCCCACTCCATTGTCACCGAGCGCGATGACTCCACCTATCAAGGCCGGTTCAACAACACCGTACTCGGTAGCCGCATCAAATTGAGTGACCAGGTCAGTGTCTATGATGAAGCTCGCGACGGTCATGGCGCCGGGCCGCAAAGTGCGACCAATGCTTTCGGTGTTGATCTCGCGCCCAACGACCGCTGGAATTACGGCGTGAAATGGGAGACCGGCACCATCAGCGATCCGTTGGCCGGAGATCTGACCCGCCATGCGGTGAGCGTGAGTACCGGCTATAAGGAGAAAGCCATCCGTTTCGCGTCGAGCCTGGAATTCCGCCACGAGAATGGCACCGCCGGCGAACGCGACACGTGGCTTGCGCGCAATGCCGGCTCATACCAGGTCTCGCCCGACTGGCGCCTCATGGCCAAAGCCAACTTCTCCTTCAGCAGCGCGAGCCAGGGCAACTTCTACGACGGCAATTTTGTCGACGCCTCACTCGGTGGCGCCTTCCGCCCGGTCACCAATGATCGCTGGAATACGCTGCTTCAATACCGGTATTACTACACATTGCCCTCGCCTGGACAGGTCGGGCTCACTGACACCACGCTGGACTACGCTCAACGCAGTCACGTGATATCACTCGACTCGATCTACGACATGGTGTCGTGGCTGTCGCTGGGCGGAAAATACGCCGAGCGCTACGGTGAGCTTCAGGACACGCGTGTTGGCGGCCCTTGGCTCTCGAGCCGGGCGGATCTCATCATCCTGCGCGGTGATGTGCATATCGTCCGCGAGTGGGATGTCATGATCGAAGGGCGCCGACTCACGGTATACGAGGCCCAGGACCGGCGTTCCGGCCTGCTCGTGGCTCTGTACCGCCACATGAGCAAGAACGTGAAGCTCGGCGTGGGCTACAACTGCACCGACTATTCAGACGATCTGACCGACCTCTCATATCGAAGCCGCGGGCCGTTTGTAAACATCGTGGGCACGTTCTGAGCGCTCAACCACCAGCAGAGCGATCCAATTCGAATTTGACCCGGTACGTCACCGAAGCAGGATGCCCCGTTTTATTGGCATATTTGAATACATGAGCCAGCTCAGAGGCGGCGGCCCCAAATCCCAATCCCGCGGGCGATTCCGAGAGCACCAACGTATCCGTCGCGCGCCCGGCTTCATCCAGCGTGACGGTAATCTGAACCAGCCCATCAATCCCCTGTTTTTTGGCCTCAGCGGGGTACCATTTCCTCAAGTCCTCAATCGAAGGGCTGGAGACAATGTAGGGGAATCTCACATCCATGCCGTACAACGCGGCGGCGGCGGCATCATCGGCCGCAGGCGTATCCCACTTCGGCGTGACATCTGCTGCGAGAGCCACGAGCGGAACGACGGCAACGAAAGCAAGGGCATACCGCCATCTGGACACGGGTCGGCGCGGCTGGTCGACCGCAAGAATCCGATCTATCCGTTGTTCCATGGACCCGGTCGCCATTCCTGTTGCAATCGAGGTCGTCTGCCTTGCTCGAGCCATTTCCAACAGGACGTCCGCGTAGTCAGTCTTATTGACGTCTCCCTGTAGAACGGCATCGTCACTCGCGTGCTCTGCAAGTTCCGCCAGCCTTCGCCGTAACCACCAACTCAACGGGCTGAACCAGAAGATGCAGATGTTGAACACCGCGATCCATTGAAGATAGCTGTCGCGATTGCGAACGTGAGATGACTCGTGCTGAATGATCAGTGCCCGTTGGGCTTCCGTCCAACCGTCACGGGAAGAGGGCAGGAGAATGGTGGAACCGAACGTTGCGGGGCTGGAAAGTCGCTGAGTAACCCTGACGTCCATGCCGCAAGTCCATGCCTCGTCGATGGGCTTCGCGGTGTTTCTGATGCGCCACATCCGGGCAGTTGCGACCGCGAGGCGCGCAAATAGAACGCTCGTGATGGCCCAATAGAGATACATTCCAAACGCAACGGGCGCAGAAGTCGCGCCTAAGGAAAAGTCACGCAGTACAACAGCGGGCAACGGCACGGATACGACAGGAATTGTTGGCGCTAGGCCCCAGCGCTGCAGCGCCGGCATTGCGAGTGCGCCGGTCAGTACCCCCAGCCACGCTATTTTCTCCTGCTGCGGGTTTTTAACGCGCAGGGCCGCCAGACCGAATCCAACCATGACAGCCAGAGCGAGGGAACGCAGCGCAGCTTCGACGAGTGCGGCCATCATTTTGGCTTGCCTCCTTTAGCCTTTGCGATTTTTTCCGCAATACGAGTCAGGTCGGCCTTATCCAGGATCTTGGCATCGACCAATCCCGCGACCACTTCTTCAACAGACCCTTCGCAGAACCAGTCGGCAATCCGTTTGACTGCTTTTGCGGCGGCGCTGCCCCGAGCTTCCGCGGCACGAAACACAAACGTACGGCCCACGACGGTGTGCGAGAGATGCCCCTTTTCCTCCAGCCGTCGCAGCACCGTGCGGACGGTCGATTCTTTCAGGGGGCGTTGCAACTCGCCACGAACGGTTTCGGCGGTAACCGATCCCAACCGCCACACCAGGCGCAATACCTCTCGCTCCAGATCACCTAAATCGGCCGCTATGTGTTCGCTCATTCTGCTACCGTCTGTAATGCTACGGAGTGTAGCATATGAATCGACCCTGGCAATATTCCTTCGCAGGAGTGGCCCGCATGCGATCTTTTCCTCTGGTTTTCAGCGCATCCGTCATTGCCGTGATGGCCGGGTGTCATTCCATGAACGCGCAAACTGTCGTGGATTCCGCGCCCTCGTGCCCCGCGGAATTCCAAGACCAGGTGAGAATCGCTGCCTCGGCCATTCCTTGGACGATCCCTGCGGATCTGGCGCCAGGACAGGGTCTCAACTCTGTGCTCGGGCGGCGTATCTCGGTGTCCCTCTCGCCGAAAGGCGCCGCCTATGGGATGCAAATCGCCTCCAGCGAGTTAGCCATTTCACCGTTCGGCGGGACATTTAGAGGTTGGGCACAATTCTCGAGCAGCACCCGCCAAGACTCGGGTATCGATGTCTCGCCAGGGCGTCTGCGCATCACTCCATTTGTGCGCACCAGAAAGCTTCAGCCCCAGACCTTGTCGGTGGATGTCATCCTGACTCCCGGTGCTGAACCGCTGGATGAAATGGTGATGTCTGCCGGTGCTCTCTGGGACCCCCGCTCTCATCCTCTCGCCCCGGAGCGAATTGTTCTATCGCTCGAACCGCTTCGTCACTACACCGTTTACGACCAGGTCGACGGAATCGTCTCCAGTACGTTTGTAGCTGCAAAGTTTCCTTCCTCCACAACGGCCACCTGCACAGCAGAAACTCGTGTCGCACTGGTAGATCGCGCGTCCGCGACTCCGCCGCTGTGGGATCTTCGTAAATCCGCGCTGGCCGGAAGAAGCGAATGGTGGCTGGCGTTATCAGACCCGCTGACCGGCCCGCACCGAGTGATATTCAAAAATCCCGCCGAAGCCGACGGCTTTGCAAGCTGGCTACACCAGACACATGCGCTTCGGGTCGGACGGTACCAGGTAGGTGTATTCCGCCCGGGCTACTCGAGCGAGGCTCGTCGGACCGTTCCACAGCCCCATTCTGTTGCGGATACATTTCGGGCGGCCGCCGCGGAGGATCTTGACGCGCTCGTAGTCGGACGACTGGGTGAAAGTTAGGTAAGATTAGCGCAGCATTCGTTCGGAGACCCTCATGCGCTCCAACCGATCCGTTCCTCCTTGCCCGGTTATCCCCGTTCTCCAATACCCCGATCCCGGCGTGGCAGCGGATTGGCTCTGCAAGACTTTCGGTTTCACCATTCGATTGCGCATCGCCAATCACCGAATTCAAATGCGCGCCGGAGAGGGCTGCTTCACGATCCGCGAGGGCAACATCGCCCCCAACCAATCCGTCATTGTGCAAGTACGCATCGAGGACGTGTTGGGTCACTGCGAGCGATCGCGACGGGCGGGTGCCAGAATCCTCACGGAGCCGACGGATCACATGTATGGTGAGCGGCAGTACGATGCAGAGGACTTCCACGGCCACAGGTGGGACTTCACTGAGACGCTCGCGGATGTAGACCCCGAGAGTTTCGGCGCCACCCCGGTGAATCTCTGAAGGGCGGTCATTTCACAATCAACGTTATGGCTGTTGAAGAGCTCGCCACGAAGTTCTGTGAACCGGCAAAACTGGCGGTGATGGAATAACTGCCAGCCTTTGCGAATGACGTCGTGAGCCAGGTCTGCTTCGTACGCGCATCCAATGTGCCTGTGCCCAGGACTGTGCTCCCCGACTTGAAGGTGACAGTGCCGGCAATCGTCCCTGATGCGGGAACCACAGTTGCAGTCAACTTGACCGATTGACCGTGAGTTGCCGGACTCGGGGATGCTGACACCACTGTCTTTG
>Ga0307510_10011151_pt1 | contig 10687 bp, 11 predicted proteins | sample 12_EM_MG_FD_207224 | JGI IMG/M metagenome (GOLD analysis project Ga0307510, IMG submission 207224) | Populus trichocarpa ectomycorrhiza microbial communities from riparian zone in the Pacific Northwest, United States - 12_EM | ecosystem: Host-associated > Plants > Roots > Unclassified | place... | reverse complement strand
TTTACATGACTTGTCACGCTCACCTTTCGCGCAATGTCACACCACGGAACCAACAGACCAGCTCAACAGAGCTTTCCGATCGACATTCACATGAGAGAGATCTTGGACATTTCAGCGTGAGACAACAGATACACACGAAGCCCGACATCACCCATCCCGTGCTCGAACGCGTTCGTGACCAGCTCGGTGACGAGCAGATCGGCGGACTCGATCAACCCCGGCCAGCCCCAATACCGCAACCCGGCCCGGACGATGACCCGAGCGCGACCCGGCACGGCCAGGTCCGCTTCCGCGATGGACCCGGCCATGGAGCCCCCGTCTCGCTCGAAGGACATGTTGAATCCGGAGTACTCGCGGAAAGGAGGGAGGATTCTGGGGAGCGTTCGCGCGATGGTCGCAGTCGGTGTCATGCCATTTTCTCCATGCGTCCTCACTTGGCGATCAGCGTCCAGGAGTCAGTGGCCGGCGCCTGCCCTGCCCGGGGTGCTGGTGGGGACCTCTACGGTTTCAATCAGGGCAGTTGGCGTCACGGGCACGCGTGACCAACTTTTTTGGACACGCACCGGCACGCCGACCAGGAGCAATCGCCCTTTTTGGACGACCAGTTGGGCTGCATATCCCCGATCTCCCGGTTCACGCCCACCCGATCGAACGATGACGCAGCTACCTTGAGTCCACGACACCGCAAAGGGAGCACGCTCATGAACGCCCCCTCGAAACCTGGTTCCAAGGCAGACCGGGACGCTCTCCGCCACGACATGACTAGCGCCGGATGCGCGCTCGCCGATATCGCTATCGAGATGCGCACCCGCTTCAGGATGCGTCCCAGAGAAGCGTGGCGGCATGCCCACGGCTGGACTCTTCAAGAGGCAGCCGACCGCATCTCTCAAGGAAGTGCCAGACGGCTCGGCGAGTCCGTCGCCGCTGACGCATCCCTCGTTGGCAAGTGGGAGAAATGGCCAGGCCCTTCCTCACGTCGCCCGAGCCTCTCAGTCCTGTTTGCCATGGCAGAGGCCTTCTCATGCCGCGTGGAAGACCTGCTGGACCTGGAAGACCGGCGGGTGCTCCCCGAGGCAGACCTGCACCTGCTCACCCATCGCCTGTCAACCACCGAACCGTCGGGCACGCCGACCACGGCGTCATCCATCATTGCCCCGCCTGAGCCGACCGGGTCTAGTCTCGTGCGTCTTGCCGCCGACGAGTCCGCGACGTGGGCGCAATGGGCGGAGGCATCAAACGTCGGCGATATCGCCCTTGAGCAACTCATGGCCGAGACTCGGTCGCTCGCCTCGGACTACCTCACCTCAGATCCCGTCGCGCTCTTCGTCCGCACCCGAGCACTACGTGACCGCGTCTTCGCTCTTCTCGAAGGCCACCAATACCCCCGCCAGTCGACCGATCTGTACGTCGCGGCGGGTTACCTGTGCGGGCTCCTAGCATGGATGTCCTCCGACTTGGGGCAGTTGCGCGACGCAGAAACCCAGGGTCGGACGGCGTGGCTGTGCGCCGAGCTGGCACGGCACAACAACCTGCGTGCCTGGGTGCTTTCAACTCGCTCCAAGGTGGCGTTTTGGGATGGACGCCTCCGGGAGGCGATCAACTTCGCCCGGCGCGGTGCCACCTACCGCACGACGGGCACGGTGGCAGTGCTCCTCGCCTGCCAAGAGGCCGACGCCTGGTCGGAACTGGGTGCCCAAGACGAGGCCTTGGCGGCGCTCGCCCATGCCGAAGACGCGCGCGCCGCTATGAGTAGCGAAGACGAGATCGGGGGCATCTTCGCCTGTCAGCCCGCACGGCAGGAGAACTACGCCGCGGCTGTCCAACTGCGTGTTGGTCGTCACGCCGATGCCTTGAGATCCGCAGACAACGCTCTCGTCCTCCTGGCCGTACAGCCGGTCAGAGCCTACGGCACCGAGGCGCAGATCCACATCAGTCAGGCCGCAGCCCAGCTCGCCAGCGGGGAAGCGGAGGGCGCGCTCGAAGCTCTCGCGCCTGTCCTCGCCCTTCCGCCGGACCACCGCATGGAGCCCGTTGCCCGCCGCCTAAGCGAACTGTCCACAAGCATCGGTCGATCTCGCGCCAGCGGCACCGCGACCGTCGGCCTGCGACAAGCCGTCGAAGAGTTCTGCCTGCACTCCGCTCCGCGGCATCTTGCACTCTCGCCAGGAGAGGGCTCTCCCTGATTTGATCCCGAGCTATGAAGACTCAACCCGAGACCATGCGGAACCACTGGTGGTGGCGGCCCGGCTGGAGTGTGGGCCGTCGTTTCTACACCTGGCACCTGACGTTCGAACGCCAGGACGATGTGCACCGACTCGCTGCCGAGTACCGTTCCGCGCTCGCACCTCTCGGCGAGATACTCACCCCAATCCCCGACCAATGGCTGCACCTGACCATGCAAGGCATCGGCTTCGTGGGCGAGACCAAAGACCAGGACGTCCACAGCATCGTGGATGCAGCCCAAACACGGTTGGCCGCTATCTCAGCATTCGACGTCCGGATCGGACCCGAGGTGTTGAACCCCGAGGCGGTGCTCCTGCATGTCCACCCCGACGGCCCTGTTCGTGCCGTCAGAGACGCCATTCGGGAGGCTATTGGAGAGGTTCTCGGCGAGGTCCCAGAGAAGGCCGCGGGCTTCACTCCGCACGTCTCCGTGGCCTACAGCGCGGGAGACGGTCCCGCCGAGCCCATCAGGGAGGCCCTCTCCGGTCTCAGCCTCCCGCCAGCGCATGCTCGCATCTCCACTGCGGAACTCATCGTCATCCACCGGGACAACCAGATGTATGAGTGGGAGACCTTCGCGAAAGTGCCGCTCGGCTGATGGTCTTCTGCCAAGTGGGGTCTTGCCGCCCGAGTCGTGGGCCGCAAGACCCCGCACCCCACATTGCGGCAGATGTGGCCGCAGCTCAGTCGCACCGGCCAGGACCCGGAAGCGCCAGGCCAGACCCAGCACCGCATCGCCTGTGAGCGGGGGCGACGAGGCCTCGCCCGTGGGGCCGACGGCGGTAGGCTAACTGATCGTTTCAGAATGAGGTTCGTAGGCGGCGGAGACAGCTGAGGCTGCCAGCTGGTTCGAGCGGGACCATGGACGCCGGGGGTTTAACGCAGCGCGGCGGCGACCAGTCCTTCGAGGGCCTCGCGCTGTACTTCGCCGCCGTTCACCAGTCGGTCGAAGACCAGTCCGTCGATGCAGGTCAGCGGCCCACGACAGCCTTCAGTTGCTGGCCAGTTGGGCGGCAACCGTCGACCGGGACAGCGAGGACGACCAGCCGGACACCGCGGCCACCGACAACGAACACAGCGCGTAACAGAGCCCGGAATACCGACTTGAGCCCACAAACGACCTACGCGGACGCCGAGTTCGCTTCTGCGGTGGGCGAAGTGCCTCTCGAATTGGGATCATTCGAGCGAAGATCACCGGCGCTGTCGAGGCGAAGCTGCTGGCAGGCTTCTACCGGTAGTTCGTTAAACCCGGCGGTAGAGATCAAGGGGTCTGCCGGTGGTGACGGCGTCGAGGAGGGCTTGGAGTTCGTGCGGCTGGTCCTGGTCGGTCCATGCTCGCCACCAGCGGCGCAGGGTGATGGCCGGGGTGAGCCAGGATCGGACGGCGCGTAATGCCTTGGGCCAGCAGGGCAGTTGGGGCTGGTGGGGTGTGGCGGTGCCCCCTCTCTGGCCGGTTGTCTGGGCAGGGGTCCGGTGCGGTGGCATCCAATGGTCCGGGCGGGGCGAACCATTGGTCCCAGCAGAACGTGAAGGCGCAGTTGACCAGGGTCTGGTGGCGGCGGACGGCGTGGTCGGAGCGGACCTGAAAGTCGGCCCAGCCGAGTTCGTCCTTGATCTGCTTGTAGCTCTGCTCGATCCATGGCCGCAGTCCGTAGAGCCGCACGATCTCGGCGAGGTCGGCTGGCGGGTACGGGCTGGTGGCGGCGTGCGGGGCGTCGGGGTGGGGCAGGTTGGTGGCCAGGCACCAGGTCGCCTTCTCCGGCAGGGTGGCCGGGTCGGTGGTGGCCACGACCAGGCGGCAGGGGCTGTCGGGGCCGTAGCCGCCCAGGTGGGCGTCGGCGGCCCACCAGGTCTCCGTGTGCCCGTCGCGAAAGTGGCGCTCGATGGGTGTCCACTCGCCAGGATGCTCGACACCATGCCAGGTCAGGGCATGCGCGGCGTCGATGGGAGTGTGCGGCTGGTCGGCCCGGGCCCAGGTACCGTTGCGCCGCTTGAGGGCCACCACGTAGGCCAGCCCGGCGTCGCGCAGCGTGAAATACCAGTCGTCGCTGACGGAGTAGGCGCAGTCGGCGACCACCGCCCGGCAGCCGAAGCCCGCTTCCTTGCCCCGGGCCGCAAGAGCGGCGGCCAACTGCGGTTTCGTGCGGAGGCCGGATCGGACCGGCCGCGGGCGAAGTGGTGGGCGGGTGTGTAGGGCCGGGCGTGCAACGGGTAGTACACGCGGCCGTCGGTCCACACCGTGGTCACCGTGACGATGCCGTTGTCGGTCTTGCCCAGCCGGCCCAGCCACTGCCGGCCCACGTGAGCGGTCGCCGTGCCGTCCTTGCGGTCCCCGGAGTCGTCGATCACGATGACCCGCCGCCGTGCGGAGCGGTCGCCGTCTGACCGCGCAGCAGTTCAAGCCGTCGGTCGTTGACCCTCTCGGCGTCCCAGGCGGACTCGGACAGGAAGAACTGCAGCCGCTGCGCTGCCGCCGTTCGCGCGCCGACCACCGGTTCCGCTCCGGCCAGACAGGTGATCGTCTTGTTCCGCTCCCGCGGCGCGAGCAGCCCGGCCAGGTACTCGCGAAACCCCCGCCGCTGGGCGAGGCTGGCGAAGAGGTCGTCGAACCGGTCTGCATACTCCTCCAGCGGTCCCGGCGCGGGCGGACACGAACGGCGGGCAGTCATCTTCAGCCCCCAGCACGGCAGTTGACTCCTACCACCGCTCTAGGACCGAACCACCCAGCCGTCAACCCACGCTACCGCCGGGTTTAACGAACTACCGGTAACCAACCTGCGGCCGGTCAAGAAGCGCGAACAGGACATCGAACGGCCACTCCACCAGCCACCGTTCTGCGACCGTCCAGCTCAAGCTCCGAAACGATGCGACTGGTGGCCAGTGCGATCGCCGTCCCCATTTCAACCCCGAGGGGAAACCCAACTCCCGTGCTAGGAAAGCCCATTGGGTTTGCGTGTGTAGGACGAGCGCGATGCCGCACAACATCAGCCAGCCCAGTGGCCTCTTGCGATGGGAGTGCCGAAACGACACTCCTTGCGCGCCAGCAGCGGTTCGATCCACTCCTACCGGCCGTCCGACATCTTCCACGGTGAAGTCTCCCTAACGGTCAACTCCTTAAGCGCACACAGCAGGACCGATCCGCCTCACTATGTAGCGCCAGGCCGATGACGCAGTAGCGGGGCATGGGGATTCCCATCATGGTCCGGGAAGCGGAAGCTTCGGCGTGGCCGGGCCCGGTCAGGGACAAGTGGTCGGCCCGTCGGGATGACGACAGGTTGACAGCAGGATCGATCTAGGTGAATGCGCAATTTTCGGGAACAGTGCAAGGGATTCCCTGTGGCTGTCTTCCAAGGCCCGGAGCGGGCCGCCCGCCGCACTAGGCGTTTCGAGGCGAGTTCCATCTGCAACGGTATGGAGTAGACAGACGGGCCTCGCGTCGAATGATGGAGACGAACCTCTCCTGCAGGGGTGGGGCCGGTACGACCGCGTGCAGGCGGTCCAGGTGCCCGTGGCCGAAGGAGGTGCCGGTGACGCCACTCCGCGGGCGGTAGGGCGAGGGCCAGTGCCGGGACTCGGCGTCGACCACCTGGGGTGAGAGAGCAGCCCGCCTTCCGCACGCGCTCCCGGAGCCGGCGCCCGGTGAGGCCAGCGCGCCTCGGGGAGGATGAGCGGCGTCTCTCGCAAGCGGACCGCTGGATCGAACTCGACGAGAGCGGCGAGCAGCCCGCCCCGGTGCTCAAGCTGAAGGCCGCCGCGGCCGGCGCGAAGTCCGCGAGCCCGCCCCCGAGCGAGACGGCGTCCCAGTCCGCCTCGCCCTCGGCCGAGGAACCCGAGTTCTCGCCCTCCCCCGTCGCCGAGGCCGAGACGAAGGACGACGGCGGCCTGTCGACCGGCGCCTGGATCGGCATCGGTGCCGTCGTGGTCGTAGCGGTGGGCGGGGCCCTCTATCTCGTACGCCGCCGGGGTGCCGCGTCCGCGTAGCTCCGTCCAGATCTGGGCCACGCCGCCCAACTCTGCTTTCAACAGCGCGAGTTGGGCGGTGTAGTCGACGCCGGGGGCCTTGGCCATGCCACGGCGGCAGCCCCGGCACACGGTGACGGTGCACCGGGGCGCCGACTGAGCGGTGGGGACCTTGCGGCGGCTCACTCGGCGGCCCGTGTCCAGGCCGTCTCCCGCAGCAGCCGTAGTCCGTTGAGGCCGACGATGACGGTGGAGCCCTCGTGCCCGGCGACACCGAGGGGCAGCGGCAGGTGGCCGACCAGGTCCCAGAGGACCAGGGCGGCGATGAACAAGCCGGCGATGGCGAGGTTCTGGACGACGAGTTTGCGGGCGCGGCGTGAGAGGGCGATGACGGCGGGGACGGTGGCGAGTTCGTCGCGGACGATCACCGCGTCGGCGGTCTCCAGTGCGAGGTCGGAGCCTGCACGGCCCATGGCGATGCCGGTGTGCGCGGCGGCGAGTGCCGGGGCGTCGTTGACGCCGTCCCCGACGACTAGCACCTTTCGCCCCGTGCCCTCCAATTCCCTGACCACACTCACCTTGTCCTGCGGGAGCTGCCGGGCCCGTACGTCCTCGATGCCGACCTCGGCGGCGAGGCGAGCGGCCGCACGGGAGTTGTCGCCGGTCAGCAGCAGGGGTGCGATTCCGGTGAGGGCGGTCAGCGAGGACACGGTCGCGATCGCGTCGGGGCGGAGGCGGTCGGCGATACCGAGCACGCCCACCGGCCTCCCGTCGAGGGTGACCAGCACGGCGGTCCGGCCGTCCTCCTCCAGCGCACCCGCGAGTGCGGCAGCCTGTGCGGAGCCCGCGTCCGACGCGCCTGCGAGCAGCCGGGCTGGTGCGCCGACCGCGACCGCGCGACCGTCGACGGTGACGGTTACTCCGACGCCTGGCGTGGAGGCGAAGTCCTCCGCCACCGGCAGGGCGAGTCCGCGCTCGCGTGCCGCATCCACGACGGCACGGGCCAGTGGATGCTCGCTTGGGTGCTCCGCGGCAGCGGCGAGGACCAGCAACTCGCCTTCGCCCAGCCCGGATCCGGTCAGCGGCCGAATGTCGGTGGCCCTCGGGGTGCCCTCGGTCAGCGTGCCGGTCTTGTCGAGCGCCACCGCGTCGACCTGCCCCAGCCGCTCCATGACGACCGCCGACTTGACCAGCACACCATGGCGTCCGGCATTGGCGATGGCCGACAGCAGGGGCGGCATGGTCGCCAGCACGACCGCGCACGGCGAGGCCACGATCATGAAGGTCATGGCCCGCAGCAGCGAGTCGGTGAGGCTCGCGCCGAAGGCGAACGGGACGAGGAACACCGCGAGCGTCGCCGCCACCATGCCCAGCGAGTACCGCTGTTCGACCTTCTCGATGAACAGTTGCGTGGGCGCCTTGGTCTCCGACGCCTCCTCCACCATGCGCACGATCCGGGCGATCACCGAGTCGGAGGCGTCCCGCTCGACCCGGACGCGCAGGGCGCCGGTGCCGTTGAGGGTGCCGGCGAAGACCTCGTCGCCCCTCTCCTTGGCCACTGGCAGCGGCTCGCCGGTGATGGTCGCCTGGTCCACGTCGCTGGCCCCGTCCAGCACCCGGCCGTCCGCGCCGACGCGCTCGCCGGGCCGTACGAGGATCGTGTCGCCGACGGCCAACTCCTCGACGGCGACGGCCACTTCCCTGTCATCGGCGTCGAGGCGGGTGGCCATGGCCGGCGCCAGGTCCAACAGGCCGCGCACCGAGTCGGCGGTCCGGGCCGTGGCCAGCGCCTCCAGCGCACCGGACGTGGCGAAGATGACGATCAGCAGCGCCCCGTCCATGACCTGCCCGATCGCCGCCGCACCGAGCGCGGCGACGATCATCAGGAGGTCGACGTCGAGGGTCTTGTCCCTGAGCGCCTTCAGTCCCTCCCAGCCCGGCTCCCACCCGCCGGTGGCATACGCCAGCGCGTACAGCGGACCCCACACCCAGACATGTGCGCTGGTCAGCTGCAGCGGCAGAGCGAGGAGGAAGAGGACCGTGGCCGCAGCCGCCCAACGCGCCTCGGGCAGTGCGAGGACACGGGTGCGGCGCCGGGAGGTATCGCCGTCGCGCGGCGGCGCGGCCCGGTCGGCGTACGGCGGAGTGAGGGTGGAGGTCATCGGAGCGGAAGTCCTTCACGGAGGCATGACGAAGCAGCGGTCAGCCGGGGATCCGGCCCCGCTCCCTCCACGGTACAGGACCACATGAAGACTCATTCATGCGTTCATGAGTTCGTCTCCGTAGGATGAGTGCCATGGGCCACGGAGCTGACGCCAAGACCACCGCCACCGCGCGCGAGCGCCTGGAGGCCGTGGGCGCCACCGACGTGGCCGCCACGCTCCAGGCACTGGCCACCCCCTCCCGGCTGCGGATCCTGACCCGGCTCCAGGAAGGCCCGTGCGCGGCGACCGAACTCGCCGACGCCGTCGGCATGGAACAGTCCGCCTGCTCCCACCAACTGCGCCTGCTGCGCAACCTCGGCCTGGTCACCGGAGAGCGCCGGGGCCGCTCAGTCATCTACGCGCTCTACGACAACCACGTCGCCGAACTCCTTGAACAGGCCCTCTACCACGTCGAGCACCTGCGCCTCGGCCTGCGTGACGCCGCGACGGAGGTCCCGACCGCGGCGGCCGGGACCCTCTGAACCACCTCGGCGAGGCCCGGAGTTTCGGGCCCGTGGCCCCGGGGGCGTCCTGCCACAGGGACGTCCCCCAGGCCCGATCCGCTGTCAGCCCCTCGCCGCCACCGCCGCGGCCAGTCGCGGTGCCGCGAACTGCGTGCCGCACGTGAACCGCAACAGAGGCCCGAAGGTCGCCGCCGCCTGGATGCCGGTGAAGTACAGGCCCGGTACGGACGACTGGAGTCCAGCGTCGAGGCAGACCCGGTGGCCGCCAGGACGTGACCGGTCTTGATGGTGCGGGTCCGGCCGTCGGTGTCCCGGGTGGTGAGCGTGACCCCGGCGCCGTTCCGCGCGTGCCCGACGTGGACGGGCACGTTCCCCTGCCACGCGTCGCGGCCTTCCTTGGCGGCGACGGCGGCGATGACGAGGGCCGCGATCGGGTCGGCCCAGGACCAGCCGAGAGTGGCATCGAGGACGAGGTCGACCAGGAGTACGGCCGAGAGGTAGGTGCAGAGCAGGGTCTGCTTAGAGTCGGCGACCGCGCTGGCGGAGCCGAGTTCGCGGCCCGCGCGGCGGAGAAGGCGAGGGAGATGGTGCGCAGGGTGGTCCTCTCGCGCGCTTCGCGTGCGGCGTGCTCGCGGGCGGAGAACTGCCAGGCGACCGCGGCGGCGGAGGAGACCTCGACTACGGAGTCCAGGCCGAAGCCGATCAGCGCGGCAGAGGAAGCGATCGTCCCCGCGGTGATGGCGACGACCGCCTCGATGACGTTGTAGGTGATGGCCGCGGCGACCGGCAGGCGTATCCGGCGGGTCAGGGCACGGCCGAGGGATATCGCGGTCATCAGCAGCCCCTTTTCGTCGGCCTCGACGCACGTGCGGTCGGTCTCGACACCGACCACAGCGGTGCGCAAGTCGTCGAGCGCGTGACCGAGTCGTTCATCGGCGAGCTCGTAGCGGGTACGGCCAGCGCTCCGCTCACGCCTATCGCGCCGGCCCGCATACCCTCTTCCAGATCGGCGTCGAAGTGGCCTCCAGATACGACGACTTCAGCACTCTCGCAGCTCATCGCCCACCAGTGGGGTCTTGTCCTCTCCCCCGATCCCGGAGGGAGCGACAATGCCCGGCGCGTGTGAGAGTTGCAGGCAGTCGAGACCGACTGGAGACGGTCGAGTTCCGCCGTGCGGTTGACGAACAACGAAGTGACCGGGGGAATCTGGCGAGGCGTCACGCCGGGCAGGACCGGGGCCATGAACAGCAACTCCACCCGCCCGGCAATAGGTTGACTGTCCCGAAGCGGTTCCGCCGTGGCAGTGCCCACGACTTACGGCCTACCGTGGGCAGCCTTAGTGCAAAGTCGGGGCGGAGAGGAATCGAGGAAGGTCATTGGACGCGGAACTGGTGACACTGCTCGGGACCGGAACGACGACGCTTGTCGGTCTCATGGTCACCGATGTCTGGGAACAGTCGAAGCAGCGCGTGGTGCGGATCTTCTCCCGCGGCGGCGATCCCGACGCTGTGGCGCAGGAGTTGGAGGAAACCCGTGCGGCACTGATCGCAGCCACAGGACGGCCCGACCAGGAAGACCTCACCTCCGACCTGACGGCGACGGTGCGACTCAGGCTCCGCCGACTGCTGGAGGAGGATCGCAACACCGCTGTGGAACTCCGCCGCCTCGTCGACGAGTTCGCTCCTGCCTTCCCGCCCGACACGGTGCACAACACCATCACCGGCGGCACGCAGCACGGTCCGGTGATCCAAGGGCACACTTTCACTAACCTGACATTTCATAGTTCCGGAGATAACCCTCCCAATCGGACTGGCTGAGAACCGCAGATGACAGACG
>Ga0307510_10011150_pt1 | contig 10688 bp, 3 predicted proteins | sample 12_EM_MG_FD_207224 | JGI IMG/M metagenome (GOLD analysis project Ga0307510, IMG submission 207224) | Populus trichocarpa ectomycorrhiza microbial communities from riparian zone in the Pacific Northwest, United States - 12_EM | ecosystem: Host-associated > Plants > Roots > Unclassified | place... | reverse complement strand
TCTAGGGTTGGGTTAATTATAATCAATTTTATTTCAGAGCTAACTAATAAATTATAGTTGCCAAACTTAATTTAAGAACGGATATGGACATGAAGATACTAAATTTATAAATTTATTAAGTCAATGTAAATTAATTTTTCTCATTAAAATGATGCCTATCAATTTTTTTTATTTAAAATATCTAGTTTTGATTAGATTTGATTTGATTTAATAGATCTAACTGAGTTACAATTTAATTTATAATTCATTTGAAATAATATAGGAAACATGTCTCTCAATCATTGTCAATGATTTGACCGTCGACTTTATAGTTTTGTAATATAATTTCTTATTTAATTACCTTAGTCAGTTAATTACAACTTAGTCCCTTAGTTTATTAGAACAAACTAATCGGTCTCCATGGTTTTAAAAATTATTTATTTAATCCACGTGATTTAGAATCCATTAATAATTTAATCCTATTTGACCATTTCATGTTAGTTTTTATTTAAAAAAAAAACAGAAAAGGGAAAAAAAGTAGACAATACTTGGATTAGCTCCCCCTGTTCACTCTATATTTTATTTAACAGTCTCGAGTTTTTGTTTTTCAGCAGTAGCGACTCAATTTGACTACTGTTACTGTATTGCCCTTGACTCCATTGTTTACACTTTATGTCGTAGTATTAATTACAGGTAACTGTAATTTCATGCATAGTTATCAAATTCATTCCCAGGCCAACCAGTTCTTAAATACAGGTTATGTTATGTATAGGATGGATTAACTCGGATTAACATAACTCGGATTAACATACTTCAATATTTTTTTAAAATTAAAATTAAAATAAAATCATTTTAATTTTACTTTTAAAATTCAAATCAATTAACTCGGATTAACATACTTCAATATTTTTTAAAATTAAAATTAAAATAAAATCATTTTAATTTTACTTTTAAAATTCAAATCAATTAACTCTAGGTTGATTTTTTTCACACCCAACTTGAGATAAAAAAAACATGTTGGTTGGCTTCTAGATCGGCCAACAAGGTCGGGTCGATTTGATACCAACACTTACATGGAGTTATAACGGTTGAGTTTCTACTTCTGGATCGGCCAACAAGGTCGGGTTGATTTGCCAAAACCATGTACATGACATGACTTTGTTTTTATTAGTTTACTCGACAATTGATTGTTAACAAATTACTCGAATATACACGACCGATCGATCTTTTATAGCACCACTTGCCAATAGTATTTGATTGACACCAAAAAGCAGTGCTAGTGCTGGGGGACCTGAGGAAAACACATTTACTCGGTGAATTTTTTTAATTTCTCTTGTTAGTCACATACGTGAGGACAAAATCGAGTAACGTGTAATAGTACGAGGATATGACATTGTTCAATTTTGAACTTTTGGGACTTAATTTACTTGAATTGCATATGTTGTTGGGAGACTAATTTGTGGGTGATTAAAAAGAATGCAATATTTTAAAAATACATTCAACTTTTACTTGAAAGAAATCAAATTAATATTTTCAATTTATTCTGATGATTTTAGCGTGTTGGGATAAAAAAAAAATCTTAATATATATATTTTTTGAAAAAAACTATGCACTACCATACAAAATGTACTATTTTCGCCCCCCCGGCAGCATTGAGATGCTAGGAACAAATTGGTGACAAAGACTTCCAGATTGAAAAACATACACTATAAAACAACCAAAATTACGAAATATTGCACCCTGCACTAACCTTTTAGTGCTGGACGTGCCCCACGTCATGATATATTTTACTTTTTAAAATTTATTCATATATGGTAATTAAAATGGATATTTATAAAAAAAAAACACAATAATTTAAGTTCTAGAAGAAAAAATTGGACAAAATTTTATTTTTTTATAAGAGTATTTTTTTTTAACAAAAGCATGTTTTTTTATTGGCTATATGTTTTTTTTTTGAATAAAAACTAACAATGATTTGAATTAAGGAGAAAAACATATCTCTTTAATCAAAATTCCTTGTCTCTGTCCATGTATGTATATTGATTGTTTTGAAAAAAATAATTTTTTTGTTAGAAACATTGTTTTTCAAATAAAACATATCATGATCTAAAAAGTGAATTTTAATGAAAAAATAAAAAAAATCATGACTCAATAACTTTTTAACGACCATAAGAAAAACTTAAATGAATTGTTAATTTCAAAAATTAATAATAAAAATATATATTTTATTTTTATTGAATAAACAAGATTTTTAAAAACTTTTGTATATCAAATTCATGTATGATTATTCATAAAATAATTATTAATATTACTATTAAAAAAAAGAAGTTGAAGGGTCATTTAAGAAGGCTAAAAATGCTTGAACTTAGAAGAATGAATCTGTGCACTTGACCTAAAAAGTGTTTCTTAAATGAGTGGGCAAAGTGTTTTTTTTTAAAATAGATTGGGTGATGAGTTGCACGGACAAGATAGATAACATGTCATCTATAATAATAAATTTTTTTTACCTTTAACGGTTAGAAAAATTAGTGTATAGTTGGTTGTATATTCAAAACCTATTTTTCAACTTTTTTTTATATGAAAATACCTAAATAACATTTTTGGATCCTCAATAATCCCAATTCATACTAAAAACACTTTGTAATTAGTCTAAAATTTCAAAATAAAATAAAATTAAAAAAATAGAATACAATCTACTTTTCCGCATAGTTAAATACCAAAATCACTTCCATTGAATTCTCCCCTCCAACATGAATCCATTGACTTTTAGATTGAATGTTTTTTTTTTATGAATGAAATGTAACTAACTCAATGCTTTCTCTCTCCTCTTCTTTTTCATAAACTTCCACTCTTTTTTTATTTATTTATAAGGATTAAAACATGAAAAAAATAAAATTTAATATTGAAATATAAACACCTAAAACTATATGAACCAAACATGAAAAATTATAAAAAATCAGGAATCAAAATGTATTCTGTCACACCAAAAAATGGACACCGTTTCTTGAATATTGCCGTTCAGAGAGAATTAAGAACGAACAATGAAATACCATTTTGTTCTAGTTTCTTACTTTAATTGTGTTTTAGCATGACATGAATATCGAGAAGTGAAAGGATGGAAATGTGCGTGCTTCTTTAAACAGAGCCAGGCCACTAGAATGTCGAGGTCGTACAAATCACAGAAAAGGAAATGGATATCATTACTCAGAATTCCCATTGGACCTCTTGCCAGCATTTTTCAACTAAAGGGATGGAAGGAGCCGTCATAATCCATTGTTGATAAGAAGTGACAGTGACATGCCATTAATCAATCTCGAAACGTGGAAATTTAATGTGTTCCTCGTGCAATTCAAATCCTCGGCCCCCGAAAACTTCCCACTAATTCCCTCGAAAGACATCAACTGTACCTATTAAGATCGTTGCCTTTGATTTACCAAAGATATTGCGATTCATTTCACTCCCTTTTTCCTTGCAGTCTAAATAAGGTAATTATCTTCAGGCCTCTAATTTGGTATCCTATGAGAATGAAATTGAGAAAAGCTGTGTCCCTCGAGATCCCAATTTGGGATTTAAGATGTATAATTCCAAGTGCTTATTTTGTTGGAACGCTGGTAGAAACACGTCATGTGATAAACATGACACCGATGCTTAGTAAAGAATAAGATCTCTTATTCTCCATGGTTAACGAATGTGCTCGGGAAACTATTTTTAGAAGTGTCTAGATTTGTGCTTCGAAATCCGAACCTTTTACATTAAACGAAATATCTATATTTCTTATCAGCAAAGAATGTTCTAGAGCAACCAATGTTAAAGAGATGGGATATATGTGTTCCTGTACCTAGTTCTAAAAGATCCGGTTCGCCTGACCCTTTAATTCAATTCAAGATTCTGCCTGACGGCTGGTCGGATCAGTAAAAATATCCTATGCAACGTTGGTTTGAGTTTTTTTTTTGGGATCAAAATCGATCTATATAAACTCGGATAAACCCTAAGTCAATCTCCTAACTTGGACTGGTTTGCTCCCTTATTAGTTCTCATAACTATGGTTATGTGTGCCTTTTTCAGTTTGTTTTCCGTTCATCTCACAAGGTCACCTTTTGCTCTTCAACATCATGTGCAAATTCATCAGCATATCGTGAAACCCACCCCTTTCTTTTTTCGAGTGATTGAATAGAAATAATGTCAATCATCAGCATGATGGGAATTGGTTGATGGGTGCCAAACATTTCTTTGCCACTAAATTGCTAGTACCCCTTTTTCATCCTTGGCAGTTTTAGCAAAGAATTTGACCCACAGAAACACATAAAGAATTCATCATTGCCAGCATAAACTTGCATCATTCGAAGCCGGACCTCTCAATTCTCAACATAAAATCATCTACACAGAAAATTTAGACGCGCACCACTAGGTACAAACTTACGCGGTGGCCAGTGGTGGCCCTGGCCAAAAATCTGGAAATTTCTGAAATACCCCACCGAACTTATCAAGCCATCAAATTGTTGAAGATATTTTCAATGTATTAAACGATTTATAAGTAAACTTAATAACTAGTTAACTCAGATTTAATCCAGATTTTTAAATAAATTTAGTAGGAGTTGAAATCAATTAAACTTAATTGACCCAACAAGTTAGTCCGTAAGAACTCAATGTAATTTTTTTTTAATTTTTTTAAAATAATATTATTTTAAATGGATATGAATCAACATGTTTAATTAATGATTTGAGTTTTATACTATTGATAACTTTAATATTTTTAGAGATGTCACCCTCCCTAAAATCAAAATTGTACGTTATGGCCCTCCACTTTAGCAAGTATGGACAAAAAACATACCCACGCCATTAAGTGATAGTTATATGATGGACCGATAGTTTTTCATAAAAATAATGAAATATATAAAAAATATTACTATGCGTTGGCCTGTCTGTATGCGAATTAAAGCTATTTGATTTAATGATTTAATGAAAAATATGGTCCCTAAAGACATAGGATTTAAAATTTGGGTTTTATATTGACAGGTTTCAGGTTCAAATTCTGAAAGGGTTAGAATAGCATTTGGATATGAAAAAAAAAAAACAATTAAGTGGATTACTTTGAATGCATAAATAAAATCAATAATAAGTACACTGCAATTTTCATGCAAAATATTGATGGTGGCAAAGTGATAACATTTGCTGTGATTTTTTCCGATTATCCAAAATATCTTCGTGGGCCTTTTTGATCAAGTGCATTTTAATCATGTGAGGGAAAAACCAAAAACCGAGCCTAAGCTCGATGTTCTTTGTACCAAAAACCATAGCCGAAGAAGGAAAATCTGGAAGAAAAAGAAAGTTGTCGTGATCAATATATGCTTCCACAGAAGTATGAAGGCATAATGATTTATTCAATACTTAAATCAAATTAGGTCCTATGAGTTCAGATAAGTTCCACTTCAGTTCCTATAGTTTGAATTAAAGTTTTCACTATTAAATCTCACCATTATAGTAAAACTAAAAAACATTAAAAAGAAACTAAAAATATTCCAACGATAAATTAGAGATCTATTTTGCAAAATAGAATTTTAGGTATCTATTTTCATTTTGCAATTAAAAAATTTCATTTGGTCCCTAAACTTTTGAGATATGTATTTTTTAGTCCTTGTTATTTAATAATTTTATATTTTAATCTCATACTTTATTTTTTTAACATGTCAATCTCTAGTATTGAGAGTGAAGATAAAGTTACTGGAAAATACGGAGGAGAGAGAGTGATTGGATGACCATCATCATAAAACTGATTTTGATCTTAATGGATTCACTTTATTAATTACTAAATTAACAGCTAATGGACCTAACAATATTGTTCTTTCATGTTTTCATCTCATTCTTTCTTCCAACTTTATATACAACTAGCTATGAGACTTTTGCTTCGCCGCTGGTTGGATAATTATTTTTTTAAAAAAACAAATTTAGTCGACACAAACATGTTTAAAAGAAAGGATTGAAATCGAATGATAAAAAAAAAGCAAAAAACAAAAACAATGCCAATCTATGTTAACCCATCAAGCCCGTGACCCGAGTCATTTGACCAAAAGCAATAAACTTGAAAAAAACTTGAAGTTCAATTCTCAACAAATCAAATGTTGAAGGATGAAATTAAAAAAAAACAAAATCTAATATACAAAAGGATAAAAAATAGCAATTATAAGAAAAAAAAGACATGAGTTGCTCGATTAAACCCGCCAAACATATAGGTCAAGTTATGTGATTGAGATAACCTGACAGAAAGGCAAATTAAGAAAAACATGAAACTTGATTTTTTAAAAAAAAACCAATGTCGAATTATGAGATGGAAAAAAAATAAGTAAAAACACTGATGCTAACCCTTGTTGGCTTATAAAACTCGTGCCCTGGACCATTTGATTGGAAGCACCAAATATGAAAAAACCACGAAAGCCAGTTCTTAACAAATTAAATAATCAAGGATGAATTTTTTTAAAAAATCAATAAGACAAAAGGATCCGAAGGAAAAAAAGAGAAAAAAAGGCGCGAGCCTACTTGGGTTAACTTTCCAAACTTACTAGCCATGTCATGAGATCAAGATAATCTTATAAAAAAAAGTAAAGAATACCATGAAGCCTATTTAAAAAAAAAAATCAATGTCGAGTAATGAGATCGAAAAAAAAATTAAGTCTATAAAAAAAATGATGGGAACCCGTGTTAGCTCATAAAACTCGTGACCTGAGATATTTGATTAGAAGCATCAAACTTGGAAAAATCATGAAGCCCTAACCTTAAATTAAAACAAATGTCAAATGATGAAATTGAAAAAAACACATTCAATCACAAAAAAGAACTAAAAACATATAATAACAGTTAAAAGAATGACAATCAACCTTAAAAAATGAGAGGGTGGATAATTTTGGATTGAAGAAATAAATTAAAAAGAAAAATTAATTTTTCAAAATAATTAAAAGAAGAAACCAACCAAAAACACAAAAAAATGAAATGTTTTTTTTATTTAATATCGAGAATACATTTTATGTATAAGTTCATAGTCTTGTATATTAAAAGAAATAAAATAATTTTTTTTTGGTGTTTTAGAAATACAGACAAATTTCTAATGGGTAATCATAGGCCTATTTTAGTTTTAAACCAAATAGAGTTTTAAACCCTTGACCCAATTTTGACCTGACCAGGTTAACTGAAATTTTTTGTTCGATCATAAATCGAACAAAAAATCATGATTTGACTAAAAAACAACCAAAAAACAAAACTAAAATAAAAGAAGATTAAACACCATAACTAAAAATTATTGAACAAAACGGATTAAACACAAAAAAATAAAGGACATGAAGAACACCAAAACCCAAACCCAGCAACGTGAAACCCAAAATAGACTAAACACGGTTAAAACAAAGGCACATACATGTTGGAAATCATGCAATGATAAATAATTTAGCATCAATTCACTTCAATAATCACTTAAAAACCATGATTTTGTCAAAATAAGTTTCCGTTGAAAACCAAATTTAGGATTAAAATCTATCAAAAATTGTTATTGATGCAAATAAGCCCTAGATTATTTATTAATCAAGCATAAAGAAGGGTTACGTGAAAAGAAATGGATCAAAACTGGTTCAAATAAAAGGTCTAAAGTAATGTTCTTCTCAAGAACACGAAGAACATGCCCATACTCAACCCAGAAACATGAAATCCAAATTAGACTAGATGCGGTCAAACAAAAGGCACTTATATGTTGGAAAGTCTTGCCTCTCACCAACCTATTATCCTCTTAAAGCTTAGAAAATCTTTTTTGTTAGGCTCCTAAACCGTTACATTTAAGTTTCTTATAAGTACTTTCCAATTTTTTTTCTTTTTTTCTCCTTTTTTTTTTCAACTCTCTTCTTAAGGGGGTATTTATAGGATTTTGATAAGGTTTTGGGAGATCTTGAATCCATTTCAAACCTCTTAATCTTGAGGTAGATGTTGTAAACCCTTTTGTAAACCCTTGATAAGAACTCATTTAGGACTTTTAAGTATGAGCACAAAAAAAGAAGGTCGGTTATTGCATAATCGTGTTTTAGTTATGGTTGACCGAGTTGCCTATTTTCGAGACCTCGTTGGAGCAATTCTGACATCATCGTCACCTAAAGTTGATAGATGGGACTCACACCTTTCATTTGGATCCAACCTTGTACAATTTGAAGGTCTGTAGCTCTACATTTATTTGTTTGAAGTTGCCAACTCGATCAACTAAAAATGTTAAAAAAAGGCCGGTTTACGGAATGACATGTGACTCATATTCTCTTTATTAACTCTGAATGACGCGTCATTTATGGTTTTTAATTTTGGATTGGCAAATTTCAATAGAGTCCTTGTTCTCCCAGTTTCTTTAAATTGCACACATAATTGCCTCAAAACTTTTAATTTCATGCAATTACACTATTGCCAAACTCAATTGTCAGCTCCTAAGTTGATCACCTTTTTCATTTTGGTCCCTCGTTTTGAATTTATGCATTTTGATCCTCAATTGACCAACAAACTTTCAATTTCTTACATTTGACTCTTGATTTGGTTAATTTCAGCCCTTACATTCATGTTTTTTTTTTTTTGGTTTTGTCATTGGTTTTAGATTTCTTCAATTAAGTCCTTAATTCCCCCATCAAACTCAATATTTATGCAATTAAGCCCCTGATTTGATCAAATTAACTCTTAAAAATTGCACTTCGACAATTAAAGTCTAAATTGACTTCAAAATCATTTTTTCTTGCAATTAAATCCTCAATAAATTTAATTAAATCTTGAAAAAAAATCCAATTGATTCCTTAAACTTCCAATTTTGAATTTCCCTCCTCAAATTGAATTTTTTTTTTGTCAAAAGGGCCTTAATAAGTCGAAAATACACTGTCAGATTTTCCAATCTTGTATAACTTAATCCTCCTTAACAAGTGTTCGGTAATTTCCTGGGCGTTCTGGTATATTCTTCTTACTGATATATTTTATTATTTTGTTCCAATATTTTTTCAATTTTTTGTATTTTCTCTTTTCTTTCTTTCTTGCTAATTTTTTATTTATGTGAGGCTCCAAAATTGGATAACAACATTATGTTATGAGAATTATATATAGATGTATAATTAGTTTACTTTTTAATAAAATATTATGTTGTGTTAATTGGTAGTTTTTTTATGTGAATTGTGTTTTAATGCTAGAAAATTGATTATTTATGATTGTGTAAATTGTTGTTGTTTTAGGCAGGGAGTTGATGACAAAATAATTGTCCTATGATGTCTTTATTAGAAAAATCGCATATACCATCTGCAACACGTGAGTTGCAATTAGCATTTGTGATTGGCGTGTCACATATAACATCTGCGACTTGTGTGTCATATATACTATTTACAACATTTTCAACTTTACTAGTTCCTAATTAGTTTTACACCTACATTATTTTATAATTTTTTTTTAAAAAAATTTCTTAACAACAAACCTAATCGCTCTCGTCTTCTCTTCACAATTGTAATGATTATCCATGAGTACTAAGCTTTTCTAAATACCGTACGACGAATCAATAAGTTTGCTTTGCATGCCTTCGTGACCATTTCCTTTTTGCCCTTTTTTTGTGGAACTTTACTCTAAAGTAGCAGTCATTTGAACATATGTGCACGATATACATGTGAGCACACCAATTTTCCCCAATAAATAATTCAAACCAACTGTTTGGAGTTTAAAACAAAAGAAAATATAGTACACAGTCAGTTGAACTGTACAAAGACCAATCGCTGCATGCAACTGAAAATAACAGAGCAAAACACCTATGATGTCTCTGTTTTTTTTTTAATTTTTCTTTTTGGTACTTAACGAACATGATTTTCTCGAACTCGTTTTTATGCACCTTAAATTCTTAATTTAGTGTATTAGAGTTCTTTGCGGGAATGACAGGTGAAAATCAATTTTTTCAAAAGAGATTTTAAGAAGAATCAAGAATTCAATATTTTAATTGTGTTTTCTCAAGATTAATTTTCAACAATTTACTATTTAAAATAGCGTTTTTAACGTGAAAACCCTTTAATTTATGTCCAGCTAATTGTGCATATAGGCAATCATCTAGTTTAGCCTAATTAATTACACCAAATCTAACTTGGTACAGCTATACATCTAACATAATTATAGGCTTTTCTAGTGGGTTGGTTTGGAAAGCAAGTTAAGCCCAAGATGGAGAAACTATGAAATTCCTCCTAACGAGGAGTCTCTTTCAATTAAACCCAAACCCAGGTACTCATATCACTATTAACCTAATAAATTTTTTTTCTAAAACTTATTAAAAAATGTACGAGATTCAGGGAAAAAAAAATCATGAGCATTGCGCACTGTATCTTTGCTTTCCTTTCCTTGTAGATTTCTTTTGTTAGGAGAGAAATGAGTATACGAGGTTGGTATTTTTTTTTTTTAAGGGGAACAGGTATAAAAATACAATTAAATTTTACTGGCACGATCTCCATTTCAACAAAATCTACAGTTCAAATCCCCCCCTCATAAAAAAAAAAGAAAATAAAAAGATATCTTAATCAAAATAACAATAAGAAATATTTTGATTCAGAAGTTTCTCTTCGATGTTCTGGTTGAATTTTCTCGACCACATGCTTAATTTCTTGCCTAATATTGCTCACAACCTATTGTGTCATTACCGTGAAAAAAAAGACAAGAAATCATAATCAAAATTACAATAAGAA